>Ga0209189_1001556_pt1 | contig 17056 bp, 15 predicted proteins | sample C_130820_EF_Meta_FD_187308 | JGI IMG/M metagenome (GOLD analysis project Ga0209189, IMG submission 187308) | Freshwater microbial communities from Lake Croche, Canada to study carbon cycling - C_130820_EF_MetaG (SPAdes) (version 3) | ecosystem: Environmental > Aquatic > Freshwater > Lake... | reverse complement strand
AAAGGGGTGCGGATTCAAATCTTCACTAGTATAAATCGAGTAAATTAAAGTGATATAATATATCGTTTGATTTATATATTTATTTTTTATAACTATAATATTGTAATATGATACCAAAAATAATTATTCAAACATATAAGTCAAATAGTGAATTATCTGTTGTTATCCAAAATTATATTAAACAAATAAAAAAACTGAATCCTGAGTTTACATACATGTATTTTGATGATGATGATATTAAACACTTTGTTGAAGATAAGTTTCCAGAATATTTAGATAAATTTAAATCATTTAAATATACAATACAAAAAATAGATTTTTTTAGATACTTAGCAATTTATTATTATGGAGGATTTTATTTCGATGTAGATATAGAGTTATTTAAAAAATTAGATGACCTTTTAAAATACAAATGCGTATTCCCAGTTGAATTTGACTTGAAAACAGTAATAACTTTGTTATCTCAATTGCGTGTTCCAGAAATAAAAAATTATAGTGGTATACAAACATTAACAGAACAACTGGGTCAATATGCTTTTGGTGCTGAAAAAAATCATCCATTTATTAAAAAAATTATTGATAATATAGTGGTTCAACTTATTCCAGAAAAAGACATTCCTAATATCAAAGAAGAACAAGTATGTTGTACAACCGGTCCAATATTAGTTACTCTTACATATTTTAAATATGACAAAAAAAATGAGATAACTCTTATTAAACCACATAAGTATGAAAATATGAAATTCGGTGACTATGGGACTCATCATCATCAAGGAAGTTGGAAATAGTTTGATTTTTATTTTTTTATTATTCTAATAACTACGAAACTTTTTGGAAGCTACTAAAATATTGGCGACCTCTTCTTCAATGTATTCTGCAGGGGTGTCAATAGTGTCTTTGTCTTTTTTCTCCTCTTTGTCTTTTTTCTCCTCTTTGCTTCTCATCTTGCTCTCGCAGTTGACTTGGAAGGCATGAGTCAACTCTAGTACATATGCGTTTCTTTTTGTGAAATAAGGCTGCTGACTCAAGAAATATTCCATTATATTGTTCACCACATATAATGGTATATTTTTTTGATGTGCTAGCTCGCTAAAAATCACTGGGAAACAGCGTACTGTCTTACGGATAGTCTTGTCATATATAGCTTCTTTTTCGAACTTTAACATCAACTGGAACCTCTTTACACACTCCATATGAGTTGGAGTACCCTCGTCTAGAAAGAAATATCTCTTGGACATGATTTAACTGTTACTTTACTTATATTGGGTTAGGGAATGATACAATTTATTATTTATAAAAATAAATTTTCATTTTTTATTTTTATATATTTATTTTTTGAAAACTAAAAAAAAAGTTATTTAAATACATTACATTACATATTGGTTATCAAATATATTTATATATTTCTACTTTTTACTTTTTACTTTCTAGTTTCTAGTTTATACTTGGTTTCGTCTTGGTCTTATTCGTCTTGGTCTTATTCGTCTTGGTCTTATTCGTCTTCATCAAATGCATACTCATCGTATTCACAAGTACGACATATGAAGTCTGAACTTTTGTTACAGTTCTTACAATGTCTCTTTTTACTTTTCTTCTTTCTTATTTCTGGTTCTGGTTTTTTTTCTTGTTCTTTTTCTTCTTCTATTGCTTTTTCTTTTTCCCATGCTAGCTCCTGGTGTCTCTCTTCTTCTGCGGCTTCTTCTTCCTTTATCCTACTATATTCTTCTTCTTGTTCTTGTAAGTCATGTTCATCGCTCTCGCAGAAACGACATAAGAAGCCTGGCTGTTCTCTACAATACATACACTTTCTATTAGATTTTTTTCGGTTACATTTGATTCTTGCTTGCATCATCTCCAGATACTTGGCTTCCTTTTCTTCTCTCTCGCGTAAGTCTGTCGCGCAACTATCACATAAGGATTCTCGTATACCAAAGCATTCACTACATCTTTTCGGTGTCAGTTGTCTTCTCTTCTTATGGAATTCTTCACTCATTTTTTTTTTCTTTTCTAGCATATAGTCGGTCATATGTTTATTAAAGGCGTCTTGGTCTAGATGGAAGTCTTTCATAGAGTTAGAGCTCGGGTTCATGATTGCTAAGAACTAAGGGAATTATACATATCTTTATTCATAAAAAATAAATTTCAATTTTTTATTTTTATATATTTATTTTTTGAAAACTAAAAAAAAGTTATTTAAATTATATTTGTTATCAAATATATTTATACAAAACATTATGTACTATAACTATACTATTTAAAGGCTTTGTGCTGGCTCTACTTCTAACTCCTCGTCACATATTCCATCATCCTCTTCATCTTCCTCTTCATAATCTTCGTCGTCCTCTTCATAATCTTCGTCGTCCTCATCGTCTTCATCATCGAACTCCATATCTTCTAGCACAAAGTCTCCATGAAGCGACCTATTTACTGGAGTTGTTTGTCCTTCGGGTTGTGTTGGAGTCATCCAAACATCTTCATCGTCCCATAATTCCTGGAACCCGCCAATATAGGTGCAACTTTTGAATACAATTGGGCACGACAAGGTACCGGTATCTGTACCGCTGGTGGCAACCTTGTTGTTGAATACTTCTCGTCCATGTACTGAACTACAACAGTAAAGTCTTATGGCTGTCATAAAGTATCGGTCAGGTATTCCAGCCTCGTCAATGTATTCGTCGCAGTTTATTTCGCGGTAAGGGATGTTATGTTCGTTCAAGACTGTCTGTACGTAGTTCCACTCAGCAATATTCTCTGGTGCGCTGGTAGTATAAATCGTATATCCTTCGATGGAAGGTTGAAGAAATAAGTAGGCGGTTAGTTCTCTTTCGATAGATATCATTTTAACTTAGGTTAGTTAGTAGGAGATGGGGGAATATTACCATATCCAATATTCATAAAAATATTTTTCAATTTTTTTTATTTTATATTATTTTTTTATTTTTTGAAAAAAAAATTGATATTTTTTTTATAAAATATTAAAGACTATATCAACTATATAAACTATCGAAGACAACTATTTATTCATTCAATCCTATTCTTAAGATGACCAACGAAGTTATCCTTTCCAATAAAATGGACAGATATCGTAAGTTCATTGAGAAAGCCAATCTGGACTTTAAGGAATATCAGTACCAAGGCGTGGAATGGTGTGTACGGAATGAACTGCGTCTAAATACAAATACAAGTACAAGTACTTTAGATTTAAGCGGTGGATTCATTGCCGATGAAATGGGTCTGGGTAAAACCATCACCATGATTGGTACCATGGTCGCCAACTATATGCCCAAAACATTGATTGTCGTTCCACCCATTCTTCTTAAACAATGGTACGACGAGATTCTACGAACTACTAGATATAACTCGGTGATTTATCACGGCGCAAATAAAAAACATTGTTGCTTGGATAATCCACGTATCGTTCTTACCACCTATAATACCTTGCTTTCCAAGTCTTGCGCGTTGAAACAAGTGGCATGGAGTCGCGTCATATTTGATGAAGCGCATCATCTACGTAATGCCAGTTGTAAACGTTTCCGTAGCTGTAAAGAATTGGTGGCACCTATTCGCTGGTTGGTGACCGGTACTCCTATACAAAATAAAAAAAAAGACTTTTATAACTTATGTAATATGCTCGGTATGCCGAAAGATTTTTATATGGATTCGGCGAACTTTAAACAAATTGGGAATGACTTTGTCTTACGTAGAAAAAAAGATGAGGTGGGAATCCTGTTACCACCTGTACATATACATTCTTGCCAGGTGAACTGGGATAATGCCTCGGAAAAGTCTTTGGCCGAGGAAATACATTCCCTAGTACCAGGACATACCCACGTCGACGCTTCCAAAAAGAAAAACATTTCTGCTCTCTTGGGAAACTACGGTGTCTTGGTTCTTCTCATGCGGGCGCGCCAAACCTGTATCATGTCTAAACTCATGCAAAAAAATATTGAAGTATTCCGGCAATCCGGGTTTATCCAGGACGAATATCTCGATATCCATACTTATACCAGTAAAGTGAATGCGGTGGTAGAGGCAATAGTCGCGCGTAAAGATAATAACAGAGGGAAAATAGTCTTTTGTCATTATCGCGAAGAAATTGACCATATTGCTAACGAGTTGAAAGCCCACGGTATGTCCAAAGTAATATGCTACGACGGCCGGAACTCTGGGAATAAACAGCTGAACCGGATTTGTATAGAAGCCCCTGATGCACTCATTATCCAAATACAAACCGGCTGCGAAGGACTCAATCTACAGAAATACTTCTCCGAGATTTACTTTGTCAGTCCTAGTTGGAACCCCTTTGTCGAAGAACAAGCCATTGCCAGATGCCATCGTATCGGTCAAGTATATCCCGTAGACGTCTTTCGATTCCAGATGTCCAACTTTGACCCCGAGGAAGACGTTGTGGACCTAGAGAAAGAAGCCGAAGTGGACGATATCCCCATCACTATTGAGCGACATGTCACTCGAGTACAGGACGCCAAAAGACAAATATCGCGAGAGATGTTATCATGTCATGTTTGAATTATATGTTATCTGTTGTATTTTATGTATTCTTTTTTTAATGCATTATTTAATGCATTATTTTATGCATTATTTTATCCAGCAAAATACACCCAATGAGGGGCTCGAACTTTTGACCAAGATATTAAAAGTCTCGTGAACTAACTAGGTCTCATGTATAAATAACGTTTATAAGTAATATAATGTCAATAGTTGGAACTTGTACGTAATGTATTAATTAATGTATTATTTATTGACTATTATAACCAGCAAAATACACCCAATGAGGGGCTCGAACCCTCGACCACGAGATTAAAAGTCTCGCGCTCTACCAACTGAGCTAACTAGGTCTCGTTTATAGAGAACGTTTATAAGTAATATAATGTCAATAGTTGTAACTTGTACGTAATGTATTAATTAATGTATTTATTAATGTATTTATTTGGTGCATAAGTTGGTGCATAAGTTGGTACATAAGTTGGTGTATAAGTTGGTGCATGAGTTGCACCACAGTGCACCACAGAGCAACACAGTGCACCACAGTGCACCACAGAGCAACACAGTGCACCACAGTGCACCACAGTGCACCACAGTGCACCACAGTGCAACACAGTGCAACACAGTGCAACACAGTGCACCACAGTGCAAACCCGAGGGAGTGCACTGTGTAAACTATATAACTTGGTACAAAGAAATGAGTGACATTTTAAAGAAATGAGTGACATTTTAAAGAAATGACTAACAATTTAAAGAAATGAGTCACATTTTAAATAAATGACTAGCAAAAAAAAACTTGATTAATATATTTACATTACAACAAATACTTATTCTACTATTTATCTAGTCTAATCGTCTTCCTCGCCGTCTTCTTTTTCCTTTTCATCTTCGTCTTCCTCGTCTTCCTCTTCTTCCTCGTCCTCTTCGTCTTCTTCTTCCTCTTCTTGTTCGACCTCGTCAACCTCGCCGGTCTCTTCGTTATATACTCCTACCATTTCATTGGTTTCGAAGTCAAACACGTTGTTACTGTCTTTGTCCTTCAAGTAAACCTTGTCGCCGACTTTGAGTCGCGACACTCTCACAGGACTCTCATCTACGTGGTCTACTTCTGCTGCTACTTCTGGTTGTTTGGCCTCAACTGTGGCTTTCTTATTTTTCTCGTTTTTGGGTTTATCAGTAATGTTTTTTTTCTCGGCTTCTTTCTTAGCCTTCTCAGCCTTCTCAGCCTTCTCAGCCTCTTTCTTAGCCTTCTCAGCCTCTTTCTTAGCCTTCTCAGCTTCTTTGGCTTGTTCTTTGGCAAGTCTTTCAGCTTCTTTGGCTTGTTCTTTGGCAACTCTTTCAGCCTCTTTCTTAAGCTTCTCAGCTTCTAGCCTCTCAGCTTTTTCAGCTTCTTTGGCGAGTCTGTCAGCCTCTCTCGCAGCTTCTCTCTCAGCTTTCTCAGCCTCTTTCTTAAGCTTCTCAGCTTCTTTGGCGAGTCTGGCTTCTTCCTGCTTCTTAAGCTTCTCAGCCTCTTTGGCAGCCTTCTCAGCTTCTTTGGCGAGTCTAGCCTCCTCTTTCTTAAGCTTTTCAGCCTCTTTTTTATCTGTTTCAGTTGCATTATTAGATGTATTTGACTCTACCTCTTCGCGTTCAAGTTCATCAAACAAGTTATCGCTGCTAACGACTTCTTGCTCGAGTTTCTTGGCGCGGCCTTTCTTTTCCTTGAAAAGTTCGCTGATTTTCTTCTTATCAATATCACTGTATCCAAAGACACCGCATAAAGCGTGCATTGCATTGATAAGGTCATCTTTGCGCTGTTCGTTCTTCATCATTGAGCTCGACATTGTTCGTTATTTACTAAGACTTGGGGGGAATGATGCATATTTTTTTCTTGTAAATATTTTTTTCAATTTTTTTTTTTAATATATATTTTTTTTATAAACTAAAAAAAAGTTGGTCACTTGTCCGTTCGTTTGTCCTGTATATCTATATAGTTCATATGGTTCATATGGTTCATATATTTAGTCCAGGTTCGATGCTATACTACATCATATGTAGGGCAAATCGTGTGTCAAGGTTCGATGCTATACTACATCATATGTAGGGCAAACAGTGGCGCCAAGGTTCGATGCTATACTACATCATATGTAGGGCAAACAGTGGGTCTAGGTTCGATGCCGGCCTAAAGCATATGTAGGGCAAACAGTGGGTCTAGGTTCGATGCTATACTACATCATATGCCGGGCAAACAGTGGCGCCTAGGTAGGTTCGACGCGCGATATATGCGGGATATTCTTTTCGCGCAATACCATAGATGATTGCATTAATAATGATGAACCGTAGAAAGTCATATTATAGAAGCCAACACCCGTATACGAGTCGTAATACAGATGTAGATGGAGATGGAGATGTAGCTAAAGAAATCGTACGAAAAGAGTTATCTCCTAAGCAAAAGTTTCAGCATATTATGTCTCACGCGCAAACGGTAATGTTAAGAGAGATGGTTCGAAAAACGCCAAAGCGATATGTAAACGAATATATAAGGGATGATATCGCATATACGAAAGAGGTTGGCCGCCGCTTTCCAGACAAGCATGTATTAAAGGTGTTGTCACAGTTGACCGATAAACAACAAAAGGAGTTGTTCCAAGAAGCCTTGACCAGATATGAAGCCAACTTCGACCGACTGTTGCAACAAAAGTTGGACGCGGGATATAGCCAACAATTAGACCCAGATAAAAAGGCAAATATATATACAAAAATAACTCACATACAGCCTCTTCTTAAATATATTCTCTTTAAACCCATATAGGCCAAAAAGTATTATATGTTATTAGATATAAATACAGCGGTTTCATATTATACATATTGATTGAAATGTTTTGGTGGTCAACAAAACCCTTAGAAGAAAAAGACAAAGAAGAAGTCTTGGGTTATTATAAATATATTATCCAAGATATGCTGAATGATATACTTACTGAGCAGCACCGAAGATGGCATAAAGAAGATATTGAGAAAGATGGGTTCTCTCTTACTACCAACCTAGCAGTATATGAGGTATTTAAACAAATCCAGGATATGTATACGTTTACGAATACAAACACCACTTCTATGCCCATAGAAATCACGGTATCTCACGTTACCCCGGATGCTGAGTGAAAAGTGGACAAAAATGGACATTACATGTCTACTCTACCAAATGGGTAATGTACAAAATGTTTTGCAACTGGGTAGAGCAAAAGATACTCCTCTATCTTTGGAACTTGGTCCAAGAAATGAGTGACATTTTAAAGAAATCAGTTACAAAAAATATGTTGTTCATATCTATATTTATAACACGTTAACAAACATACGACATCCACCTTACATCCATTTGATGTCCTGGAAGGACATATACTCTATGTCAATCGATGTCCTTTCTTTTAACTATCCTTAAAATAATAATTATTTATCTCTTTTTATCCAACTCTACTAACAAATTACCGAAGCTAATGTACAAAAGGTTTCTTCCATCCATTTGTTAGTTTGGATGCTTTTCAAAAGTGTTTTGGATTTTTATTAAAAAAAGGAATTGACATTTTAATAAAAATTTAATTATATCTTTTTATCCAAACTCTACCGAAGGTATTTTTCCCAAATATATTTTTTAGTTTTCAAAAGTGTTTTAGATTTTTTATTAAAAGTATTTGCCCAAAAGAACTTGGATGGATTTACTTTATTAAAAATAAAAATATTATTCACTATTTATTCCACTCTACTAACAAAAATAAACAGTAGAGTAATGTACTAAACGTTTTGTAATGAAAGGGTTTCAAGAAATGAGTCACATTTTAAAGAAATCAGTCACAAAAAAATATATCCATTTTATACATTGCTTAGCAAACATACGACATCTACCTTACATCCAATTGATGTCCTTGAAGGACATATACTCTATGTCAATTGATGTCCGTGGTTATTATTATGTATACCGAAGGTAATGTACAAAAGGTTTCTTCCATCCATTTGTTAGTTGGATGCTTTTTTAAAAGTGTTTTGGAATTTTTATTAAAAAAAGGATTTGATATTTTATCGAACCTCTTTGACATTTTAATAAAAATTAATTATATATTTATCCCTTTTTATCTCACTTTACTAACAAATTTACATCAACATCTTAACCGGGTACCCCTCAGGGGGCCGACCATGCATGGACCCACTTTATATCTATATGCTGTCAATATTATATACCTGGTTGATAACTTTATCACCATGTATGCTGTCATATTTTATTTACACTTTAACACCCAAACAAACAGTCGACTAAAGTACTAAACGTTTTGAAATCAAAGGATTTGTGAAATCTATATCACCAAAAATATATCCATTTTATACATTCCTTAGCAAACATACGACATCCACCTTACATCCATTTGATGTCCTGGAAGGACATATACTCTATGTCAATTGATGTCCTTTGAAATAATATTATTTATCTCTTTTTATTCCACTCTACTAACAAAAAGAAACAATAGAGTAAAGTACTAAACGTTTTGCAGTCCAAGGGTGTAAAACAGGGGTCCAAGAAATGAGTCACATTTTAAAGAAATCAGAGACCAAAAATATATCCATTTATTATTATCTTCTACATTTTACTCATACTTTCACAACACGCTAGCAAACATACGACATCTACCTTACATCCAATTGATGTCCTGCAAGGACATATACTCTATGTCAATTGATGTCCGTGGTTATTATTTATACCGAAGGTAATGTACAAAAGGTTTCTTCCATCCATTTGTTAGTTGGATGCTTTTTCAAAAGTGTTTTGGAATTTTTATTAAAAAAAGGATTTGATATTTTATCAAACTTCTTTGACATTTTAATAAAAATTAATTATTATTTTATCCCTTTTTATCTCACTTTACTAACAAACATCTTCACCTGGAGGGCCCGACCATTTCACATTTTATGCTCTCATCATTTGCTCAAAGTTGAATTAAATTTATGACCATATATGCTCTCAAGGTTATCGGCATTTGATGCAATATTGACACCATGTCCCGGCCACCTTTTGCTGTCATCATTTGCTCAAAGTTGAATTAAAATTGTGACCATATATGCTCTCAATGTTATCGGCATTTGACGCAATATTGAGACCATGTCCCGGCCACCTTTTGCTCTCATCATTTGTTCAAAGTTGAATTGAAATTGTGACCATATATGCTCTCCGTGTTTGGCAATCTCTGAGGCAAACTTGACACCATGTCCCGGCCACCTTTTGCTCTCATCATTTGTTCAAAGTTGAATTAAATTTGTGACCATATATGCTCTCAATGTTATCGGCATTTGACGCAATATTGAGACCATGTCCGGACACCTTTTGCTCTCATCATTTGCTCAAAGTTGAATTAAATTTGGCACCATATATGCTCTCAATGTTTGACAATGTATGGTGCAATATTGAGACCATGTCCCGGACACCTTTTGCTGTCATCATTTGACCAAAGTTGAATTAAAATTGGCACCATATATGCTCTCCGTGTTTGGCAATATCTGAGACCACATCAATCACACTTTATACCTTTTTTATTTTTATGGTATATAACTTTTACATCATATATGCTGTCGCAAAGTTATAATCTAATTAGGACATACTTGACGACGACGAAGACGATGAAGACGAAGACGAAGACGAAGACTCGCTTACTACAAAATGACGATTCATATATTTTTGGATATTAAAGTACGTTAATGTATCCACCTCATCCTTCGGACCGCATAAGGGACCGCCCAGGGGACCGGATGAAACACCACCCTGCGGACCGCATAAAGGACCGGATGAAACACCACCATGGGGACCGCACGAGGGACCGGATGAAACACCACCATGCGGACCGCACGAGGGACCGCCTGAAACGCCACCCCATAACAACCTTCCTAGCTTGTCGTCCGGCACTATCCTATTTCCTAGTATCAAATTATTTGACTTTATGTAACTTATCAAACTTCGCGTTACCTCTGTGCGAGCTATCTCACTTCCGTACGGCCTATTCATGAACTCACATAACTCTTTTGTTACCAATACCGGACATAGTGCCGGAATAGTGCCGGGATAGTGCCGGGATTAAATACGGAATATTTTATCTTTCTTTTTAGTACAAATTGTCATCATGTCTACCAATAACCATATCAAAGCCGTCGCCGTATTTAATGACGACGTTATCAAAGGAACCGTTAAATTTAGCGAAACTGATACCAACAACCGGGTCAAAATTGTTGTCTCTATCGTTGGACTCAATCCCAATGCATTACATGGATTTCACGTACACGAGTCGGGAGATTTGACCGATAAATGTACCAGTATGTGTGCACATTTCAATCCTTATGGCAAAACACACGGATGCCCAGGAATGACTGAAAGACACGTGGGAGATTTAGGAAACTTGAAAACCGATGCATACGGCGAAGCCAAATATACCTTTTACGATAATGTTATAAAATTACGCGGAGCCAAAGCCAATATTTTAGGAAGAGGACTCATCATTCACGCGGACCCTGATGACTGTGGCCAAGGCGGGTTTCCCGATAGCTTGGTAACGGGACACGCCGGCAAACGTATTGCGTGCGCAGTCATCGGCTATTCCAAGGAAAACTTCAAATGTCTCTAATAAACATTTTATATATAAGTTATTTTTTATTTATTTATTTTGACGACAGTTTATATTATGAGTACAGCACTTGGAGTAGACCATTTGACATATAATGCAGTTACTGGACCAGTTAGTTATACACTTAATGAGAATTCTTTTCTTAATAATGCGAACTACTATGGAGTTTCCAATAATCCCAACTCTGGAGGTGTAACTATTTTTGAAGTTAAAGAGAATAATATAAATGAATTTATAAATTATTCTTCTGTTTTAGGCGGTGGGGGTAATGGTACATATGGAGCTGGTACAATTAATGGAGGACATGCAATAAATATAGAAAATGGTGTAACTGTTACTACTTTGAATAACTATGGCGCTCTTTTAGGAGGAGGGGGTGGTGTTGATACAAACACAAGCACAAGTTTTCCTACACTACAAATTTATGGAGGTGCTGGTGGAGGCGGTGCTGGTAATGTTTGTGTATACGGTGTAACAGGGTTAACGGCAGCTGGTGGTTCTATAGTTAGTGATATTAGTGCTGGAAGTGGTACTATAGATGGAACTAACGTTTATGTTAATACCATTGATATTACATATGTATCTGAAGGCGTAACTGGAATTGGGGGTGGACCTGGGGGTGGACCTAGTGGTAATGGGGGAAATTCTATAATAATAGATGACTCCAATAGGAGTTTTACTTTTGGAGGGTTAGGAGGTAAAAACTATGGTACATTGAACAAATATGGATTAGGCGGTGGTGCTGGTGGTATTTATTATAGTAATGGAAAGTCTGCTGGTATAAATAATTATAACCTAACATTTGGAGGTGGTGGTGGTGGTTTTGGACCAAATGGTGACCGTCCACCTGGTGGCGGATATGGGGGAGGAAATGGCTGTTCACTACCAAATGATGACTATGTTATTGGAGCTGGAGGTGGTGGTGGTGGTGGAGGATTTGGAGGTCTAATAGGCATTGGAGGTTTAACTGGTGGAAACGGCGGGTACAGTATATATAACTCGGGAACTATTGAGACTCTTAATAATGCACAGGGGGGAACCGTACAAACCATTACTGGAGTTACTGGAGCTGTCATGTTTCCATATGGACCTTTGTTTTTAGGCGGAACTGGTTTTATTGGTAACTATAATATGATTATTACAGACAAAAATAACTATGGTCAATTATGGTACACCGGGTGGGGCGCACCAGACCCAGATAAATATTTAGGTTTAACAGGTTCAACTGGATTCACTGTGAGCTTATCTACTATAGATACGGATAACAGAGACTTTGTTGATTTTGAGGGTACCAACATTTTTTACCTTGTCTTGGTTAATGTCGACCCTAGTAACACTTCTGGAACTATAACTAATAGTACTAATACATATAGTTGGGAACTAATTGATGCTCCTTCTGTAACTGTATCTGGTATTAAATATACTAAGGCATATCACCTGGTAGTAACCAACACATCCAGTTTAACCAACTATATTACAACTAATGAACTAAATGGTGCAACTGGTCAAAACGATTTGACATATTTATTTGAAAGATTATCATATGACTAACTTTTTTTAATAATATTTAACCATTTTTATTTTACTTTACTTTAGTATATTAACATGACAACATACACTTATCCAGGAGTTGATTATTTAACCTATACGGGAGTTACTGCATCTTTTACAGTAAGTGGTGACACTGGTGACACTGGTTCAACTGGTAATTTTTATGGGGTATCTAACTCTAATACTGATACTCCAGCTGTAAATATTTTTGAAATTAGTGGAAGTATAAACACTTTTACGAACAATTATTCTATTTTAGGAGGAGGAGGAAGGGGAGGAGTAGGGGGGTCATCTAATAATTCTAAAGGAAATGGAGGACATGCAATAAATATAGCAACTAGTGATGTAACGGTTGATACTTTGAATAACTATGGCGCTCTTTTAGGAGGCGGAGGCGGGGGTGTAAGTAATTATAATGACGGTAAATATTGCTATGGTGGTGCAGGTGGAGGAGGAGCAGGAGGTGGAGAATATGGCTCTTCTCCTGGTGGTTCTATAGTTAGTCATGTTAGTGCTGGAAGTGGCAGTATAAATGGTGGTGATTTAACTACTTACAATATAGCTGGAACAGTAGCTGGAACAGGAGGTGGAGGACCAAGTGGTAATGGAGGAAATATTGATGGAGGAAATATTGATGGAGGACGTGGTTCTTGGTTTGGTGGTATAGGAGGGCAAAAATATGGTATACTAAGCAATTATGGAACTTTTGGTGGGAACGGCGGAACTGGTATTCAATCAACAGATACAGGACAAAATGGAGGGAATGCGGCCCAAAATTTGTATAATCTAGCATTTGGCGGAGGAGGAGGTTCATGTAATGAATATTACTATAGTGCAGGAGGAGGTGGATATGGTGGAGGGGCACAAGGGGGTGTTTTCGTTTATTATGGAGGAGGAGGAGGTGGAGGAGGTCCGCCATATGGTGGAGGAGGAAGTGGTGGATACAGTATATATAACTCGGGAACCATTACGAATCTTAATAATGCACAGGGGGGAACCGTACAAACCATTACTGGAGTTACTGGAGCTGTCATGTTTCCATATGGACCTTTGTTTTTAGGCGGAACTGGTGTTATTGGTAACTATAATATGATTATTACCGACCAAAATAACTATGGTCAATTATGGTACACCGGGTGGGGCGCATCTGGTTCTTTAGGTTTAACAGGTTCAACTGGATTCACTGTGAGCTTATCTGATGGCTTTGTCGACTTTCAGGGTACCAACATTTTTTACCTTGTGTTGGTTAATGTCGACCTTAGTAGTAACACTTCTGGAACTATAACTAATAGTACTAATACATATACATATAGTTGGGAACTAATTACTGCTCCTTCTGTACCTCTAAATGATACTACATATACGGCATATCACTTGGCAGTAACCAACACATCCAGTTTAACCAACTTTTATGCGACCACTCAAGTAACTGGTGCTACTGGTACAAACGATTTAACAAAACAGTTTAAATTTATTCCATACTATACTTCATAATAAAAAAGTAACAAAGTTAAAGTTCAACTATTTTATTACTTTTTCCGTCCATACTTGCAGTACTGTCGCTGCGAAAAACCCTTGGGTCTTTTACAGTTAATACTCGTTTTATATTTACGTGTCCACTTCTTACCACCTCTTTGTTTAATAGTCTTTTTCTTTTTCCCTTTCCCTTTCCTAGTTGTTCTTCTTCTCTTTTTTATACCACCCATCATAATAGTTGAAACGGTACTTTTAGGTTTTTTAAAAGAAGACAACTTTATACTTTTATGTGTCATTGCATCAGAGTCATTGTTGGTGTTCAAAATAGATGAAAGAGACTCCGGATTTGATAATAATTCTTCAACCGCATTATCACTATCTTCACTATCTTCACTATCTTCATTATAATTATTATTGTCATCCTCGTTAGAACTAAGAGAATAAGAGTCGTTATCTGTTTCTCCAGATGATGATGTGGAGTCTTCTAAATCTCCAGAAATTGAGGAACTATTATTCATAGTACTTTTAATCCATTGTGTCATTGCTTTTGCACTACGGTCATCGTTATATGGTATAACTGTTTTGCCCTGATTAGCGATATATTTCATTGTAGGGAAGCCGTCTATTTCACCTACAATATGGATTACGTCAGGTGATAAGTATTTTTGATTCAACTGAGCAATAACCATATCGTCGTTATTGGAATAAGGAGACCGAAGGGAGGATTCCATTTTAGTCCATTCGGGGCGAGTGGCGTTACATGGTCCGCACCCGTCCATATATACCAGTAAAAAAACGTGACAACCGCGGTTTACGTGCTGTTTTAGATGAGGGATATTACGCATGTTGTTGATATGTAAAATATGCATGGAGTTATTATATATTATATCGGTAAAAAAAATACCTATAATATATAATAAGATATGAAGACGATACTTATGTGGACAATAATATTACTGATATTTGTGGGGGGATTGGTTTTTTATACCAGGTACGCAGGTAATCCCAAAGTCCTAGAACAACTCACCACGATGAACGGCGAACTAAGATGTCCTAACTTACTCATTCAAAAAGGCGCTAAATATTATCTATATAATTCCAATATCGCCAAAGTTCCCGGTGTGAATCCAGTCGAGTTCAACAATTTAGAAGAATATACCGAATTCTTGGAATGGCAGCGAGGAGCGGGTATCCGCTGTCCCGTGTTATACGTCCAAAACACGTATGACGCACAGGGAAATCGGGTATACAAAGTTAGACCTAGTGTCACCGAGTTACAAGGCGGCTTACCGCCCACCACTCCCGTCCCTTTACCGCTCAAGTTCACCAAACTGGTAGACGCCACAAGAGACGACCAACCGTATAATAAAAACGGCTACCCGGGTTTTGACCAGTCTAGTTACTATGTGGGCTCAATCACGCCACAGGATACAATAGATAACTCAAACCATAATATGTTATATAGTGACGACGCGATGGACCCTAATTGGGGCGGCGCCGACTATACCCAGGCACTGGTGAACTCGGGGTATTATAAAGGAAACGAGGTGAATATATTCATTCCTTAAAATACTTTGTCTAAACATAAATGTTACTTGCGTTTGAATGATTTAATTATTTAATATAAGTACTGTATGCTTATAGTAAGTTTGACAACTATTCCACCAAGATTTGAACATTTATATATTACAATAAATAGTATTTTATCTCAAACGGTATTACCGGATAAAATTATTATACATATTCCAAAAGTATACAATAATTATCCAAATAATTATATATTACCGAACTATGCAGATAGCCGAGTTATAATTAATAACGATACCGAAGATTATGGACCAGGAACAAAGTTACTAGGACTTTACCGGTATAAAGTATTCAATGATATGTGTGATGATGATACTATTATTGTTATAGACGATGATAGGATATATAATAAGAATATGATTAAGACTATGTTAGAGTTCCAACAGTCCCACCCAGATAAAGTACTAACTGTAGCTGGTTGGGATATTGAAACTATTACTGGTGGTAAGTATAAAATAACCAATAAAAAACAACCCCGCGGAGTAGAATATAAAAAAGATGGATATATTGATTTTTTGGGAGGTTGTTGCGGTTTTTTAATAAATAAACGAAACTGTCCTTTTAGTCATAAAGAAATATTCAGTTTAGATAAAAATGACCCAAAATATTACGTGGATGATATTTGGATATCTGGGTTTTTAACCTTGAGTAATACAAGTATATATCTTATTCCAAACGCAATAAATAAAGATGAGTTAAGGCAAATAAACAATTCTATTTGTGCTCTGGCGGATGGTACACGACTTAATAAAAATATTGCTTGTATAGATTTTTTTAGAAACAACTACGACTTATGGAAAGATAATAAATAACTTGTTATCCGATTTTATGAGACTAGTTTATTTGAAAAACTAATTTAGTTTGATTCAAAGAAAGAATAATTGGATATTATTTTTGAGACCAAGGTAGGCATCCAACTTTGGTATAAAAATCGCTTCTATACATTTGAAAATTTACAGAGAAACACTATATGTCTCAGGGTGAAATGTCTAAAAGTTTAACACGCATAAAATCATTAAAATCTGAATTATAAGTATTTTTTATTTGGTTGGATAAACAATAATACCCATTATGTATTGTTACGAAGCACAGTCTAGGCAAGTTTAATTTGTCAAATAATTTATAATTATAATTATAGTTATATTGACTAGTATATACACTATTCAATTTATTTTGTGCAAAATTTAAATGTTTATACATTAACCAACTATCGAAAAGTATATTTGTTGTGAAAATATTTTTTAAATTTAAAATGTTAATAACACTTTTGATACCTTGTATTTTTTTATTTAATTTTAATTTTTTTA
>Ga0209189_1001555_pt1 | contig 17057 bp, 15 predicted proteins | sample C_130820_EF_Meta_FD_187308 | JGI IMG/M metagenome (GOLD analysis project Ga0209189, IMG submission 187308) | Freshwater microbial communities from Lake Croche, Canada to study carbon cycling - C_130820_EF_MetaG (SPAdes) (version 3) | ecosystem: Environmental > Aquatic > Freshwater > Lake... | reverse complement strand
TAAAATATCCAAAAGTTCTTTAAGTTAATAATAATATATTATATCCCTTTTCTTTTCTCTCAGTAAATGGAAGTTAAATAGTATTTTCAAAGAAATATAGATTTTATTTATTTTATTTTAATTCTTTAAATATTTCGGTGAGAGATAAAATATTCAAAAATTCTTTAAGTTAATAATAATATATTATATCCCTTTTCTTTTCTCTCAGTAAATGGAAGATTATAATTTAAGTTAAGTATTAAAACTGTAATAATCTGTTTTTGTTGTTCTAGTCTCAAAGTTCAATAATGGATTATTCTTTGGAGTATCTTCAATTACAATTTCCTTATATCTCAACTTTTCTGGTTTCAATACAAATGCATATCTTGATTCATCAAAGAAAGTAATATTTTCTTGTAAATTTGTATCAAATAATTCATAACGCATTGCCAGCATTTGACAACCTAATTCTCTTGAAATAATGCCACTTGGATTAACCGGATTTTCTCCTTTATCTGGTAAACATATTGTCATATTTCTTTTATTATATTCTTGTAATTCATTCATATCAGGTGTAAATTTGACATCATAATAATTCAAAGCCCTCATAAACATAGAATTACTCGTCATATTTACATATTCATAAAAATTTTGATTATCAATAAAATCATTATTTATTTTATCAACTATAACAATAATTTTTCTTCTTAAATCTAATAGTTTAACATCCCCTAAATTGTTTGAATTACAACTACTATTCGCTTCATTACAAGTACTAAACTCATAACTATATTTTGGACCCAACAAATATCTGTCTTCATATTGTTTAAACAAATTGGCAAAATTAGAATACATTTTTTGATTAGCACTTTTTATTCTTAAATGTAAAATTATTGGGTCATTATAATTTGGTGAATTTCCTTGACTAAAACCATAATTTACAATTATATTCATAACATCACTGAATTTAACATAATTGAATGTTTCTTTAATGTTATAATTATCAACTGTGGAAGTTGCAACAACTGGATTATTATCAATTGAATAAATTTCAAAATCTAAACCACGAACGCCTTGTTTTAATATATTTTTTAAAATACACGTATTTACATAATCGTTTCTATAAGAACCACCACTACAACAATTATAAGCAGTATTTATGTAATAGTCTTTTAATGTATATTTTAAATCTTCATTAGTATCATCTAAATTATGAATATTACTATTTATTTTTGAATATAAACTATTCATTATTTTACATTCTCTCGAATTTAAATTCAACATATAGACAAAATATATAATAGTGATTGTAATAATCAAAAATATTATAAATGCCAAACTATATAAAATATAACTTTCCTTAATGGAAGATAATGATAATAAATTTTTAACTGTATCCTTATTCATATCTTTATTATAAGATATTATTTTTTTTACTAGAATTAAAACAATTTAGTAATTGAAAGTAGATTATATATATTATATTTCAAAAAAGTTAAATAATATATACATATAAGTTATAAAGATATGCCTGGTGGATTAATGCAATTAGTTTCTGAAGGACAACAAAATATTATATTAAATGGAAATCCATCAAAAACATTTTTTAAATCTACGTACGCAAAATATACAAATTTTGGTATGCAAAAATTTAGAGTTGATTTTGAAGGGTCAAAAACATTACGATTAAATGAAGAATCTTATTTCACATTTAAAATTCCAAGATATGCCGATCTTTTAATGGACTGTTATTTATCAGTTGAATTACCCAATATTTGGAGTGGAATTATACCACCTGTTTCAGACACATCGTCGCCTTATTATAATGGCGGTAATTGGGTCCCTTACGAATTTAAATGGATTGAATATATTGGTGCTCAGATGATTTCAAAAATTGAAATTACTTGTGGAAACCAAAAATTGCAAGAGTTTTCAGGTGCCTACTTACTTGCAATGGTCCAGCGTGATTTTTCTACTGAAAAAAGAGAATTGTTTGAAAAAATGATAGGTCACGTTCCAGAGTTATATGACCCTGCAAATTCGGGAACACGTATCAATTCTTACCCAAATGCATATTATACTACGAATCCTACAGGAGCTGAACCTTCTATTCGTGGCAGAACATTGTATATACCATTAAATGCGTGGTTCAATTTAAAAAGTCAAATGGCTTTTCCACTTACAGCACTTCAATATAATGAATTACATATTAATGTAACAATGAGACCAATCCAAGAATTATTTCAAATACGCGATGTATTTGATGTTACAAACAATTTTCCTTATGTATGTCCTAATTTTAATTTATATTATATGCAATTATATCGTTTTTTACAAACACCACCAGATGTAGAATTATCGGTTACTTCTTATGTAGACCAAAGAACAATATGGAATGCTGATATAAATTTAAATTGCACTTATTGTTTTCTTTCGAATGAAGAATCTAGAGTTTTTGCTTTAAATGAACAGAAGTATTTATTTAAACAAGTGAGAGAAACTGTTTTTTATAATGTTACAGGAACGAACAAGGTAGATTTAGATTCTCTCGGTATGGTTTCAAGTTATATGTTTTATATGCAAAGAAGTGATGTAAATTTAAGAAATGAATGGAGCAATTACACAAATTGGCCTTACAGATATATGCCAAATGATTTAATACAGGCACCATCGAGTGGTACATATTCAATAACAAGGAATGGGGTTAATGTTGATATTGGTCCAGGAGTAAATTCAGATGGACAATTGACAGGATGGATGATTACAGGAAATTATAATTTTGAGAACATAAAAGACATTTTAGTTAGTATGGCTTTTTTATTAGATGGTATTTATCGGGAGAACCAACAACCTGCAGGTGTATACAATTACATCGAGAAATATACAAGAACTAATGGTAATGGTCCAGATGGTTTATATATTTATAATTTTTGTTTAGATACATCTCCGTTTAATTTACAACCTACAGGTGCTATGAATATGAGTCGGTTTACAAATATTCAATTTGAATTGAATACGATTATTCCACCGCTAGATCCACTTGCTCAATCATTAACTATATGCGACCCACAAACAGGAAATATTGTTGGCGTAAATAAACCAACTTGGAGAATTTATGATTATAATTATAATTTATTTGTATTTGAAGAGAGAATAAATATGGTAACATTTATTGGAGGTAATTGTGCTCTACAATATGCTACTTAAATTTGTATTTTATATATTTTATATATATATATATAAAATGTTTAATAAAAAAAGAACATTACCAGCTGATGATTCTTTAGAAAAAGAAGATAATAATGATTTTATTAAATTATTAAAAAAAAGAACAAAAAACGGCATTGAAATTCCATCATATTACGGATTAAGAAAGAATAAACAAGGAGAACTTGTATGGGGACATAAAGCAGTAGATGTCCTTCGTAGAATAAGTAGCAATGCTGAAAGAGCAGAACCAGTAATAAGTTATTTTGATGAAAATTTAAATTTTACTGAAGATGGTGATACAATAAATATATTTAATGATTCATTTAATTGTGAAAACATAAAAGAATTAGAAAAAAAAGGATTAGTTTCTGATTTGTATGTAACTAAAGTAGAACCGAAATATCCAGATTCTACTTTTAATAAATATAAAATAACCATTGATGTTCCTGAAGATAAAAGAACAAACATTAAATTAAATAAAAAATTATTAGAAGCAGTAAATGATATAAATAAACCATTAGTTTTTTGTTTAGTAGCGCCCAAAATACCTCATGCGTTAATTTGTATTCTTCACGAAGAATTATTATACACTGTAGGATTTGCTTTCGACGCAGACCAAGATAATTCTGACAAAAAAGCGCAATTTTTGAGTAATTTAAATTTAAGTAGTTTAAGTGGTTTAGTTGAAAAAATGAGTGGAATGATAACTACACCAGATATATTTATGCCGACAACCGAACAAGAGTCAATAATTGTGTGGGTAGATTATTTAAGTAATGATATGATAAAACGATTTAATGAATTTTTCCAATCAACCTCACGAATGAGTGTTACATATGATTATGAATACAATAATTTAGAGGGTGAGCAACAAAAACAACCATTATGTGATTATCCTAAATATTTATTATTTGTTGAGAATAAACCGTATTGTTATGGTGGACCAGCATTTGGTGGAAATAATTGTATTTCTTGGATAGAATATATATTAGGTGTAAAATTAAATTGCGGGTTAGAGTCAAACCCTAAATTGTGCGATGACATAAATATTATTGGTTTTGAATATTTATTTAATGCTATTGAAAATCATACAAAAGATCCATCACAATTAGATATAATATTAAAAAGTCTTCAAAAAGAATTAGAACAAAGTTATGTTACTAGATTTTTACAAAGTTATGGTAATTTTTTCTCAAAAAAAATTGGGGGGTCAATTAAAAAAGGTAAAAAAGGTAAAAAAGGTAAAAAAGGTAAAAAGAGTAAAACATTGAAAAAAAGTAAAACAATGAAAAGAAGTAAAACAATGAAAAGAAGTAAAACAATGAAAAGAAGTAAAACAATGAAAAGAAATAAAAGAAGTAAAAAATTATAAAAAGGCATTCGAAGCTAATGGACCATTATCAACAAATTCACCACTCAATGTTTGTCTCGTTGGATAACGTGGAAGAAAAGGCAGTGTTTCAATATTTGGATTATATCTTTTATCAAATAATTTATTGCCAAAGTCAAACTCATCACTCCATTGATTGACACCCTTAAAATATTCGGGTGGTTTCGTGTTTTTGTCGGCATATAACTTAGATTGAGTGCCTATATCGGTTGTAAGACTAGAGTATGTTGGTGTGAAACTAGTAGTTAATTTTCCGGCTTCATTAATTCCTAAAACATCTGATGTTGGTTTTTTATAATTATGATGTTTTATTTTTTTACATCCAAAACAATCAATATCGCTAGTGCATTGTTGTCCAGTTATAGAACATCTTGCTTGAGGACCACACATATTTTGACAACTATATTTCGTATTTATGGGTAGATTAACAGTATTACTATGATTAGTATTATTTTGAAAATTTTCACGAATGAATTGAATATAATTATTTTTAACTAGATAAATTCCATAATTAATAACAGAAGAAAATAGAATTATTGAAATTAATAATAAAATGTAAACCTTCATATAATTTGAATAGAAAATATATAATTTTTTGATTACTTACTTTTTAGCGAGACTAAACAAAAATTTTAATATTATTTTATTATATTATGTCAGACATATCAAATAATAATGATGATACTTCAAATATAGATAATAAGAAAACAGAAAATTCGAAAAAAAATAAAGAAATGAATATTCAAGGGTCACCATCTTCTTTTGTTAAAAGTTTGTTTTGTCAATTAATTAATTTAACTGTAATAATAATAATTGGTTTATTTTTTCTGTATAGCGTTAAAGTATCGCAGGCAAATATAATGCCGACTGATGTAAATTGTGAACCTTATGATATAAATAAAACAGTTATAGAGGCAATAGATATTAACGTGGATGTAATGAAATATAATGAAAATGGAAAAACTATAAGTAGGTCAACAAAAATAAACTTTCCATATAATGAAAATATAAATATTTTAAAAAATAGTGTATTAGGAATAAATTATTTGAAAGAATGGAAATATAATGAAAACACAAATGCCTTTTATATTTATTTATCAACAATTATATCAGAATTGTATGCGAATAATTTCAACATTCTGAATAATATTTACAAAATGTTAAACCAATCTTGTAATGAAACAGCAATAGTTTTTTTGACGCCTTTATTTTTTATTTTTGTAGTAATATTATTGCTATTTGTAAATAATATATATTTTGTATATTTATCTCTCTTCAAGTTATATCTATTATTTAGTGTAAAGAGTGAATATAAAAGAGAGAATGTATTAGATGAAAATGGAACCCCAAAAATGTTAAATAATATTGGAATTAAAGAAACAATAAATAAGTGGACTTATGAAAAAGGAACTATTTATAATAAATGGTATTACGCTATTATTTATTTAATAGTAATTTATGTTTTATTATTTCTATTTTTATTCATAATTCCAATTATTCCATTAACAGTATTCATTGTAACAATGAAATCATTATTGCTTCCTTTGTTAATGGTTGCGAATGTATCGAATGTTCCAAACGAAAAATATTCATTAAAGAATTTATGTTTAAATTTTTTGAAAAATAGAATGAACGTATTAATGTACATTGTTTCATTTTTTGTTGTAATAGATGCTTATACAAGTATAGGAAATTTTGGGTTATTAATTTCTATATTAGCGTGTGTATTTATTTACATATTTTTTCCACAAATATATAAAAAACCGGTTACAAATAACCCGACAAGTACGAATGGTTTAAGTTCATATAAAGAAGCAAGTAAGAAATGTATAATAGAAGATTTTAATGGAATAAAATATGGTCGTGACAAAATTGATAGTTGGATAGAATGGGGATTATCTTTCTTCAAACCATATTTGGTTGAAACAAATAATGTATTGAATATAATAAATAAAGGAGAAGAACTTAAAGAAAATATATCAAACAAATCAATTAAAAAACCATTTAAAGAAGAGGTGCCGGATAAATCAATTAAAAAACCATTTAAAGAAGAAGGACAAGAAGGTTTAGAAATGTCAACAACTAATAAAACTAAAAAATGAAAATAATATAAAAAGAAAAAGTAATACTTTATAATAATGGGAAAAAATAAAAAAAATAAACCGATATTACCTTTTATAAGTATATGTACTCCTACATTTAATAGAAGACCATTCTATGAAATGACAATAGAATGTTTCAATCATCAAACTTATCCAAAGAATAGAATGGAATGGATAATTTTGGATGACGGAACTGATAAAATTGAGGACTTAGTTAAACATATACCTGAAGTTAAATACTTCAAATATGACCAAAAAATGACTTTAGGTAAAAAACGAAACTTGATGCACGAAAAAACAACGGGTGACATAATTATTTATATGGATGATGATGATTATTATCCGCCTGAAAGGGTATCTCACGTAGTAGAAATGTTTGCTAAAAACCCAACATATCTTGTTGCTGGGTCAAGTGAAATGCATATTTATTTCAAAGATTTAAATAAAATGTATCAATTTGGACCATATTCACCGAATCACGCTACGGCCGCAACTTTTGCCTTCAAAAAAGAATATTTAAAAAAAAGACAGTATGATGAAAATTCTTTAATAGCTGAAGAAAAACATTTTTTAAATAATTATCAAGAACCGCTTATTCAATTAGATACAACAAAAACAATTTTAGTTTATTCACATATACACAACTCATTAGATAAAAAAGTATTACTTCCAAAAGAAAATGAGAATAATCCCTATGTAAAAATATCTGACAAAAAGTTTGATGATTTTGTTAAAGAAGATAATATTAAAGATTTTTTATTCAATCGTTTGCAACAATTGTTAATTAATTATGAACCAGGAGAATTAAAAAATAAACCAGATGTTATGGAAGAGGTAAAGAATGTGTTGAAGCGAAAACAACTTCACGAAGAAGAACATAAAAGAAAAATGCTAGAAATGCAACAAAATCCAGTTATAAGAAATTATGAATTTAAATTTCAAGAACAACAAAAATTTATTGAACAATTATTGAATGAAAATAAAAGGATGAAAGAAGATTTAGAATATTATAAAAGTAAAATTAATATATTAATAAAAGATAAAATTAATGAGAAAACAAATGAGAGAAACAAATAAAAATCAAAAAATAAAAAAATAATATAAATAGAACAAAGTATTTATATTATTATTATGGAAAACCCGTTTTTGTTGAATATTGAAGATAAAAATGTATATACTATTGATGACTATATAAATATACAAGAACAACTTAATAATAAAAACATTGACCATATTTTGAACGAATATTATCAAAAAAAACATACATATTATAGTTTTGATGACTTCAAATACCGCTGTACGAAATCACTTAAGCAAAAAATAATAGATGTTTCATCCAATAAAATACCAAATAAAAAATTATATAAAATTGGAAATTTTGATAATAAGAATTGTATTGTTTGTTGTACACCATTTTCACACGATATTGTAAAAAATAATAATGATACAACCAATTATAATGATGCTGAATCTAGATATAAAGCATCAAGACAAATTATTAAATCATTAGAAAAATCAGGATACAATGGTTATTTGTATTTAATTAATGGTGGATTTCCAAATCCTACTGGAATAGAAATGAAATATGCAGGTGTGCCTTATTGTTTTAAAATATTCGCAATGTTAGAAGCTCAAAATTTAGGGTTTGATAGAGTGATATGGATAGATTCAGCGTGTTATTGTTTAAATGACCCACAACCTTTATTTGATACTTTAGATAAAGATGAAACAATACTTTATACAATAACCCACTCAAACCAATATAAATCAATGTGTTTTTCACAAACTATCGATTTGCTCAAAAAAATTACAAATTTCAATACTGATGATGCATATTATATACAAACAGTTGTATTCGGATTAAATTTGAAATCTGATATTATAAAGGAATTAATCAAAGAATATTATAATATGGTAGATATTGGACTTCCTTTCTTATCAATATTTCCAGAAGAAATTGTATTATCTGCATTATTCAATCAACCAAAATATAAACATTTAATGTATAATCAACCAATAATTCATCGGTTAAGGGTTGATGAAGGTATAGATGAAGAAACTGCTAGAAATGAGGGATATTTTTTTCAACACAAATCTTATAAGAAATATATTGAAAAATAATATAAAGACTATTACTATTACAATTTAACATAAAATGTATTACGAAGATTTGTTTGTTGAAAATGAAATTGTTTCTCCGAATAAATCCAATAAATTAAATAATTCAAAATGTTCTTATTATGAAATTAAAACAGTGAATAGAGATAATTTACCTATCAAAAAAAAGTTATATATAAGTGGACCATATGGGTCAAGTATAAGAGACGCACTTACAGGTGTTTTAAATTTTAATCATAAAGTTGGCACTAAAGATGAAAATAATTATTATAAGGTAAAGTTATCTATTGGTTCAACTGGTGAAGGACCATTAACATTCTTTTTTTCTTCAAAAGAAGAATACAATAGAAATGTGTGCCCTTTCTTAGAAAAATAATGTTTCTTGTTTTTTTGTTTTTTGTTTTTTGTTTTTTATATTTGTTTATAATAATTTATAAACAAATAAATATTACACCGAACCAATATCAGTATCATCATCTTCTAATAAATCATTTTCAGGACAATCTTCTTTAGTATATTTTTCTAAATAACGATACATACGATTTATATCTAATTTAGATATCTCATAATTTTCAAACAAATTAATAATTTCATTATCATCATATTTGTTTTTCAAATCTAAGAAGAAGAAAAATACATCCTTTTTATCCATATTCAATTGTTGACAAAAATTTTGAATAAAAATAGAGTTATTATATTCGGTTGAATATTTTGTGAGAACTTTTGTAAATCTCACCTCAACCGGATTGAATTTTTGTTTTTTACTAAATGTTTCATTATATAATTTATTGTTTTTGAAAGTTTTAATTAAAGAACTCATCTCATTAAACTGCCAAATTTGTTTTTGAAAAGTGGTCCTATCAATATAATCCGCAAAACACATATTATCTAAAATTTTTAAATAAAATGGAATACTTATATTTTTCTTATATTTTCCTAAAACATCTATAATATTTTCGTGCCAGAGTAATCCAACAATGGTTCTGTCTGTATCATTCATTACTGTTAAATGGTCATCAATTGAATAATTTGAATTAATTATTTTTTGTGTTATCTTTTTAGTATCATCATTATAATATTTTACCTGAAAAATGTTTTTTATTATATTTTCATTTAATAAGTTTTTGTCATTCTTATAAAGTTGAAAAATAGAAGAAACCTTTCTTAAATCAGATTGAACATATTGCCTTATTAATGCTTTAATATTTTCATCTAACTCAGGCATCATTACATTAATTATGTTCTTCATTTGTTCACAATTTGGAATTTTCAGTTCAATTGTATTACAAACCTTAATTAATTCTTTAATTTTTTTGTCAATATGATAATTTCCAATGCATATGATAGGACAAAATGATACCTCTTCTAATTTTTGCTTTTTCGTTTTCTTAGGTCGTATTAATTTTATCAATGTGTTAATTCCACCTTTGTCGCCATTATTCATACCATCTATTTCATCCATTACAAATGCAATTCTTTGTATTTTTTTATGAAACATACTCATAATATTTTTATCAGACATATTATGCTTTGTTATTGTATCTATAATTGATTTATTACGAATATCCCCGGCATCATATTTAATAACATCATAATTCAAATCTTTTAAAATATTCATAACAAAATTTGTTTTTCCAGTTCCAGGTTCTCCATAAACATAAATTCCTTTTTTAGAAGACAAATTGTTTTTATTTAATTCAAAATTTTGAAGTATTTCTTTTATTTTCAGTTCAGATTCGTGTCTATTCAAAATTTGATTAATATTTAGGTTATCCATCTTATACTTTTAATAGCATTCTTTTTATGTTGATTTTTACTTAAACCCGTATTTAACAAATGACTTTTTAGTTTTTTCATACAATCTATTGAATTATTAATTATACTAAACTCTATTAAAAAGTAAATATAATTATAATAACAAATATTTTTGTACAAATAATTTTTGAATTTATACCATCTTTCAAAATTTTCATTCATTAATTGTTGAATAACAAATGAATTATCTCTCTCTATCATATTTCTAATATAATTTTCATAACTATTTTTAGATATATATCTTTTTACAATTTTATGATTTTTAATATATAAATCTTTATTTAAAAAAACTGTAATACTTATTGGTAAAAATTCTTTAATAATATAGAAAATATCAGTTGGTAATTGTTTTATTAATATAAAATAATTATCGTAATCATTCATTTGTTATGTATATATTAGAATTGTTATATTTATATGATTTTACAAAATTAAGAAGATGTTGAATTATATGACGGGTCACAAGGACTATATTGAGTTCCATATGTTATACCATCCCAACTAACGTTACAACCAGCTGCCCAATTATATTTTTGGCAATTTCCACCAGACCCACTATATGGTGAAACAGTAAAATCCATTTCTTTTGTTCCACAAGTTCCTAAATTTTTTACATTTACACATTTAGCTCCATTTCCTGACATATCCATCCAATAATCAGGACAATCACCTATTAATGGAGGCCATAATTGATGTTTTTTATTTCTTATTAAAAGAATAGAAATTACAATTAAGCAGATTAAAAGAAATACAACCGCAACAGTTAAAACGATTTTTTGAAACGCTTCCATTTGTATAAATTAAATAAATATAATTTTTTCTATCAGATTATTATAAATGAAAGATAATAATTGTAAAGTTTCAAATGGACGTGTTGATATTTTTAATCCTAAAACACAGGATTTATTTCAAATGTATGATAAAATACCAGTAAGTCAATGTATTACTTATAGAGACCCAACAGAGGGGTTATGGGATGAAACTGATTTGTCACGAGTATTTTTCTCAGGACAAAATATTTGTATAATTCAAAACGGAATTAGAGCAGGTGTTTATAAGAGGTCAAACCAGCAGTTTGTCATTGCAAATCAGGATGAAGACACCCTGAAAATTATTATGAGAAGTGTATTTCTACAACATTCAGCAAACCAACCGAAAAACATTACAGAACAAGTAATGAATTTGAATAAAATTGTATGGGATTATTGCATACCTCAAGTTTACGGCGAGGCTCAAGGTTATAAGCAATATATTATAGATGCTAGTACAATGTATACTCCAATAGCACCTCCAATAATGACAAGTAATAATGATAAAGAACTCGTTTTAAAACCTTGGTTCTAAAAATCTACTTCAGTATCTTAAAATGTGGTCCCATAAAAGTAATATAATCAGTTTCCTTATCTTTAGAACTGGCATTTAAAATAGCATTTTCCCAGTCAATAATAATAGGATAATTAGTTTCAGGGTCAAGCATTATATTATCAGGTAAATCGCCGTGAGAGATATTATTTTGTTGTAATATTTCTAAAGATTTTTTTAAATAACGATATTGTTGTTTGGTTAATTTAGTTGTATCTATTGGATTTAATTTTTTAATAAATACGACATCATTTGTGTTATCAAATAAAAAATTGTTTTGTTTAACATATTCTTGTATATCTGGATTATCTCTCAGTAAATCTTTGTTGAAATTGGAATTGGGAATAATATATTGTAAAAATCGGGAACCATCGGGGTCAATTTCTTTTAATTTATTATTCAATTCTTTATTAACAAAAATGCCTTGTTTAAATATTTTTGCTAGATAACCATTATCTTTATTATAACTGTCATATGACAATGAATCAATAATAAATCCATCTTTTCCTTTTCCGATAATATTCCCACCTTTCTTAAAATGCTTTTTTGTTTTAAACAAATTCTTCTTTAAATTCTTTTTTGTTTTAAACAAATTCTTCTTTAAATGCTTTTTTTTATTATATTTAGTCTTCATATTATCTCTCTCTAAATTTATATTTTTAGATAGTTAAAAATACTTTTTGTTTAAAAGAACTATTTTCCATATCTTGAATTGTTAAATTGCGACAATATTTGATAAATCTATTAATTGAAAATTTAGAATTTGGATTTATTTTATGTCTGAAACTTCCATCTCTATTTATTGAATCTAATATTTCTTTTACAATATACATAATATCAAATTCATAATTCAATAACTCTAATATATCACACGCAACATTTTTGGCAATAAATGCATTTTTCATAAAATTATTCTTTTCGAGATTTAAAAACTGTTTGGCTATATGAGAGTTAGGTAAAAACGCGTTTTCTATACACATAAGAACAAATACTTGACAGAAATGGTCTGTACAACTTAATTGAAATCCACAATTATATGAATCCCATATTTTTTTGCCATCTATAGAACAAGTATAATGTGTGCCTTTCTTATCCCCATAGAATACAGCGGGTTCATTTTCAATAAGTTCTTCTTTGGGTGGATTTGTTGGATGAGGAACATTTTTAATATTTATAATTTTTGCGGACAATTCATTCAATACATCTTCAATATAAGTATCTAATAAACTACTTCCTAGTAATTCAATTAAGAAGGATAGGTTTGCTTCTACATCATCCTCGCCTTCAGTTGAAACAAATAATGGTATGTTTTTTTCTCTTGGTTTTTCTCTTGTTTTAAGTTTTTGATATTTATTTAGATTCATAATGAATTATTATTATTTGCTTTTTATTTACTTATTTTTTACTTATTTTTTATTTACTTATTTTTTAATTCAATTTTTAATTAAAAAATATGGGTTTTGTTATATATTATTGTTTATTATTTTATTAACTTAAAGAACTTATTCTTTTACAATAAACTTTTTTACTACTTTCTTCTTTACAACCTTCTTTTCATCAACATTAACAGGTCTTTTATTATCAATAAACCTTTGATATTCTTTTTCCAACACATCTAATTCATTCAACCACATTTTATTTATAGTTGTTGCTTTTATATTTTCTAATTCAATATTCTTTCTCTCACAATCTTTAATCAATTTCTCAACATTTTCTTCAGTTACACTATCCATCGGCATTTTAATTAAATATTTATAATCACCATCATCATCGATTACATCATAATTTTTCGACTTCAATATGTCAATAATTTGCTCGTTTTTCTTACGTCTTAAATCAATCGTGTCATTTAATATCTCAGTAATATATCTGGATTTATTTGATAATAAAATTAATTCATTTTCAATATATTTAATAATATAATCTTTTCTTGTTTTATATAACTCTAGTCTTACTTCATAATAATCATCAATAATTTCTGTAACATTTTTATACTTCTTCAATTTTTCATTAGAATCAAATAGATGCATATTTGAAGTTGTTAATGTTGTATATAACTTCAATGTCTTTTCAAGACCATTACATCCATTGTCCAATTCTGTACATTCTAGTTCTTCTATTTTTCCTTTATGAAATGTAATAATAATATCAACATTTATATCTTTACTCATATCATCATAATCTTTTATAATTGCTTGAATTTTTTTACCATTTTTATCTACTATATTATCTGTAAGAGTTTCTAAATATTCCTTATAATCATCCGTCCATAGACCAACCGGGAGTTCGGTAACTCTTATTTTATCTTGCCCCAATTTTTCATATTTTCCTTTAATTAAATACTTTCCTTCAATTATTTCTGTAATAGTTCCAGTAAATCCGTGATAATATGGAATGAATTTCGTGGTCTCTTGAATATATTCTTCAGTTGATAATTTACATTTCAAGTATTGAATAATCTCTATAGGATTATAAGACAATATTTCAGTGCTGAAACCTGTACCAATCCCTTTAGAACCATTTACTAAAACCATCGGGATAATCGGTGCATAAAATATTGGTTCAACTGGCGTTCCATCGTCATTCAAATAATTAAGGATTTTATCATCATATTCAGGGAAAATATATCTCGTTATTTTATTCAATTGAGTAAATATATATCTCTCAGATGCTGAATCTTTTCCTCCTTGTAATCTTGTGCCAAATTGTCCATTTGGTAGGAATAGATTAATATTATTTGACCCGATAAAGTTCTGTGCCATTCCAACAATTGCACCATTCAAAGATGCCTCACCGTGATGATAACACGCGTGTTCAGAAACATAACCAGTAAACTGTGCTACCTTAATTTCTGTAGTAAGGTTCTTCTTAAATGCTGCATACAGAATTTTACGTAAACTAATTTTGAGACCATCCATTAAATTTGGAATGCTTCTATCACAATCATATTTTGAGAAATGTATAAATTCTTTATGAATAAATTCTTCATATTTAATTATAGAGTTATTAGTATCCAAGTATAAATTTCTATCATAATTTTCTAACCAATCTTTTCTATCATCTGCTCTTTTTTTATTGAAAACCATATCTATCGCATCATCTGTTGATTGTCCTGTATGTTCGAATCCAACAAACTTCTTCTTTTCAAAATATTCCCGGAATTCTTTACCTGTACTTGTACCTAAACCTTTATAATATTTTATTTTCCACCCTCTGTTATCAAGAGTGCAATCATCCTTCCAAGAGTTATATTCACCTTCATTATAAAATACTAACTCTTTATTATTCTTCTTTGCTTTTAATATTGGTGTATTCATAAAACCAATAAATCCTGGTATATGAGTAAGTGATGGCCATATAGATTGAAACAAATTTATGCCTAATCCTTTAATATGAGACCCATCCAAATCTTGGTCTGTCATAAATAATATTTTACCATATCTTAGATTTTTAGAAATGTCTTCTAAATCAATATATTCTTTTCCAGTTTCAAGACCAAGAATTTTCTTAATTTCAGCAATTTCTTTATTCTCTGATATTTTCTTTATTGGTTCTCCTCTAACATTCAATAACTTACCTTTCATTGGATAAACACCGATTGTATTTCTATCTTCAGAAGTAAGACCAGAAACAATACCAGCCTTTGCTGAATCACCTTCACAAAATATAATAACACATTGTCCAGAATTTTCAGTTCCAGCCCAATTTGCATCAATTAATTTTGGTATTCCACGAATATTTTTGGTCTTTGAACCGTCCGTTTTTTTTGCTGCTTTATTTTCTTTAATTTCGCTTAATGCACACGCAGCATCCATAACACCCATTTTTGCCAACTTTTCAATGAATTTATCACTTACTGTACAAGATGACCCAAATTTTGACGATGGTGTATTCATAAAATCTTTTGTTTGACTATCAAATGAAGGGTTCTCAATATCGCATCTAATAAATAATATTAATTGCTCTTTTATGTTATTCATATTAACAACAACCTTTTTCTTCTTTTCAATAAAAGATGACAACTTTCGTGTAATTTGCCCTAATATATAGTCTACGTGTTTACCGCCTTTTGAAGTATAAATTCCATTTACAAAACTGACTTGTATGAATTCGTGATTTGGAGATAACGCTACTGAATATTCCCATCTCTCACCACTATCTTCATAGATACGTGGAACCGATTCTTTATTTCCAATATATAAATCAATATATTGTTGAAAATTCTTTACAGGAATAATATTTGAGTTATATTTGACTTTTAACGATTTATCTGTAACTGCAGCAACATCATAGACCCTCTTCTTCAAGAGCGATACTACATCAGGTGTTAATCCATCAATTCCGAGTCTAGAATAGTCAGGTTTAAAAATTATTTTAGTATATGGTTTAGATTTAACTTTAGTTATAACAGGTGGTTCAATAATATCAAGATTATTGCGAAATTCTTGAGTATATTTTAACCCACGAATATGGTCTATTGTTTCAATATATCCATAAGAAGACCATATTAATACAAGTTTGAAACCAAACCCATTCTTACCACCTACAATTTTCTTTTCACTTTTATCATAATTTGTAGATGTTCTTAGATGTCCGAATATCATTTCCGGTATCCAAATATTATACTCAGGATGTTTTTCAACATCAATGCCATTACCATCATTTATCATTACAATTGTACCATCATCTTTAATAGAAATATCAATGTATGTAACAGGTAGTGAATTTTCAATATTATTGGTTACTGATTGTTTCATACGGATAACGTGGTCTCTACAATTTACAATTCCTTCATCAAATAATTTAAATAAAGCTGGAATATAATTAATATTCTTTTCAATAATTTTACTTCCATCATCATTTAATATCCACATATCAGTATCAACATTTTCAATAGACCCGACGTAAGTATCAGGATTATCAAGAATGTGTTGTTTGTCTGTTTTTTGCTGATATTTATTTGAGAGTTCTTCTTTTGTGTTCATTTTTCTAAAAATATATTGTTTATTTATTATATTATTATGGGTTTAAGTTTATTTCAATTTTTATTTATTCTTTCTTTAAGAGAGCTATTCTATAAA
>Ga0209189_1001554_pt1 | contig 17066 bp, 13 predicted proteins | sample C_130820_EF_Meta_FD_187308 | JGI IMG/M metagenome (GOLD analysis project Ga0209189, IMG submission 187308) | Freshwater microbial communities from Lake Croche, Canada to study carbon cycling - C_130820_EF_MetaG (SPAdes) (version 3) | ecosystem: Environmental > Aquatic > Freshwater > Lake... | reverse complement strand
GCTGGCCATGCTGGGCGTGTATGAGCGTGGCGACGTGTCCATGGCGATAGACCTTTTCGCTTGGACCTATCGGCGCTCTCAAGCCAAGTACCAAGTGGTGCAGGAGTCCATGGGCCTGCCGGATCCCTTCCGCGCCCGATACCGCGAAGCCCTCAACCAGGCGGTCGGGCAGGTGGTTCGAAGCCGCACCCCGGTGGCACTGGCTCTGGACGCTTTGGGCTTGCCCGCAGTGGACCTGGCCCCGTTCCAGCAACGGCTGACGCAAGAACTCGATGCGCTGGCCATCTTCAATTGCGCGCGCTACCGGCTGGGCACCGGGGAGACGCAAGCCTGGATTGACGACGGGCGCCCGCAGGCTTAGCAGAGCTTGGTGGGGGCACCGCTCTGCGGCAGAGATTACGAGCTGGCTGTTGCGGTGCCGGTCTGAACCCGCTCCAGCGCCATGGCAGGCTCAAATTTGCTGCGTTTGACCGAGAAATAGGTCTTTACATTGCGTACCAGGGCCTGGGCGGTGAACAGGCTTTGCGCCAGCGCCAAGTAGTCGGGCATGTCGTGCACGCGCAGCACCAGCACAAAGTCTGGCCCGGGCGACACCCGGTAGCACTGCTGCACCTGCGGCACGGCTTGTATGCGGTCTTCAAAGGCTTGCAAGGCCGCCTCGTCTTGCCGCTCCAGCGAAACCTCGGCAATCGCGCTCAGGCCATGGCCCAGCAGCGGGGCCAGCTTGTCGCTGCTCAGAATCGCCACCTGCTGCTCGATCAAGCCCGCTTGGCGCAGGCGGGCCACCCGGCGCAGGCAGGTGGGGGGCGACACATGCGCCAGTGCGGCCAGGGCCTGGTTGCTCAAGCTCGCGTCTTGTTGCAGTTGCGCCAGCAGGCGCAGATCCGTCGCATCTAGTGTGAATAGTTCCATTAGATGGTTTATTTTGAAATAAAAATTTAACTCTTTCTGAGAATGAAATTATTCAACAGATAAATCAAAAAAACAAACGCTTATTTCCTGCTAAGGCGACTAGCATGCACCCACTTAAACAGGAGAGTCTGATGTGTGGCATCGTCGGCGCGGTAGCGCCTTACAACATCGTGCCCTTGCTGGTGCAAGGTTTGCAGCGGCTGGAGTACCGGGGTTACGACTCTTGCGGCGTGGCTGTACACGCCCCGGTTGGCTTGCAGCGCTCGCGCAGCACCGCGCGCGTGGCCGAGCTGCAAAGCCAGATTGCGACTGAACACATCAGCGGCGGCACCGGCATTGCCCACACCCGTTGGGCCACGCACGGTGCGCCCGAGGTGCACAACGCCCACCCCCACTTTTCGCATGGGCCGCACAGCCAAAACCGCCCCGCCCGTGTGGCCCTGGTACACAACGGAATCATTGAAAACCACGAGGCGCTACGCCACGCGCTGCAATCCCGAGGCTATGTGTTCGCCAGCCAGACCGACACCGAAGTCATCGTGCACCTGGTGGACAGCCTGTACAACGGCGACCTGTTTGAGGCCGTGCAGGCCACTTGCGCGCAACTGCGCGGCGCCTATGCGCTGGCGGTGTTCTGCCGTGATGAGCCGCACCGGGTAGTGGGTGCGCGCTCGGGCTCGCCGCTGGTTCTGGGTGTGGGCACACAAGGCGAGCGCTTTTTAGCCAGCGACGCCATGGCCTTGGCAGGCGTGACCGACCAAATCGTGTACCTAGAAGAAGGCGACCAAGTGGACTTGCAACTGGGCCGCCACTGGATCGTCAACCGCGCTGGCCAGCCGGTGGAGCGAGCGGTAAAAACCGTACAAGCCCACAGCGGCGCCGCCGAGTTAGGCCCTTACCGCCACTACATGCAAAAAGAGATTTTTGAGCAGCCACGTGCCATTGCCGACACGCTGGAAGGCGTGCAAGGCATCACGCCCGAGCTGTTTGGCGATGGCGCTTGGCGCGTGTTCAAAGAGGTGGATTCGGTGCTTATCTTGGCCTGCGGCACCAGCTATTACAGCGGCTGTGTGGCCCGCTACTGGCTGGAGAGTATTGCCAAACTACCCACCCAGGTGGAGGTAGCCAGCGAATACCGTTACCGCGACTCGGTGCCCAACCCGCGCACCCTGGTGGTCAGCATCAGCCAAAGCGGCGAAACCGCCGACACCCTGGCCGCGCTGCGCCATGCGCAAAGCCTGGGCCTGCGCCACACCCTGAGCATTTGCAACGTGGCCAGTTCGGCCCTGGTGCGCGAATGCGCGCTCGCCTACGTGACCCGCGCGGGGGTGGAAATTGGCGTCGCATCCACCAAAGCCTTCACCACCCAACTGGCGGCGCTATTCTTGCTCACGCTGGCACTGGCGCAAACCAAGGGCCGTTTGAGCGAGGCCGAAGAAGCGCGCCACCTGCAAGCCATGCGCCACCTGCCCGTGGCACTGCAAAGCGTGCTGGCGTTGGAGCCGCAAATCATCAGTTGGGCCAGCGACTTTGCCAAACTCGAAAACGCCCTCTTTCTGGGCCGGGGCTTGCACTACCCGATTGCGCTGGAAGGCGCGCTCAAGCTCAAAGAAATCAGCTACATCCACGCCGAGGCCTACCCCGCAGGCGAACTCAAACATGGCCCGCTGGCCCTGGTAACCGAAAAAATGCCAGTCGTGGTGGTGGCGCCAAACGACGCCCTGCTAGAAAAACTCAAAAGCAATATGCAAGAAGTGCGCGCCCGTGGCGGCGTGCTCTACCTGCTGGCCGACGCCGACAGCCACCTCACCAGCGCCGCAGGCATGCACACCATCGTCATGCCTGAACACTACGGCGAACTCTCACCCCTGCTGCACGTGGTGCCGCTGCAACTGCTGGCCTACCACACCGCCTGCGCGCGTGGCACCGATGTGGATAAGCCGCGTAATTTGGCTAAGAGTGTGACGGTGGAGTGAGTGCGCCAGTTTTAGCGCATGCGTGTTTCTTGCCAATAGAGCCGTAGACGTCAATAACGGAGCAAACTGTGCGGTCGATGCGATCCCTCCAGGCGCCGGATGAAATCTAGTCGGTCTATGAAATGACAGAGCGTCTATTGCACGCACGCTTCTTGCAGAAACAATATTCGCTGTATTATTGTTATTCGCTGAACAGAAAATAATGGCTGGTATGCCCCAATCACCCCACTTGGAACACGCTCTGATCAAGCAGCTCTTGGATTCGCTGCGGGAGTTGCCAGACGTGCATGCCGAGTGGGCTCAATCGGAGCCCACTGTTCAAGCTGCGGGCCGAACCGAGGCGAAGATTGATCTGCACATCGCCGGTCAATCGATTGACTTGCGGGTGGAGGCCAAGAAGTCTGTCTATCCCCGAGACGTGCGCCAAGCGTTGTGGCAGTTGAAGTCGCTGCAGCAGAGTAACCATGCCGATGTGCAGCATCTGCTGATGGCCGAGTCGCTTTCACCGGGGGCGAAAGAATTGCTCAGAGCTGAGCGCATCGGCTACTTCGACAGCGGGGGAAGCTTGTTTCTGCCGACTGCGGGTGCCTACGTGTACATCGAGAAGCCAGCGCCAAAGGCCTTGGAAAAGTCGGTTCGGTCCCTCTTTTCCGGGCGGCGCGCCCAGGTTTTGTACGCGCTCTTAGTCAATCACGCGCAATGGTTTGGTGTTATCGAAATGGCGCAACGGGCGCAGGTGGCTCCATCCACGGCCTCGGACGTGCTGCGCGAGCTGGAGCGGTTCGACTGGGTCGAGTCAAGAGGACAGGGGCCGAGCAAGGAGCGTCATCTGCGCGAACCCGGTGCGTTGCTCGATGCTTGGGCGAAGCAGTTCGCCGCGCAGCGCACGCCGGTACCGCGCCGCTATTTCGTTCCCGGATTGAAATCGGAGGCACTGATCGAACGGCTTGGTCAGATATTTGATGCGCATCAAGTGGCTTACGCGGTGAGCGACGAAGCTGCTGCACAGCGCTATGCCCCGTTCTTATCCGGCATCTCCCAGGTGCGAGTTCGGCTGTTACCCAGCGCCAGTGCAGAGACGGCAATGGCTGAGCTGGGTGCGCGCATCGTGAATGAAGGGGCGAACCTCGCGGTTATCGAGACCCAGTGGGCGGAAGATCTGCTGTTCCGGCAAAACGTCGGGGGGGTTTGGCTGGCCAATGCGATCCAGGTCTATCTCGACCTCTTGCGCGGTGCCGGCCGCGCCAAGGAGATGGCCGAGCACTTACGCAAGGAAACGATTGGCTTTTGATGGCAAAGCCCGCAACGCTTGATGACTACAGCAACCGGTACACAGCGGACTGCGAGCGCGTCCTTGTCACGCTGCTGCGCGGGCTCGGGCCGTGGAAAAAGTCGGTTTACCTCATTGGGGGGCTGACGCCGCGATATCTCGTTGCCGCACGGCCTCCGGTCGTACCGGCACACGCAGGCACGATGGACGTGAACCTTGTGATTGATCTGCAAGTCCTGGCTGATACCGATGCTTACAACACCCTTGAAGAAAACTTCAAAAAAATGGGGTTCGAGCGGGCCGTAAACAGCGCCGGTACAAAGCTTTCCTGGCGTTGGCAGACCCGTACTGAACACGGTGCGTTAATGATGCTGGAACTGCTTACGGATGCACCCGAAATCGCTGGTGGCAAGGTGCAGCCATTGCCGACAGAAGGCACGATCTCTGCACTGAATATCCCGTATTCGTCCATCGTGTTTGACCTTCATCAAGTCACCGAGATTCAGGCTGAACTTTTCGGGGGCAACGGAATCGCGACGGAACACATCAAGCATGCCAATCTGGTCAGCTTTACTTGCCTGAAGTCGTTCGCGTTCGATCAGCGCTTCGAACGTAAGGATGCGCATGATCTGATCTACTGCATTGAACATGCATCTGAAGGACTGGACGCGGTGGCGGCGGCGTTCTACAAGGCGCGCAGCGGCAGGCACGGTGCTGCCGTCGAGGCGTCGCTGGCCATCCTTCGCAGCCGCTTCGCAAGCGATGAGAAAGCCGAGGGTTATCGCAAGGACGGTCCGGTATCGGTCGCCAAGTTCGAGCTGGGCGAAGGCAACGAGCCAGAGCAACGGGAGGCGAGGACTATGCGGCAGCGGCAGGCCTGCGATGTGATTGAACAACTCCTTGCGCGGCTTGGATAAGGACCGCGTAAGCCGCCGACACGCTGACCGCGCAGCGCCCTGCACAAAGCCGGGGCTTGGCGCCACCACCTGCCCCTCAGACGCCCTGCCAGAAAAACTCAAAAGCAATATGCAAGAAGTGCGCGCCCGTGGCGGCGTGCTCTACCTGCTGGCCGACGCCGACAGCCACCTCACCAGCGCCGCAGGCATGCACACCATCGTTATGCCTGAACACTACGGCGAACTCTCACCCCTGCTGCACGTGGTGCCGCTGCAACTGCTGGCCTACCACACCGCGTGCGCGCGTGGCACCGATGTGGACAAGCCGCGTAATTTGGCTAAGAGTGTGACGGTGGGATGTCAATCACCGTCCTGGTTGACGGTCTTCACCGACAAAACCTAGGTAAGGCTGGCAAGGCGCAGGTCAGCGCCGCTACAAGCGCAGCAGCCGGGCCAGTTCGCGCTCGTAAATACCCAGTTCGAGCAGCTTTTCAAACGTACGTTCCACGTACTCGCGGGTGGTGCCGAAGCGGCCACAGGATTCGCTCAAGATATGGCGGTACTGCGCATCGTCGAGTGCGCCGGTATAGCTCGCGCTTTGGCGTGACAGGGTAAAGGCCAGGGCGCGCACCGCACCCTGGGGCGTGCGGCAGTGCAGCCACTTGGGGTCGTAAACGCCAGTCACCATTTCGCGCTGCCACAGTTTGGCCAGCACCTCTTGCACCTCGTGCCGGGGCACGCGAAAAACCATGCCCATGCAACTGCCCCCGCTCAGCAGGGCAAACACCAGGCCGGGGCAAGCGGGCGTGCCCCGGTTGATGCGGCTCCACATCTTGAGCGCGCGGTGGTAGCCATGCACCCGGGCCAGCCGGTGCTCGTCGGCGGCGAATTCAGGGCGCCAGATGAGCGAGGCGTAGCCAAACACCCATAAGTCGCCGCGCCCGCCCCATTCGGACAGGGTTTGCTCCAACAAGGCTTGGGTATCGCGCAGGGGATTCGGGCTGGCTGGGCTCATCGCTTGGGAACTGTAACCGCCCCTGGCCCCCTCCCAATTCGCAAAGAGGTGGCTTGACGCGCCTAATTTGCGGGTTTGTTGCGGATTCGGGCATAGGCCGCGAGATAGATTGGTGGCTTCAACCCACCCCACTCCATCCGCCCATGATTTTTTCGCGCCGCTCGGCGTCCCCCAAAGCGTCCGCTACGGCAGCGGGCGCGCAGGCCGCGTTTGAAAAAAACCTGCCCGATACCGCGTTTGCCAAAGCGCGTGATGAATACATGGACTCGGTAGGCCGCGCCGCCGTGGACCGCGCGCGGCTGTTCATACTGGCTTGCGGCTTCATGCTGCTGGCGATGTTGCTGGTCGGGGCCTTGGTGCTGCTGCTACCCCTCAAGCGCACCGAACCCTACGTACTGGCGGTGGACGCCAGCCGGGGCCTGCTCGGCCCGGCGGCCGGCACGGTACAACGCGCCGCCACTTATACGCCCGAACGCCCGGTGTTGGAGCGCGAACTGTTCCAGTATGTGGAGCGCCTGTATGCCATCAATGCCGACTACCCACGGGTGGTGCAAGAAGGCCATGTAGCGGCCTACGCCTACACACGGGGCCGCGCAGTGAGCGAATTTCGCGCCTTTATGGAGCGCGAGCAGCCCTACCAAAGACAAAAAACCACCAAGGGCCTGATCCGCACCGTGGAGCGCAAAACCATCAGCTTTCGGGAAGACGGCGCGCTGGTGCTGATTCGCTTTCGCAGTGCCGAACGCACCCAGGAGCGGCCCGACCCGGTGCAGCGCGACTGGCTGCTCACCTTGCAGTTTGTGCGCGAACAGCCCACGGCCCGCGCCGAGTTAGACAGCAACCCCTTGGGCTTGTATGTAACCCATTTTGAAATCGTGGAGGAACGCTGATGAAGCCCTGGCCGCACATGGTGCTCTGTTTGGTGGCCGTGCCGGTTGCCGTACTGGTGGGTACTGGCACGGCGCGGGCGCAGGTCGATGCCGACCCCTTGCCTGGCGACCCCCGTTTGGTGGTTTTTTCTTACGACGCCAATAACTCCTTTCGTGTCTATACGCGCCCGATGGCGTCCACCCACATCGAGCTGGCGAGCGACGAACGCATCAAGGTGCTGGCCCTGGGCGACACCGCAGGCTGGATGACCGCAGCACGCGACAACCACATCTTCATCAAACCGCGCTACCCCCATACCAGCACCAGTGGCACGCTCATTACCACCAAGCGCACCTACCAGTTTTTATTTCGATCCACGCAAGAAAACGGGCGCTGGTACCAGCGCGTGTCGTTCCAGAACCCGGAAGACTTGGCCATCGACGCTGCCGACGCGGACCGCGCCAAATTGCTGGCGGGCAACAACGCGGAAGCCCCACCCGGCCCCGGTGTAGGCCCCGGTGTCGGCTCCACCATCGGCCCCGGCAACGGCAGCCTTCCCGCTGCGGGCACGGCCACAGCCCGGCTGGCCGTGGCGCCCGAGCAGCTCAATTTCAACTACGACATCGTGGGCAACGCCGAGTTCAAGCCCTTGCAGGTGTTTGACGATGGCGCCTCCACCTATGTGCAATTGCGCCCTGGCGTGCAAGACGTGCCCGCTTTGTTTCGCCTCATCAACGGCGATAAAGACATCGAACTGGTGGACTATGTGTTCCGGGGCGGCGCGCTGGTGGTTCCCCGTGTACTCGACGGCGGCCTGCTCAAGCTGGGCCGTGAGGAGGTGCGCTTCTACAACAAAACGCGCGTTAGCCGCAGCCTACTAGGCGGCTACCGCTTTAACGACAGCGGGGGGCGGCCATGAGCGAAGCGGGTTTGCTCAGCCCCGACCTGGAGCAGCCCGCCGCGCCCAAGGCCGCTGCGGGCCTGATGCCACGCAGCGGCGTATGGGTGGCGGTGTTGCTGTTCTTGTTCATTCTGGTGGGCTTCGCGCTGTACGACTTGGTGTTGCGCGAGGCGCCCGCCCCCACCACAGCACCCCGGGCTGCAGCCGCTGCCAGTGGCAACGCAGCGGCACAAGCACCTACTCTGGGCACGGCGCCGCCCGCCACCGACATACAGACCCTGGTGGACAGCCAAGTGGCCAAGGCCGCCCCAAGCCCATCCGCGTCCGCGTCTGCCCCCACCAGCGCCGCAGGCCGCCCGCCCGTTCCCAGCGGCCTGCCCGAAGCCGCTGACACCGAGGCGGGCGATGCGGTGGAACTGCCCGCAGCCACGCGCCCGCCCGAGCGTGGTGCGCGCGTCGAGCGGATGGCAGAGGCCACCACCTCGCAAATTTTCGCCAGTACCGAATCCGCTGGTGGTGAAGCAGGGGCTGCCGGTGCCCTGGCCGCTCGCTCGCCAGCTGACCTGTTGCGCGGCATGACGGCAGCCAGCGAACCCAGCGCGGCCAGCAGCCGCAGCCCCGAGGTGGACTTGCTGCGCGGCTATGCACAAGCGCAAAACCAAACCAGCACCCGCAGCGGGCGCGACGAAGCCTGGCTCAAAGACATGTCGCAAGCCAAAGCAGCCGACGCTGTCTGGGCAGAAAACCCGGCCTCGCCCTGGATTGTGTTTCAGGGCACGCGCATTCCGGTGGTCACACGCGAGGCGCTCAACAGCGACTTGCCCGGCCCCATCACGGCGATTGCCACGGCACCGGTTTATGACAGCATCCGCCAGTGCGCGCTCATGGTGCCCCAGGGCACACGCTTTATTGGGCAATACAACAGCGACATCCACGCCGGTCAGTCGCGCGTGCTGCTGGCCTTCAGACGCATGATCTTGCCCGATGGCCGCTCGGTCGAGCTGGGCGGCGCACAGGGGGTGGACGCCATCGGCCAAGCCGGCATGGGCGGCGATGTGGACAACCACTTTTTGCAAATGTTCGGCTATGGCTTTGCCATGGCGTGGATTAGCAGCAAGCTTGGTGGTGGTGACGGCGCCAGCGTCACCGTCACCCAATCGAACGGCCAGTCCACCCGAACCACGGTGGCCGGCCAAATACTGAGTGAAACCGCCAACCGCGTCCTCAGCCGAAACGCGGTCATACCGCCCACCATCACCGTTGATATCGGCGCTCGCCTGTATGTGACCGTGACGCGCGACATGGCGCTCACCCCGCTGAACAAGGGGCTGTGCTCATGAGCCCGCGCCGCACATCGTCGGGCTGCGCCAGAGCGGCGCTGGCATCCGGATTGGCCTTGGCCTTACTGGCCATCACACCCACGCTGCACGCCGCCAACTACAACTTTGCCTACCGCAGCAGTGGCGACGCGCACATGCAGCCGGTGCAAGTGTTCGACGACGGCCAGCACACCTACTTTCAGTGGCGCCGTGGCCAGGCTGATCCGGCCATTTTTCTGGACACCGGGGCCAGTCTGCAATTGCAGGTGTCGCGGCGCCAGGGCGACTACTTGAGCGTGCCCATGCTGGGAGCCCGCTTTGTGCTGCGTTTTGGCCAGTTAGAGGCGCGGGTCGTGGCGCTCACAACCGGCACGGGCAGTGGCGTCCCCGCCAGCGCCCCGGCACCCCACACCAGCACGCCCGTATGGCTAGACGGACAGCAGCACAAAACCTACTCGCCGCCCCCCACGGTGCACGGCGCCGCCAGCCCTTTGTATGGCGACGGCAAGGCAGCGCCTTTCACCGAGCGCGAGTTGGGCCTGCCCTTTGCCAAGGGCAAGACCACGCTAAGCCCGGAGGCCAGCGCCCAACTCAGCAGCCTACTGAGCGCGCTGCGCGAGGCGCTGCACATTCAAATCACCGGGCGTGAAGACGGGCCGGAAGGCCAGGGCCTGGCGCATGCGCGTGCGCTCGCCGTACAAGACTGGCTGCTGGCCGCAGGCGTGCCGCTGGAGCGCCTGGTGTTGAAAGAAAAGCCCGGACGCGACGCAGACGCCACATCCAGCGTCAGCGACTTATTGCTGTTGCAGCGCGGCCGACCGGTAACCGAGGCCAAGCGCCCGCCCCCGGCGCAGCCCGCTACGCCGTGGCAGCTCAGCACCGCCGACGCCACGCTGGACCACCTGCTGGCACGCTGGGGACGCAGCGCCGGTTGGCGCGTGCATTGGAAGGCCAGCGCCCAGGTTCCCGTAACGGGCGACGCGGTGCTGGAGCGCAGCGGCTTTTTAGAAGCGGCCGATGCGGTGGTGGAGCAGGCCCGTGCACTGGGCCACCGCATCAAGGCCACCGCCTACAGCAACCAGGTTTTAGTTATCAGTGAGGAGTGAGTACATGAACGTCTATGTGCCGTGCCGGGCCGCCGCCCTGTGCCTGCTGGCCCTGGGCAGCGCTCAGGCTTTGGAGCGGCGCGACGCGCCGTTTGTCGAGCAGCCGCGCCTGCCCTTGGGCGCCCCGCCCGCAGCCCCCCCATCCCCCGCCACACCGGGTGCGCGTACCGACGCAAACCCCGATGCGGCGCCCAGCCCCAGCGCAATCAACCCGGCCCCTGCACCGTTCACGGTCGCCCCGGCGGATCAGAACTTTCGCCGCACGCTGGCGCGCTGGGCGCAGGCCAGCGGCTGGACGTTTGAGCCCGAGCACTGGGCGCTTAGCCGCGACATACCGGTCAGCGCCAGCGCCTCGTTTGACGCGGACTTCAAGTCCTCCGTGCGCCGCTTGTTGAACGCCAGCGCCCAGGGCGACCTCGCGGTGCAGCCCTGCTTTTACAGCAACCGCGTGCTGCGCGTGATTGCACTCACCGAGTCCTGCGCGCTCCGAACCACCACTCCCAACACCACGCCGACCACACCACCCAGTGCTGCGCTCACCCCCGCACCCGCTGCGCTGCCTGCCCTGCTATCGGGCAACGCAAGCACCCCATAAAGCCCCTTCAAAGCCCTCTGCCCAAGGCCCGCCATGACCCCCAGACTCTCCACCTTCGCCCTGGCTGCCAGCTTGGCCTGCGCCGCATGCAGCACGCAGCAAGGCGTGCAGGCCACCCAGTCGTCAGCCACCGCAGCCACGCAACGCGCCCAGCTCTTTGCCGATCAGGCCCGCAGCCGGCTCAACCCCAGTGACGCCGAGCGCGAGCGCGCGCAGGAGGTGGACGCACCCTGGCTGGCGGCCAAGTCGGTGCCGCTGGCGCGCGAGGCCAGCTTGCCCGCCGTGCTCAAGCAACGCTTGAAGCTGGGCGAGGCCACGCCAGACGCGCTGGGGCGCCTCAAGTTCACGGCCATCACGCCCGAGTGCAATCCCAATACCTACACCCTCGTCAAGCTGGCCAGTTGCATCACCGCCGTCACCGGTCTGGCCGTCAAGGTGAACGAAGACGCCCTGCTGGCGCGCAGTGGCTTTGGGCCACGCCGCAGCGGCGCGGCCTCGGCAGGCCCGGTAGCCGGGGCTACGCTGTCCGGCGGCAGCGCGTCTGGCCAGACTGAAGTGCTGAGCGTGCCGCTGGTGAACCTGGAGCTGGCGGCGCTACTGGACTTGGCCGACGCCACCTTTGGCGTGAACCACCGCATCAATGAAGCAGGCGCGATTGAAATCTACCGCTTAGAAACCCGTGTGCTACGCCTCAAAGCCCTGGCGCAAAAAGTCACCAACAGCGTCACCACCAGCGCGGGCTTTGCCTCGGAATCTAAAACCACCTATGAGAGCACGGCCACTGACCTGATCGCCAACATCAAAGCCTCGTTGCTGGCGCTGGGTACGGTGGCGGGCACGGTGGACATCAACCCCGATAGCAAGGCCGTGGTGGTGACCGACACGCCCGCCGCCATTGCGCGCATGGAAGCCTTCATTGAGTCCGAGAACAAGCGCCTCTCGCGCCGCGTCACCCTGGTGTTTGAGGAACTTTTTGTCACCGCCAGCCACACGCAAGACGTGTCTATCGACTGGTCGCTGCTGTACAGCAAGTTAGGCGGCGCCCAGGGTCTGGATATGACGCTCAAGTCCCCAGCCTCACTGGCCAACACCAACGTGGGCAGCGTGGGCATTGCCGTGCCCACCACCGGCAAGCTCAGCGGCACCACCCTGGTTATCAACGCGCTGGCACAAATGGGCCTGCAAGCCACGGTGCGCTCGTTTCCCATCTCCACCCTCAACGGCAACGCGCAGGTGTTTGGCCTGCCCACCATTTTTGACTATGTGGCTCAGGTCACGAACAACGCCGTTAGCTCGACCTCGGGCACGGTGTCGGCCCCCACGGTGACGCAAAAGGACGACAAATACGGCGTCTATCTCACCGTCACGCCAGACGCGCAAGACGACGGGCAAATTCTCATCAGCCTGAATATGGCCGACCGCAGCGGCACCCTCACGCCCTACACGGTGCAGGTAGCGGGCGCGGGCACCACGGTGCAGCAGCGCAATATCCAAGAGACCAATGTGTCCGCACGCACCGTGCTGCGCGCAGGCGTGACCCAGCTCATTGGCGGGCTTAACGAAAGCGTCAACACCTCCACCACGCGGCGCCTGGACGACAAAGCACCGCTGATGCTGGGCGGCTCCGATGATGTGACGCAGACCAAGCGCAACCTCATCTTGCTGGTCACAGCGGTGGCTGAGGACAACATCTGATGGCGCTGGCCTCTTTTTTTGGGGTGTTGCGCCGTGGGCGGCGCAGCGCCAGCCTGCCCGCTGCGAGCGCGCTGAGTACCCGGCCCAAGCTGTCTGGCCAGCCCACGCGCGCCAGGTCAGGCCCAGCACCGGCGCTGCTGAAGCGCACCAACCGCCCCTTTGCGGCGCAGGCGCTGCAATTTGTGCAAACCCCCAAGGGCGAGCGCGCCCTGGTGCTGGGCCTGACCTGGCGCGCCGTGGTGGCCAGCGGGGGCCAAGCAGCGGCGCAAACGCTGGCGCGCCAAGCCCGTGCCACCCATTACGCCGTGGTGGGCGCCAGCCACACCGTGGGCTACGGCTTGCTACCCAAAAAGCAAGCCCAAGTGCCCGAGCGCGCCTACCCAGCCGCCACGCTGGCAGCGCGCCACGCGGGCGGCATGGCCGTGTTTGCGCTGCGCCTCAGCCGCACCGAGGCGTGGCTGGCCACGGTGCGCAACGGGCGCCCCAGCGGCAGCGAAGAGTTGCTCAGCGCCGATGACGACACGCAGTTGCAAGCCCTGGTTGTGGCGCGCTGCCAGGTGCTGGCGCCCCAGTTGGGGTCGCGCGTGTTCACCGACTTGCTGCCCCCCAGCAGCGATGCAGCCAACCCGCCCTGGCAAACCCAGCCATGCAGCTTGGCCGAGTTGCTGGCGCTGCCCCCCCTGCCCCCTGAGCAACTGCAAGCCTTGCCGGGCGGCGCGCTGGCCTCGCTGCGCGTGCCGCGCCCGGTGCTGTATGCCGCTGCGCTGGGCTTGAGTGTGTTGGCGGGTGTAGAAGCCTACGAGCGCTGGCAGGCCGACCAACGTGCCCAAGCGCGCGCGGCAGAGGCCAGGCGGCGCGCCGAGGAAGAAGACCCGCAACGCGCCTGGAGCCGCGTGTGGGCTCAGGTGCGCGCCAGCCGCCGCCAGCCCAGCAGCGACAGCCTGCGCGCTGCGCGCCAATCCCTCAACACCCTGCCCACCACCTGGCTGGGCTGGGTGCTGCACGATGCCAGTTGCCAGCACCCGCCCCAGCCCGCCAGCACAGCTAAGGCGGCCCCTCCCTCTGCTGTGGCAGCACCCGGCTCGACCACCACACCCTCTTCAGTCACCCCAGGAGTGGCGCCCGCACCCGGCGCCATGGCGGCGGCCTCGATACCCGGCGCCACAGCGTCGGCCTCGCCATCCGGCGCCGTGGCGGCGGCTTCGCCATCCGGCGCCCCGGCCTTGTCCTCATCCGCCTGGGCCTGCACCGCCAGCTACCAGCCGCCTGCTACGGGCAAGCCCATGGCCACCAATACACAGTTGAGCCAGCGCGTACCCAAGGGCTTTGCCGTGCAGTTTGCGCCGCCCTTGGGCGTGTCGCTGGTCTGGTCGGTGCCGGTACAGGCCAGCGGCCTAGACCCGGCCAGCCTGCTCACGCGCGCGCAGCACGCGCTCAGCACCGCCTCTGCCATCCAAGAGCTGATGCCACTCATGAGCGGCGAGCCCACGGCCCTGGTGTTCAAGCCCTTGAGCGGCCTGCCGCTTCCACGCCGCGCCGACGGCACCGCCATTGCCGCGCCGCCCGGCCTGGCCTTGCCCACCGAGGCCACGCTGGCCTTTCGCGGCCCGCTGCGCAGCATGGACGCGCTGCTGACGCGCAATCTGCCGCTGGACTGGCGCAGCCTGCGCCTGAGCTACAGCGTGCTGCCCGCGCAGTCGGTGGACTTGAAGCAATCCGCGCTGGAGCTGGACGTGCAAGGGGTGCTGTATGCAAAAGATTGATGCCGGTGCGCGTGCCCGGTGGCTTGCCGGGGCCAGCTTGGCCAACCTCGCCAGCCTTACTCTGTGTGGCGGTTCGGCCCTGGCGCAAACCGCGCCTGACCCCGGCTTGCCGCCCAGCGTCACAGTGGCGGAGGTGCAGGCCGCAGAAACCAAGGCGCTCAACACCAAGCTGCAACCGGTGCGGGTCATTAGCCGCGCCGCAGACCTGGTGCCGGTGCTCTCGGTGCGCGGCATCTACGGCGTGGGCAGCGAGCTGCTGGCCGATATAGAGGTGAGCCTCGGGCCGGATACGGTGCGCCTGACCCGGCTGCACGCGGGCGACGCCGCAGGCCCGTGCCGCTTAAGCGCCATCGAGGGGCAATGCCTGCTGCTGACGCCCAAAGTAGGCTCCGGCAGCACCAGCCCCACCAGCCCTAAAGGCGAAACCAACCGCACCGGCGAAGCGGTGTGCAAACGCATCTGCTGGGCCACCCCCGCCGCGCGGACGAACACCACGGCAGACGGCGCCCAGCCGGGCTTGCCTATTGGTGTTCCGGCGGGCATCCCCGGCTTGAGCGGGCCACCCCTTTCACCCCAGGCACCACTGCCACCGGGCATGTTGAACGCCCAGCAGGCGTCATGGGCCAGCTTGCCCAAGCCAGCCACCCCCCTGGCTGGCACCGGCGCGACGCCCTCGCCACGCTAACTCCCAAGAAGGACAAACCCATGGCCTTATTCCAATGGCTGGCGCGCAAGGCCCCGTCCGAGCCCAACGAGTCACTCGCGGTTCGGGTGATAGACAGCGCGGCCTGGCCCGAGTCACCCGCCACAGCGCCCGCCCACGCCGCCAGCCCGGCGGCACTGCCGTATTCCGCAAGCGGCGCAGCCCAGCAAGCGCCCGTGCCGCCCAACCACCCCGCAGCCGCCGTGATTCCCTTTCACCAGCGCCGCGCCCGAGCGGAGCTGGCAGATTCCAGCGACGCCAATGACGCCAATGACGCCAGCTACACCGGCTATCCCCCAGCGCCTGCCGCTGTGCCGGCCAGCCCCGCCGCAAAGCCAGCCACCCAGCCAGCCCCCCGGCCTGGCCTAGCCAGCGATACCGGCCTGCGCCATGCGCCCGAGCGCATCGAGCGCACCGACGAGCTGGCTCGTGTGCCCTTTGTGGCCTGCGTCAACGAGGCCCTGGGCCTGTCCAGCCATCTGTACGTGACCATCTCCGTGCTGCAAGCGGCCAGCGGCAGCAAGCAAGCGCTGTTGCTACTGGCCCCCAGTGTCAGCCGGGATCAGATCGAGGGTCTGCTGGAGCTGCTGGCGCGCCAAGGCTGGAGCCTGCCCACACAGGGGCCGCAAGCCTGGGTGACAGCGCCCTCCATCATCATGGCGGTCAGCCAAGGCCATGTGGGCAACAAGCAGTTGAGCGCGGTGCGCTCCATCTTGGGCGACCGCAGCAAAAGCGCGCTCTGGCAGTCGTTTGTCGAGGTCGCGCAATGGGCTTACGACCAAGGCGCCAACGACATTGACTACGCCTGCGCCCTGCGTGAGCCGCTGTCGCAAATTGCCTTCAAGGTCGATGGCCGCTACCTGCGCCCGGCGCGCTGGCGCTTGCCCACCGAAACCATGCTGCAAATGCTGGGCACGGCCTGGCAGCGCAGCGACGGCGGCAGCGACGCCAATTTTCAGTTGCGCATTGAGCAGCAGGGGCGGCTGGAGATCGACCTGGCCAGCGGCGAGCGCATCCGTCTGCGCTGGGCCGGTATGGCCGCTGACGCCGGGCCGGTGGTCACCCTGCGCATCCAGCGCCTGGGCGCGGCCAGCCTGGTGCGCAGCCTGGCCGACGCCGGTTACACCCCCTGGCAATTAGGCGTGTTCGAGCGTGTGCTCAAAGCCAAGGGGGGCCTCACCACCCTGGCCGGTGTCGTGGGCTCGGGCAAGTCGGTCACGCTGGCGCTGCTCATGGGCTTGCTGCCCGAGCACATCAAGCGCGTGAGCTTTGAAGACCCGGTGGAAATTGATATTCCCGGCGTCTATCAAAAAACCATTAACCGCGACCTGGTTAAGACCGGCGACGACGCCGATGCAGCCTTTGCCGCAGGCGTGCGCTCTTTGTTTCGCTCCGCGCTGGACGTGTTTTTGCTGGGCGAAATACGCGATGCCGAAACGGGCCGCGTGGCGCGCGCGGTGCTGGAGTCGGGCCACAGCACCTTTACCACCACCCACGCCCCCTCGGCGCTGGGCATCTTCAGCAAGTACATGAGCCCGCAAGTGGGCATACCACCAGACGTGCTGGGCACGCCGGGCAATGTGCGGCTCAATGTCTATCAGGCCCTGGTGCCCAAGACCTGCCAGGCCTGCGGCAAAGCGCCCGCTGACTATGCCCAAGCCGTGCATTTAAGCGGCGCCGTGCTAGACGCTTATTGGCGCTACTTCGATCTCATCGAGCAGCTCTACGGCATTGCGCGCGAGCGCCTGCGCATGCGCGACCCCCAGGGCTGCCCGCGCTGCATACGCCCGGAGCTACCCGCGCTCAACGGCTTTGAAGGCCGCACCGTGGTGGCAGAGATGGTGGAGCCCGATGAGACCCTGTGCGAGCTGCTGCTGGCAGGCGACAAGGTGGGCCTGCTGCGCCACTGGCGCAGCACCTCCAACGCGCGCTACGACGACGCAGACTTGTCCGGTAAAACAGCCATGGAAGTCGCCCTGTACAAAGCCTCGCAAGGCGTGATCGATCCGCGCGAGATTGAGTTGCACTTTGAGCCCTTTGCCACC
>Ga0209189_1001553_pt1 | contig 17066 bp, 34 predicted proteins | sample C_130820_EF_Meta_FD_187308 | JGI IMG/M metagenome (GOLD analysis project Ga0209189, IMG submission 187308) | Freshwater microbial communities from Lake Croche, Canada to study carbon cycling - C_130820_EF_MetaG (SPAdes) (version 3) | ecosystem: Environmental > Aquatic > Freshwater > Lake... | reverse complement strand
ATAAACATTAGTTGCTTTCATCAAGTTTAGTTTTATACGCTTTGATTGCAGAGCGTACTTTGCTGTCAGGCTTTAGTGCTTGCCACACCGCAGTCCGAACATCGTTGTCGGTAATGGATTCCCATTCTCCGTACATTCCTGCTTCATCACCGGCATCGTAGGCTGTACGAATAGCCAAGGCAATGTTGTCAATAAGTGCCGTATCCATCTCCGGCAGGTCTTCACCGGCATAGATGTACAGGCCAAGTCCATGCAAGGACAATGCTTTAGTCATGCAGCGCATGATGGCGGTATTGACCTGGAAGGCATCAGGGTTGGGGATAGCCTTGTTGCGGTGATCCATAACGGGAAGCTGGCAGGTCATTGGCTTGCCAAACATGGTGACTGTCACCCAGACCATGCAAGTGCCGTTAATGTCCATGTAGCATTTCTCTTCACCTTGCTTGCCCCACATCTGTACCTGATAGTGAGCATTTGGGTCGGCCTTGAGTGCCTCTGCCCAAGCCCATGCCCATGACAGATAAGTCAGGTTAGCTTTCTTCTCTGTGTGGTCGTTGACGTTAAGTGTCAACAAGCTAAAAATGTTAGCTGTTGTATGCATGATCCAATTCCTTTTTCATAATTTCCAATTGAGTTTTTTCGCTGAAATCCTTGAACTCAAGGTAAGGATTCTGACGACCGCAGCAAAAGTAACCTTGCCGTGGCTCAAGACAATGAACACAGTATTCCATGTCTGCGTTCTCATCCATAAACATCTCTACAAAACTTTTCATTGCTATCTCCGGTGGTTAAGAAGTCTCTATGCTAACCCAACTTAGGTGTGATACAACACTTTTTTTACTAGGGGTTTTTACCTATAGCAGGAACTCACGAACCATGATATAGACGCTAGGTTCTGTGCTGTATTGCTTGTGTAGCGTCAGGCGTATCACCTGCACATCGTCCTTGTACACAATGCCGTTCATTGCGTCTAAAATGCCCTTGGCAACATTGTCTATGTCGGGCTTTTTGCAAGGCATTTCTACGCCCAACAAACAGGCTTCTTTGCGCTTTTTTGAGTAGGAGGCAGGGATTGGCACATTAATGTGCATTGATACCTCTATAGGCGTTGTTAATGGCTCATGTGGGTACATTGCCAGCCTTGCTGCACTAGCAATCTTGTCTTCGTACATCTTGGTCTTTGCATCGGTGTAAGTCTTGGTGAACTTACCGACTCTTGAGAACCTTGGCCTTCCCTTGCCTTTTGGGTCGCCTGAGACTATAAATTCAATTTGCAATGTCATGTTATTCCTTGGTTTTCATCATCTACTTCTCTCATGTATGCACGGCAACGGGCTTCAAAGCCTGGGCCGTACATCTTCTCAATGCGTCTAATCTGCTTGGTCAACCAAAGGGCAGCAGCAGGTTTCCCAATGAGTTCTACTGTTCGATAGTAGGACGGCACTAGGATTCGTGCCTCTGCTTTCTCTAGCTGGGCTTGGTCACTCATAGACTGCTGGTGAATCGGTTGCGCTACCTAAGAACTGTGCGCTATCTTTGTGCAGCCACAGACCGATTGCAGGTTCACCATCACCCGAACCCTCGTAATGCCGTTGCTTACAGCACTTCAAGATTCCATCGTGTTCACCGGACTTGCCACCAAACTTCCCAGAGTTTCGCATATCGTCTTCTTTGCCCTTGTTACGCCAAACAGTAAAGATGTTGTCCACCTGATCCGATATGGAACCACTTCCTTTTAGGTCATACTTATCGGGCAATGCTGCTTCGTTTTGAGGCTTTCGGATGTGGTGAATCAAGTGAATGTGAATCTGCTGGTCTTTGGCGATTGCGAACAACTCACCTACGAACTGCTTCTGCCCATTCATATCGTCTTCAGACCCTACCACCTTCATCAACGAATCAATGAAAACATGGGTCACACCCAACTCTTTGGCACAGTAGCGAGTCATCCCGATTACTGTCTCGGTGTTGGTCGTACCCATCTGGTCGTAAATCCAAAGTTTGTCATTTGACCACTCACCGAACTTGTCAAACAGGGCATCCAGTACCGCGAAGCCTTCTTCGTTTTGGTACTCTTCTGTGAACGGATTCGTGCCAATGTACATCCGGCTCATCAGTCGAATGGTTTCAATTGGCTTCATCTCGAACGATGCCATGCAAACCTTCTCGCCTTGTTGCATCAAAGACATAGCGATCTGTGCTGTCACTTGGGACTTGCCGTGTCCGTTCATGCCAGCATAGACAGTCATCTCACCTGGTCGGTAATAAAACGATTCCTTTGTTTTCTCCCAAGGCATCCAAAGCTTTTTCTCTTTGGACAAATTCCGCATCCGTTCTTTGATGGATGGGATGTACAGATTGGCAGACTTAACATTCTGCTTGCTATCTGTCTCCGCAAGGTACTGCGAAAAGTCAATGTTGTCAGGAATGAAATTAGCCATTATTCCCCTCCAAGGATTCGCCATGCTGTTGCTGCGCATAAAGGCACTTGTCCATTTCCAATGGCTTTAAGTCTGTCCACCCTAGAGGCCACCCCATCAGCCACTCTGTCCATGTCGCGGTGATGGAGGCGGGAGACATTTGAGGGTTCTCTGCCCCACCAGTTCTTGTCCACACCACACTTGGCAAATCTGAATCTCCCTTCCATCCTTTGCTTGGCCTCCGACCCGCATGGTCTGATTTCACTGGTGTAGGCCACATTTCTAGCGACGATCCAAATTCTGTCCCTCTGATGGTTTGCTCCAACGTCCGCTGCTCCCAGCACTCCCCATCTCGCATCAAACCCCATTGCGGCCAAGTCTCCAAGAACGGTTCCAAGTCCCCTAGAAGTGAGCATTGGTGAGTTTTCCACGAACGCGAATTTGGGTTGAACTTCGTGAATGATGCGCGCCATTTCTCGCCACATCCCGCTACGTTCTCAGTCAATTCCTGCACCTTTTCCTGCGGATGAAATATCCTGGCAGGGAAACCCGCCCGATACAACGTCAACAATTCCCCGCCAAGGTTTTCCGTCAAAGGTTTGTACGTCATCCCAAATCGGGAAAGGCGGGAGAAGGCCGTCATTTTGTCGGGCGCACAATACGCTTGCTGGATAGAGTTCCCATTCAACGGCGCAGACTGTTCGCCATCCAAGAAGATGCCCACCAAGGATGCCACCTCCGGCTCCTGCGAACAAAGCGAGTTCATTAAGCTGTTGCTGATTAGCCATGCCATAGTTCCATCCATCCTGTTGTTACACGTTCACCATGCATTTCAGTATGGCTTGCACCAACCCACTTAGCCTTTGCCGCTTTGCAGGCATTAAACAGGCGTTTTGCACGATCTTCCGACCTGCTGGTGACACTCACCCTAAGACCGACCAAAAAGCGCAAATCAAGGGCTTCTGGCACATCATTGGTCAGGGTAACCACAGGGTTCGTTCCCATCGCTTCCCAATCCGACAATGCGGTTTCAAAGTCGTCCAGGTAAACCAGTTCTGGAACTTTGCCCTGCATACGCAAGTTGATGATCTTCTCGTGGCCTTTCATGTGTTCCCCTTTGCTCGGATTTCGGTGGCGCACTCGTCAGCATCACCGTGGGTTTCGGCTACTTCATCGCACACCTTCGCACAAGCCTCACGCTCATCGGCACGGATAAGGGCGGCGAATTGCAACTCTTGTTTGGTTGCCGCAGTTCCATACACTTGCTTTGCAAGTTCAATGTCTCGTTCGTTCATAAAATTCCTTTCATTGGTGTATACGTTGCTTTGCTATCTTTGACCCAATCGGCATTAAAGGACTGCCAATTGCGAACAATAATTTCCTTCAAGGCGTTTTCCAGCGTCCATCCAGCCTTCGCAGCTTGAGCAGAAATCCCGTCAATCACAAGGGGAGTAACCCTAGCCTTCTTTGCTTTGCGGTGAGTAACAAATTCCTGCCAAACCTCTTTTGAAACTTCGTCCGGCTTGGCAACCTCAGTTGCCGTATTTATTGGTTTTGGTTTATGGTTTATGGTTGCTATTGGTATGGCATTAGGGAGGGTAATGGGGTGGGTATCCGGTGGGGTTAGCCACCTCTTAGCTGCCCCACGTTTTCCAGCCTCAACCATAGCCTGGTAGTTGGAAATTATCTTGTCAGCCTTAGGATTGATGAATCCATCATTGGTACTGACAAAAAATTCATTCAAAACGCTCAACACTTCTTGCTCGTAATCCCTCATGCCAATTTGCCTTGCAATGTCTCTTTGCTTGATGGGAACCTCATGCAAGTAGTAGTGGTCGAGCAAACGGCGATAGGCCAAATCCTCAATGATGCTGAGATGGTGGGTGTGACTCTTGTAGTCACCTATGTGAAATGGAAAGTAGTGCATTGACTAACCTTACGTTCTAGGTTGACGTTACTGAAAGAACATCGGCAGGACGGTAACGAATCGTCTTTTCCCCCGCTAAAGGTAGCCGTGCCCCTAAATCTCAACTTACTTTTTAGAATTATTCAACTTTGAACTTTTGCAACTTCTGCTTTTTAGGCTGCGCGTGTCCAACGTGGTAGAAACCACAATGGGCGCATTGATAGGACTCCAATGCTGGCCCACCCATCCTTCGCCTGTCTATGGTACCTTGGGCAAGATTTCTAGTGGGATAGGGATGCTTCCCCTCGCACTGGATTTCTTTAAGTGTCGTGTATGTCATACATTCGCTCCATGTTTACTTTCCGACCGGTAGCCAGTTCGATTGCTCGGACTAGCACTGCTACCACAGAGGCTTCACGGTCATGTTCCTCTGCGTGTACAAAGGCATAATCGACTGCTTTGTTAAGCACCGACTGAGCCGAATAGAGTTCGTTTTTTTCATTCATTTAGTGAGACTAGCACAACTTTTGGCAAAAAAACATTAGGGTTTTCACCTACAAAAAAGTTTGCAAAAGGTCAAAGTTTGGCATTAAGATAGCGCCATGCTGTTACTTCACAGCGTTTTTCGGAGCTACCTTATGACCACACCAACCATCAATCTTGCTGATCTTGTCAAGATTGCAGAGGCTTACAAGATTCTTGAGCAACTTGTCAAGGAATCACGATTGACCAATGAGCAACATGGACGCTACTGCGACACCATCATTGGCAAAGTTGTTCTTGATCGTGTCATGTCTTCCTTGGACGTAAAAATTGAGGTGAAAGCATGATCTACACAGTCTACATCACGCCCAAGGCCAAGAAGTGGATTGAAACACATCAAGTGGAAGCTGACAGCGCAGACCAGGCCATTGACAAGGTTCTTGATGACATTCCCTACGATGTGATCTTCGTGGAATGCGACAACATTGCGGAGCATCTATGAACGTCCTAGACTTATTGGAAAAGCAACGCCAAGACCGCAAAGACAAGCCATGCACCTGTGCTGCATACAAGTTCCCCCACCGCCGATATGGTGGATCTTGTGAAGATGACTTCACATGGATGGACTTGTCCGACAAGCTGAAGTTGATTGAATGGGAACGTAAATCGGAGAGATACAAATGAAACTTTATAACGTGCCGCGTAATACCAAAGTCAAGCTGAGTGATGGGGTCATACTTTTATTTCACTACATTGACGGGATGTTTAGTGTGTGTACAGACGACAACGGCGACATCTTCCATATCAGCGCAAGTGAGGAAGTTGAAATACTAGGAGACAAAGATGAGAGTGAATAAAACTGCACCGCTCGGGGCATTCGCTAACAATGTCAGCGAAAAAGCACCAAAAAAGATGCGAACGGGAAAGCAAGAGCATGGTGAATTTGTGGCGTGGGAACAGTTTTACCCCGACATGGGTAAACCCCAGCGCCTGTGGGTAGGGTTGACGGATGAGGAAGCACAATGGCTTTACGACAACTGCCGAACACCTAGCAATTTGATTGATATGGTGGAAGCCAAACTCAAGGAGAAGAACACATGAGCGACCATTATGACGACTATTGCGTGGAAATGGCTTTTGCTGAACAAGCATGGGAAAAACAAGAAGCGCGAGCCAACTTCCGCACAGAAGTGTGGACAACAAAAGACGGGAAAAATATTGCCATCCGCAAAATGGAGGATAACCACTTGTTTTATGCTTATAAGTATAGCCAAAATAGTTTGCTGTTTCGTGAAATGGTGTTGCGTTTGTTTGAAGCCAAGCTAAAGGAGAAGAACACATGAAAAAATCACCACTAACCCGTAAAGAACAAAAAGCAGCAATCTACCAGCGAGACAAGGAAAAGCGTCTTGCTTACCAGGCAGAGTACAGAGCCAAGGAAAAGGCCAAATACGAGGCTTTGTTGGCAATTGCTCACGCTGCCCTTGAATGCGTAGATAGCAACATGGTTGCAATGGCTAAAAAATGGCAGCAAGACTATTTATTCGTAAATCAAAATTAGGATTTGTATGGAAATAGACCCAACCCGAGCCATTGTGTTCATCCAAGAGAATGCGTTGCCATATGCACAGGCCAAGGCAGATCGGTTGTTCATTGAAGGCTATCTGAAGGCTCTTAAAGCCACTTTGATGAACGAATCGGACTTGAGCAGCCTTGGAGCCAAAGAACAATACGCTTACAGCCATCATAGCTATTTGGAGCAACTAAACGGCATGAAGGTGGCCATCGAACAAGAAGAACGCTTAAAGTACCTGATGGAAGCCGCAAAGATGAAGGTGGAAGTGTGGAAAACTCAGGAATACACCAAACGAACTGAGATGAAGATGTAATGAATCAAGCAATGTTTAGTAGCAATACAGACCTTTGGGCAACACCTCAAGATTTTTTTGACAAATATTCTGTTGCTTACGGCCCATTTGATATCGATGTATGCGCCGATTCAACAAATGCGAAATGCTCAGTTTATTTTGATAAAGAAAAAGATGGATTGAAACAAGAATGGGTTGGTAAGTGCTGGATGAATCCTCCTTATGGACGAGAAATTGGCAAATGGATGAGCAAAGCATTTGAATCTTCTAAACAAGGAGCAACGGTTGTGTGCTTGGTTCCGGCAAGAACTGATACGAAATGGTGGCACGATTACGCCATGAATGGAGAAATAATTTTTATCAAAGGTCGATTGAAGTTTGGCAATGCAAAAAATAGTGCTCCATTTCCATCAGCAGTTGTCATTTTTAGAGCGCAAACATGATTGAAAAACACGATTATTACAGGGACAAAGATTTGCTGAAACTGGCAGAAGATCAGCATTGTCTTTTGCAGGTCTCAGAAATTTGCACGGGGGGGGCTTCTACAATTGTGGCCTGTCACAGCAATTCCGGCTCCAATGGCAAGGGCAAGGGCATCAAGGCATCAGACGCCGATACGGTGTGGGGATGCTACTTTTGCCACCAATGGCTGGATCAAGGAATAGCCAGCAAAGAAGAAAAAGAAACAATCTACTACCAAGCATATACCCAGCAGGTCGTAGAGTGGCTTAAAATCGCCCGTAGCATCAGCCTCAAGCCCTGGAAGGTGGAAGCTGCCCGAAACGTACTCAAACACCTGGGAATCAATCATGGATAAGATCGGCGACTTCATTCTTACTTTGCTGCACAGCGTAACCAACACGCATATCCTGCATTGGCAAGCCCCAACACTTTCCCAGCATCTGGCATTGAGCAAGTATTTCGAGGAAGGGCGAAAAGATTTGCCCCAGGATAGTGAAGTCCAAAACATATGTGATGAAATCCAGCAATTGATTGACCAAACCATATACAAGCTCAAATTCTTAAAATAGTCCACAAAAATCAGCCTTTTTTCCAGCAAAGAAATTAGGCACTCAAATTTTTTGAGGGGGGGGTTAAATATCTCTATACGCGCGTACGCACACGCGCACCCGCACCCGCACCCGCCTGCGCGCACCCGCACCCGCCCGCCCGCCCGCGCACCCGCCTGCGCGCACCCGCGCAAACGCCAGCGCAAACGCCAGCAGCAATGCCCTTAAAACGCATTTAAACCCCCATTTCTGCCCCATTGAGCAAACGTTTATGCCATTGTGGCACCTACACCAAAAAATCGCTTAAAACGGCTCTAATCGGTTTACCAAAAATAGGCGCGACAATGCCCCTGCGCCTATCCGAAAAGCATAGGCGCACCGATACAGGCGCACAGCACAGCGCACTACAGGCGCAGCAGAGCGCACCGGCGCACAATGGCGCACAGCACTACAGGCGCACAATGGCGCAAAAAAACCCGCGCAATGGCGGGCTGTGGATTTAGATTATTTTGCTGTTTTTACAGGCGCAGGCTGTTGCTGCCAGTTGGGTTTTTTGCCTAATGGCGCAATGTTAACGAACCAATACCCTGGTTTACATTGTGTTTTTAGCATTTCTCTGGATGTCATCATTAGCTCCTACAAAAAAAAGAACAGAAAAAAGGCAAAAAACAGCCCGATAAAAACGGCTAGCGCACAATCGGCTACTTCGTTTCGCTCGGGCATCGGTTCATAGTGTTCACGCATGATCGGCCTCCCATACGATGATCCATTGCCCGTTACGGGTTTTTCCACTCAGGTAGGGTGTCGCGCCATGACAGTCGCGCTCAATCATAAATTCGATAAAGTCGCAATCAGGCAGGGACTTTAAGTAGTGCAAGGCTTCCAGGGCAGTTTGCGGGTAAGTTGTTTGCATGGTCAGGCTCCAAATTCAGTAATGTGGCGTGTTTGTGCGCCATGTTCGCGCAGCATACGATTAGACAATTCAGTGTCCATTGTGATGAACGTGTACCCGTCTGGCATTGTCACCAGATAGAACATGCCATATTCGTTGATGTCGTGTTTGTCGCAGAATTCCTGCAATTTTTTGTCTAATGCTAATGACATAATGTTTTCCTTAGTGTGTGACGATAATGACGACTGGTGAACCCGTGTAACGCAATTGGACCGTGTAACGTCCGAACCCTGTACGCTTAACGTCATAACGCTTGCAATTTAGGTTACCGCGAGAATTGCGACATGCGCGCAAGTAGTGTGCTAAATATTGCCGCGTCGCGCTAGTGGCAAATTGTGGTTCGTCTGCAAAGTAAAACAATCCTGCTGTTTTCATAGTGGAACTTCCTATAAAGTTATGATTGTCGGGATTGACAATCCACCAGGCCCCTGTCACGGGCCTAGTAGGTGTCACTCTGCCTGTTCTGCCTTAGCCTTGCCTGCTTTCAGAATTTTCTCTGCTGCACCGAATATGCGCTGAGCTGTCTTATCAGTTATTTCATTGCCCTGTAGCCAATTCTGAATGTATCCCCTACTCTCCACCAGCCCATCCAATCCCAACAATGAGCAGCAAATGTATGCCACCGACTCAGCTTCCACTTCCTTGATGCATTTAGGTGTACGCTCATTGTCTGACATAGTGTTTTCTGCTGTATGGCCTAAAACGACATGCGCCAATTCGTGAAAACGTGTTTTATGCGGCAATATTGCTACAGGGTTCACAGCAATGTTTTTGCCTGTTGCATAACCCTGACAATTCCCGTCCATGTAGTCAAACGACACCTCAGTAATGCCAAGTGCTAACAGCGCCAATTCTTTAGACCAGTCAGGAGTTGTCTGCTCATGTTGATAGTCTGCGCCTTCAGTTTGAGACAGGGAAAACCAGTTGTTTTTGAGTACAAACAACTGGAATGCATCGCCTGTTTTTTCGCCTGAATCGTCCTTTTTGGCAATGGTGACAGGCATACACAATTGAATTGCCTTCGCGCCTTTCTTAACTTGGCGTCCTAATGCTTTCCACTTGGCATAGGTGGCAATAGGTGATGGCTGCTCATTGCGAGCTGACAGCTGAGACCATGCCAACATTTGATTACCTACGCTGTAGGTGTGGAATGTAGAGTAAGCACTGCTCAGAATGCCGGGTTGATTGACAGCGTCCGACAGTAAGGCAGACCAATTAACATTTGAAATTGTCATAGTGATAGCTCCAAAAAACAGCGAAACAGCTGCATGCATAGAATTATCGGGTTAAAAGTTTAACTTTATATAGGTGTAAACCCTATGTTTCCATGCTTTTTTTGCATAAACTTTGGAATCGGTGATAATCCGCGCAACTAAAGGAACCCAGAATGACCTATGCAGTAGACACAGTAAGAGAGATCGAGAACAAGATAGTAGAGGAAATACAAACAGGGAGATCATTGCGACAAGTGTGTTCTGATGCCGGAATGCCAAATATCCGGACAGTGACTAGGTGGTTAACCGCTAACGCAGACTTTGCCCACAAGTACGCGCGCGCACGTATGGCACAGGCCGACGTACTTTTTGACCGCATGGAAGCCGTAGAGGAAGCCGTCTCTAATGGCACTATGGATAGCCATGCTGCAAGGGTAGTGCTCGACTCTATGCGATGGAGAGCTTCTAAGCTGGCGCCTAAAGTGTATGGTGATCGCCTTGATGTTTCCGTGAGCGATTCCCGTATTTCGATTACTGGTGCATTACAGGCCGCACAGTCGCGCCTGGTCGATGTTGTGGACGTGACGCCAAGGGCATTACCCAATGGAAAAGGGGAATCCTAAGGAGGGGGAGGGGGAGGGCCGAGCAATAGTGGTCAACGTTGACGGAGCCCTCACAAACATTTTTTATTTTTTTATTTATGCAAACACCAATATATAAACCGGAAGATGAGCAAGAGTTGATGGCAGTGCTTTGGAGTCCTGCGTTGAAGAATAACCCATTAGCGTTTGTTAAGTATGTATTTCCGTGGGGGGTTAAAGGAACTCCGCTAGAGAATTTTGATGGCCCAAGAAAATGGCAGCGTGATATTTTGCAAGATATTACTGATCACATTAAAGTAAACATTGATATAGCAAATAGCGATGAAAAAATGTATAAGGTATTGCAAGAGGCAATATCTTCTGGTCGTGGTATTGGTAAATCCGCATTAGTTTCATGGTTAACCATTTGGATGCTTACTACTCGGATTGGTTCTACTACTATTATTTCGGCCAATAGTGAAAACCAGTTGCGTTCAATTACATGGGCTGAGATTACTAAGTGGTTGGCTATGTCGCTTAACTCGCATTGGTTTGAGGTAAGTGCTACTCGACTGGCTCCAGCTAAATGGTTGACGGAGTTGGTGGAGACGGATTTAAAAAAGGGTACACGCTACTGGGGTGTAGAGGGTAGGTTATGGTCGGAAGAAAATCCTGATGCTTATGCTGGTGTGCACAACTTTGATGGCGTGTTGGTAATTTTTGATGAAGCGTCTGGTATTGCTGATCCTATTTGGTCGGTTACTGGTGGATTTTTTACTGAAAACACACCCAATCGTTTTTGGTTGGCGTTTTCTAACCCACGGCGTAATACTGGATATTTTTATGAATGCTTCAATAGCAAACGAGATTTTTGGCAAACTAAGATTGTTGATGCAAGAACTGTAGAAGGAACTGATAAACAAGTGTATGAACGCATCATTCAAGAATATGGTGCTGATTCAAGCCAGGCTCATGTTGAAGTGTATGGAATGTTTCCTAATGCTGGTGATGACCAGTTTATATCCAGCTTAATTGTGGATGAGGCAATGAAACGTCCTAAGTACAAAGATCAATCTGCTCCAATTATTATTGGTGTTGACCCTGCACGATTTGGTGCAGATGCAACAGTTATTGCTGTTAGACAAGGACGAGACATTGTAAAAGTTATGCGTTATCGTGGAGATGACACTATGACTGTGGTTGGTCATGTGATTGAGGCTATTGAAGAGTTTAAGCCTACATTGGTAGTAATTGATGAGGGCGGCTTGGGTGCAGGGATTGTTGATAGACTAAAAGAGCAGCGCTATAAAATCAAAGGAATCAACTTTGGCAACAAGTCAAAAAATCCTATAATGTACGGAAATATGCGTGCCCAGATGTGGGGAGATATGCGGGATTGGTTAAAATCAGCAAGCATCCCAAACGATAGGTTCTTGAAAACAGATTTGATTTCGCCTATGATGAAGCCTGATTCAAGGGGCACCATCTTTTTGGAAAGTAAAAAAGATATGAAAGCACGAGGATTAGCTAGTCCTGATGCGGCTGATGCAATTGCCGTAACGTTTGCGTTTCCTGTTGCCAACCGAGGCGAGTACAATTCTCGTACTGAACGCCGTGTAATGCATGATCGTGGCATGGTTGCAACTTCTTGGATGGGATCTTGATATGGCAACAAAAAAGAATGTATCGTTGTCCGTTGGCCGAGGAGAAAAATTGCCAGTGTCTAAAGGCGCTGGTTTAACGGCTAAAGGACGCGAAAAATATAATGCTGCCACTGGCTCGCATCTTAAAGCTCCAGCACCTACCCCCAAAACCAAAGCTGATCAAGGTCGTAAAGACTCATTTTGTGCAAGAATGGGCGCAGTAGCAGCAAATGCCAAAGACGGTGAGCGTGCAAAAGCAGCCCTTAAACGATGGAAGTGTTAAATTATGGCAACAAAACCTGGGCTTTATGCTAATATTCATGCCAAACAACAGCGCATCAAAGCTGGTTCTGGTGAAAAAATGAATAAGGTTGGTAGCAAAGCAGCACCAACAGCCAAAGATTTTAAAGACTCTGCCAAGACGGCAAAGAAAGGTAAATAATGGCTACCAAATTTGAACAAAGCAAAAAAGACATTGAAAAAAAGTCTTATGGCAAAGAAGGCAGTAAGCGTGAAGAAACTGCTGACAAACGACAAATGTCAAAAATGGTTGTTACTGTAGCAAAACCAATGAAGAAAAAATAATATGCCACTCATTAAATCTAAAACGCCAGAAGCGTTTCGCAAAAATGTTAAAGCTGAAGTTGCTGCGGGCAAGCCGGTAAAACAAGCTGTTGCAATTGCATATTCAGTTAAACGTGAATCCCCTAAATCAACGGCGAAAAAGAAATAATGACTGATGTAACCGGCATAATTGCAGCGGCAAACGTATCTGCCGGAAACAAATCTATTAAGTCTGACTCCGACATTTTGTCTGTTGCTAGGTCACGGCTAGACATGGCCGTTGCCGCATTGTCTGAATCCCGCGATGATGAGATTGATGATTTGCGGTTTTATGCTGGTTCACCAGACAACCATTGGCAATGGCCGTCAGATGTGTTGGCGACTCGCGGTGCAGTTCAAGGGCAAACTATCAATGCTCGCCCAACCCTGACAATCAACAAGTTGCCCCAACACGTTCGTCAAGTAACGAACGATATGCGTCAAAATCGACCAGGTGCTAAGGTTATTCCTGTTGATGACAATGCAGACATTGAAGTAGCCAACATTTTTAATGGCATGATTCGGCACATTGAGTACATTAGTGATGCTGATGTGGCTTATGACACTGCTTGTGAAAACCAAGTGTCGTATGGTGAGGGTTACATCACTTTGTTTACTGAGTATTGTGACGACAACACGTTTGACCAAGATATAAAAATTGGCCGTGTTCGCAATTCATTTTCGGTTTACATGGATCCAACAATCCAAGACCCGACTGGCGCAGATGCTAAGTGGTGTTTTATCACTGAAGACCTGACCAAAGATGAATATGCTCGTCAGTACCCTGATGCTGCACCTATTTCAACCCTTCAATCTCTTGGTGTTGGTGATCAATCCATTAGCAACTGGCTCAATGAGGACACTGTTCGTATTGCAGGGTATTACTACGTTGATTACGACAAAACTACATTAAATTTGTATCCTGGTAATGCTTCTGCGTTTGAAAATACGCCAGAAGACAAAATGCTTAAAGCTCATTTTGGTAAGCCAATTAAATCTCGTGTGTCTGAACGCCCAAGAGTCAAGTATTGCAAGATTAACGGTTATGAAATTCTTGAAGAAAAAGAGTGGGCTGGTAAATGGATCCCCGTAATTCGTGTAGTTGGCAACGAATTTGAAGTTGATGGCCGGTTGTATGTATCTGGTTTGGTGCGAAACGCCAAAGATGCACAGCGTATGTATAACTATTGGGTTTCACAAGAAGCCGAGATGTTGGCCTTGGCGCCAAAAGCGCCATTTATTGGGTACGGTGGTCAGTTTGAAGGTTACGAAGACAAATGGAAGACGGCAAATACTAACAATTGGCCATATTTGGAAGTAAACCCTGATGTTACTGATGGTTCTGGCAGTATTCTTCCTTTGCCGCAACGTGCCCAGCCTCCAATGGCCTCAAGTGGTCTGTTGCAAGCCAAGTCGGGTGCCGCAGAAGACATTAAATCGACTACTGGTCAGTACAACGCCAGTTTGGGCATGGGTTCTAACGAGCGTTCTGGCAAAGCTATCCTTGCGCGTCAACGTGAAGGTGATGTCGGTACATTCCACTATGGCGACAACCTAACTCGTGCCGTGCGTCACGTTGCACGCCAATTGGTTGACCTAATTCCCAAAATTTATGATACCCAGCGTATTGCTCGCATCATTGGTGAAGACGGTGAAACCAAAATGGTCAAGATTAACCCTGACCAACCCCAACCAGTTAACAAAATTGTTGATCAAAATGGTATTGTGATTGAAAAAATCTACAATCCTGGCGTTGGAAAGTACGATGTAGTGGCTACGACAGGGCCTGGTTATGCCACAAAACGCCAAGAGGCTTTAGAAGCAATGGCTCAATTGTTGCAAGGAAACCCACAATTGTGGCAAGTTGCTGGCGATCTTTTTGTTAAAAACATGGATTGGCCAGGTGCACAAGAAATGGCAAAACGGTTTGCCAAGACGATTGACCCTAAACTTATATCAGATGCAGAGGATAACCCAGCGTTGCAAGCTGCACAGCAACAAATGCAAGCAATGGGTCAAGAGATGGAACAGATGCATCAAATGTTGATGAATGTTAATAAGTCGGTTGAGGTGCAGGATATGCATCGTAAAGACTTTGAGGCGCAGGTCAAAGCATTTGACGCTGAAACAAAGCGTATGCAGGCGTTTCAAGCCAGTATGTCACCAGATCAAATCCAAGACATTGTTTTGGGTACCGTTCATTCCATGATTACTTCTGGCGACTTGATTAACGAGATGCCTGGTCGTGATATGGACATTGGCGCTGAAATGCCTCAAGAAAACATGGAACAACAAACACCACAACAAGGAATGTCCCAATGAAAGCCGCTGATTTCATAGGAATTTTGTTTTTAGCTCGAGATGTTACGCACTCGGTGCATCTAAACACTCGTAGTTTTAGCAAACACACTGCATTAAACATTTTTTATGATCGCATTATTGATGCGGCTGATGATTTTGCTGAGTCTTATCAAGGTCGGCATGGTCTTATTGGCCCAATTACACTGCAATCTGCTAAAAAAACAACCAATGTAATTGAATTTTTAGAAGATTCACTTAAACAGATTGAAGATGCTCGATATGATGTCGTTGATAAAACTGATATGTCATTGCAACAATTGATTGACAATATTATTGAGATTTATCTGCGTACATTGTACAAACTGAAATTCTTGGCATGACCGTAGTTGTTACTCACTCAACGCCATCTGATGGCTCGTTCAGCGCAACTGGTGCTGCGGCTTGGGATGCTACTCATACCTTGACTGGCGTGGGAACAATGGCAGGTCAAGATGCCAACAATGTTGCAATTACTGGTGGAACAATTACTGGGGTTTCAGGTCTTGGTACTGTTACTTCTGTAACGGCAACGTCTCCTGTTCTGTCTACTGGCGGTACAACTCCTGATATTAGCCTTCCTGCTGCTACTTCTTCTGCTAATGGTTATTTGACCAGTACGGATTGGACGACTTTCAACAGCAAACAACCTGCTGGTTCTTATCTTACTTCTGTAACAGCAGATTCCCCATTAACTGGTTCTGGAACTTCAGCAAGCCATTTAAGCATTCCAGTAGCAACAACATCCACAAGTGGTTATTTATCTAACACAGATTGGACGACTTTTAACAACAAAGGTTCTGGTACTGTTACTTCTGTTGCAGCCCTTACATTGGGAACTACTGGAACTGATTTAAGTTCTAGTGTTGCAAATGGTTCTACAACTCCAGTTATTACTTTGAATGTTCCAACGGCATCCGCCTCTAACCGAGGTGTTTTAAGTAGCGCCGATTGGACAACTTTTAATAGCAAAGGTTCTGGTACGGTTACATCAGTCACCGGTACAGGGACAGTTAGCGGCATTTCTTTGTCTGGCACAGTTACCAGTTCTGGTAACCTGACACTTGGCGGTACGCTTGACTTGTCAAGCCCTCCTGCTATTGGTGGCACAACCGCTGCTGCTGGGTCTTTTACAACATTAATCGGCGGTTCTGGCTCTGCCAATTACGAACAGATTACTGGCGGAGCAACTGGTAAAGCAGTTCAATTCCAAACGCTTGGAACAGATACTAATATCTCTGTTGCAGTACAACCCAAGGGTACAGGCGCTATTGACCTTGCTGCTGGTTCTAGCGGTGTGAATATCAGCAATGGCGGTACTGTTACTGCTATTACTAGGTCTGCTGCTGGTACTTTGTACACATCTTTTCCAACATGGACTGCATCTGCACCCACTACTGCTGGTGGTGTTACCGCTTCTGGTTCTGTTGGTAGTGCATCTGCAACAGGTACTGCAACTGTAGTTAACGGAGGAACCGGATATACAAACGGAGATATTCTTACGCCTGTTGGCGGTACTGGTGGTTCAGCAACTCGGATTACTGTTTCAGCAGTTTCAGGTGGTGTTATTACAGCAGCATCAGTTACAGCAAACTCTGAATACACGGTTCTTCCAACCAATCCAGTATCAGTAACGGGTGGCACGGGGTCTGGAGCAACATTTAATCTGACATACTCAGTCGGAACAATATTTAACATCACAACCGCAGGCTCAGGATACGTTGAACAACCGACAATAACATTTAGCGGTGGTGGCGGTAGTGGTGCTGCTGCTTATGCTACGGTGGGATCCGCATCAAGTATCAAATTTATTGGCGGTAGTTTAGATTTTGTAACCCCATCTGGAACAGCGTTAAATATTACTGATGGTAATTTGTCTACTGGCGGTTATGTTTCATTTACAAATAACAGTTCTACCAATGCAATCAATCGCGCTTTAGGAAGCGGAGGAAGCATAGGTATTTCTTGGCTTTCTAAAGGAAGTGGCTCACATAACTTTGCAACCAATAACGCTGCTGGAACGCAGCAAATGGTTATTTCTCACACAGC
>Ga0209189_1001548_pt1 | contig 17105 bp, 21 predicted proteins | sample C_130820_EF_Meta_FD_187308 | JGI IMG/M metagenome (GOLD analysis project Ga0209189, IMG submission 187308) | Freshwater microbial communities from Lake Croche, Canada to study carbon cycling - C_130820_EF_MetaG (SPAdes) (version 3) | ecosystem: Environmental > Aquatic > Freshwater > Lake... | reverse complement strand
ATTTACATAATACCTATTTCTTTTATATTTGAGATTATTTTTTATTTTTTTCATTATTTAACACATCGTTTATTACATAATAAATATTTATATAAATTCCTACACAAAAAACATCATAAATTTACACCATTGAAGATTTAAAATGAGACAAAATTTTAATATATAAATATTTATATATTAAATGTCTAAACATAAAAGTGAAGATTATAAATTATCTGCGGTTAAATATTATCTTAATAATGATGTTAGTTTAGATGATGTTTGCGTAATTTTTGATTGTCCTAAACAATCATTGTATAGGTGGGTTAAAAGATTTAATAAATTAGAAGAAATAAAAAGATTAAATAGAGAATCAATATCTTATAAAATAACTAAAGAACAAGTAAAATATGCTATAGTAAAATTAAAAGAAAATGAACAGATTACTATGGAAGAATTACATAAAATAGTTAAAAAGAAATATAAGGATTTTGATATTTCATCTCAACATTTAGGTCAAGTTATAAGAGATAATAATATAACTTGAAAAAGAACTAGACATGAACATTATCCTAAAGAAAGATATGGAAAACCTACAGATTTTAAAAAAGAGTTGAAAGCATTTTATAAAGAAGTTGGTAAATATACATTAGATAAAATTATTTCACTTGATGAAACATCAATTAGTCCAGCCCTTATAATGGAATATTCAAAGTGTCCTTTAGGAAAAAGATGTGTTGTAAAAACCGATGATAATTATGTATTTAGAAAATTTACTTTATTATGTGCTATATCTAATTCAAAATGTGTTGGTGCAACATTATATAAAGAAGGTGGTATGACTAAAGAAAGATTTGTAGAATTTTTAGAAGCAAATATATTTAATAAATATAAAAATAATCTTATAATTTTAGATAATGCTGGTAGTCATAATAATGAATATGTTAAAGAAGCAATTATTAATAGTGGTAATAAGTATTTATTTTTTATTATTTTTATAATCACTTTCCCAAATTGTGATTATATTATAACCTTCATTTTTAATTAATTCTAATCTTTTTAATGTTTCATTATATAATTCACCAAATGTTTTTTTATTTAATGGATTAATATCATTTTGATTATATAATTTTGGATTACCATGGAAAAAATCACCCATAAATTCATATGCAGTATTTGTTTCTTTACAATATCCATCAAATTTAAATAGTTTTTTATTTGATTTTATTGTTATTTCACCTCCATTATTACCATGTTGAATAAAAATATTTTCATTTTTCATTATAGTTTCTAACCATTCAATACATATTTTAGAATAATTGCCCATTCCACATTTTTGACAACCACACCCATTTAAGTGATCATTTGGTGTCTGTATAAAATCTCCATGAGTTTTACAAGATATTATGATTTTTTCACGGGAAGATTTGTATTCTACTTTTGAATAATCATATAAATTATTATGTCTAATATTTGCTTTTTCTATAAAATCTTGAGTTGTAATTATACGATTAGCACATTTATAACATCCACATCCAGAAAAATGTTCTCTTGGTGTTTGTTCAAATTCACCATGAACTTTACAAATAATTTTAACTGGTTTTGTTATATGTATATATTCTACATTAGAATAATCATATTTATCTCCATGAATTTTTTTAGATCTTTCTAAAAATTTTTCATTTGTTATTTTTGCATTTTTACAACAATTTGGACACCCAGTACCTTTTAAATGATTATTGGGTGTTTGTGTAAATATCCCATGAACTTTGCATTTAATTTCAATATTTTTAGTATTTCGTACTTCATTATTACTAATAATATAGTCATATTTATCTCCGTGAATTTTATGTGCTCTTTCTAAAAATATAGTCTTTGTAATTCTTCCTACACCTGAACAATATGAACATCCTTTACCCATTAAATGATTTGAGGGTCTTTGTTCAAATTCACCATGTTCATTACATATAATTTTAACTTTAATTCCAGTATTTTTCCAAATAATATTACTATAATCATATTTATTATTATGAATTTTTGTTGATTCTTGTATAAATAATTCAGAGTTATATTTTTTAACCATTATTAAATATTATAATTAATAATCCTTTAAATTATTGTTCAATTAAGTTAATTAAAATAATATAATAGTATAACTAATTTAATTGAACAATACTCCTAAAACCAATCCAATAGAGCAATATTTTAATCAAATAAAACATTATTTGAAATTAAATAAAAAGGTATTGAAATATGATGAATTAGTTATTGAAATAAAAAATGCAATAAAACAAGTTAAAAAAGAAAATTATAAGAATTACTTTGAAAATGCATATAATAAAGATGCTTATAAAGATTATGTTAAAAAAGATTCTACATTAAAAAGAACACCTAAAAATTATAAAAATTAACTTAAATATTTACCATTAATATGTTTTGATGCATAACAATCAGTTGCATAATGACCTTCTCTACCACATCTGTAACATGTATTTTTTTGTTTAATTTTATTATTTTTATTTTTACAATATAAATTTTCATGACAAGTTACACCTTTTAGTGTATCAAATTCTTTATAACAATAACTGCAACAAAATACTTCTATTTCTTCATCAGAAGAATCTTCTATTTCATCACCAGTTATTGTTGTTTTTGCATAACAATCTGATGCATAATGTCCTTTTCTATAACATCTAAAACATAAATCATTATCAACTAATAAATTTTCAAATTCTTCTAATAAATTATCATCATCTTGATTACAATCTTTTGCAAAATGTCCATTTTCTCCACAAATATAACATTTATCTGTTGAACCATTTATCATTTTTTTTATTGTTTCTATATTATCTTTATTAAGTTTTAATTCACAAAAAGTACCTCCTCTAACATTATTAATTCCATATTTTTCCATAAATTTTAATGTATATTTATCTTCATCAAAATTATCACAATTCTGTATAATTTCTATAACTTTATGTGGTTTATATTTTTTAGTCCATTGAGAGCCAGATGAATTAAAATGTTGTTCAAGTCTAAAATCAGGGTTTGTTGTTTTACCAACATAATATTTTTTATTTTCAAGTTGTAAAATATATATAAATACCATAATTTATTATATTGTTTATTATGTTTTAATATCAGTTTTTTAAATAAATCAATTTTTTTATTTAAAAATTATTTAATATTATTATTTATTATGAAACTAAAAAGTGAACTATATAAAAAAGAACAAGAAGAAATTACAGATAAAATTATTAATATATTGAAACTTAATGATAATTCAATATTATTGTATAATTTAGATAATGATAAAATTAAACAAGATAAACTTTTAGAATTAATACCAGATATTAGAAAATATTATAGTTTTACATCATCTATTGGTGCTTCTGAACCGGATAAAGCAAAAAGACCATATGTTTCAATTATTAGACAATTTACAAAAAATAAATTTACAATGATTAGTTCTGATTTCAAACTAAAAATAGATAATGATAAAATTATTAGAACAAAAAAATATACTTTCGTAAAAAAATAAAAAATATATAATAAAATTAAATATACGCGTTTTTTTTTAAAATAAAATATCTATATAAAGTTATATAGATATAGTATATTATAATGAGTGCATTAGAAGAAAAAAAGACTAAACCACCTGATAAACTTATTGATTATTTCAAATGTGTTAAAATACCAATTAAACATGTTTTAAAAAATCCAAATATCAATTTACCTAAAATTACAGATGCAGTTATTAAGTGTAATAAAATTGTTATTAATACATTAATGTTTATAAAACTTTATTTATTAGATTATTTTGATAAAAATAATAAACTTCCTGAAATAGATAAAGTATTTGTTAATTCTTGTATGAAAATTTTATGTAATGAAAGTGCATCCGGTCGCCCACCAAAAAAAGAAATTAAGGAATTAAAAGATAAATTAACTACTTTTTATAATTCAGATTACAAACCATTAATTAAAGATACTAACTTAGATTATACACATCTTAATACAGTTTTAGATTATCTTACAATTGGAATTATTACAATGTATGAAAATAATATTAAATTACATTATGTTGAATATATTGAAAGATATGTTAATATTGTTTGGAAGAAAAAAGAAACAATTACTAAAATTAAAGAAGAAAATAAAGATGAAGAAAAACAAAAGGAATTAGTTAATGAGTTTTGTAGGCAATTAAGAAAAATTAAAATTGATATCTTAGAACCAGTTAATAAATATAAATCAGATGAAAAATATCACAATTGGATTAAAGATATAAAGAAAATAATAACACCAAATAAAGAGAAATACCAAAAAGATAGTTTATATTATGATTTACAATGTAATCCACAAGATTATTTACCTTGTATGATTAGAATGATGAAAGAAGTTGAAAAAGATAAAGTTATGATTTATAATGTTTTTCCAATGAGGAATGATATTATAATGAAAAACATAAAATTAGATACAACAACATTAGTTCATTTACTTTTTACACAAAAACAAGGAAATAAAACTGATTATTTATTAGAAGGTAATTTGAAAAAATATGAAAATAAAATTTGGGAATTCTTTTTTAGAACTGAAAGACAATGTTTTAAGAAACCAAAATATACTTTTCATCATATGATAGAAACTGATGGTGTAAGTTGTTCTATTTTGATGTTAAGAAATGATTTAATAGGTAAAAGAATACCGATTACTAAAATTGGTTCTAATACAGAACAATATATTGATGAATTAAATGATTATACTAATATTAAAAACAAAAAAATTGTATCATATGATCCAAACTTAGCAGATTTAATTTATTGTGTTGATAATGATAGTAAAGAAGCGAATGAATTTAGATATACACAAGATAGTAGAAGAAAAGAATGTAAAATTAAAAAGTATGCTAAAATAATTTTAGAATTCAAAAAAGAAAAAATAGAAGGAAAAACTATTATTGAATATGAAACAGAATTATCAAAACTCAACAGAAAAACATTAACAATTAAGGATTTTAAGGAATATATTAAAAAGAAAAGTGAAATAAATAACAAATTATATAAATTTTATGAAAAATATATATTTAGAAAACTCAAACTGAATGGATATATCAATATAAAAAAACATGAACAAAAAATGATAAATAATTTCAAAAAAATATTTGGAAAACCAGAAGATGTAATAATATGTGCTGGGGATTTTGAACAAAAACAACATATGAAATATAAAGAACCAGTTAAAGGAAAAGGGATAAGAAGAATATTTAGAAATAATGGTTATAAATTATATTTAGTTGATGAATTTAGAACAAGTTGTATGTGTTCAATATGTAAAGAAGAAACAGGAAGATGTGAAAAATTTATAATACGAAAAAATCCAAAACCTTATAAAAGTAGCAATATCTTAGTCCATGGGGCTCTTCGTTGTAAGAACTGTGAAGCTGTATGGAATAGAGATGTAAATAGTACTACTAATATATATAGAATTGCAAAAAATGCAATTAATGGAATTGAACGACCAAAATATTTATGTAGAGAAAATAAAGTTGATGATAAAGTAGAAAAACTTAAAAAAGGGAAAGTAAAAAAAGTCGTTCAAAAGAAAGCCAATAAATCAGTTAAGGTTGTCGCCTTAACAAAATCATAATTTACACGCTCTGCAATGAGCAAACCTTGAATATTTTTTTTATTGAGTAAAATCGGCATTTAAATCTTCAAGGGTGTAAATTAGACATTAAATTACATGAATGACCTGAATTACCCATATCATGAGTATAATATAGAATTAATAATAAAAATAGTATAACAAATAGAATTATAAATATTCTCCACATTTATATATTATTCTATTAGATAATTATATAGTTAATATATATATATGATAACAACTCATTTAATTAGTTGTATAATGAATTATAATAATAAAATGAAAGGGGGTTCATCTATAAATTCACATATGAATTCACATATGAATTCACAAAATCCAATAGAAGTTATATTGAGTATATTACTTTCATTATTTATAAATGGATTAATTATTTACTTATTATATAACTACTTAGTTCCTAGAATTATTGAATATAAAGAAAATGAATTTAGACCATTAACTTATATGGAATCGGTTTTATTAGTAATCTTTACGAATACATTATTTGGAAGGATATGTATATAATCTGGAGAATACATTATTTGGAAGGATATGTATATAATTACAAATACATTATTTGGAAGGATATGTATATAATTACAAATACATTATTTGGAAGGATATGTATATAATTCAGTGATTCGAATATATTTTATGTTATAAAAATCTAAATATAAGATAGATGCCATCATATTATGATAATTATTTATTAGATAAGGGTATATTGAAGGATGATTATACATTAAGTGTATCCGAATATGAGAAGATAAGAATAAATGAAGAATATAATAAATTATATTCAAATACATATGATGAAAATCAGAAAAATGCGATATTAAAAGAAAATAAAAAGGTATTCAATATGTCATTTTCAGAATTATTAAAAAATGCCAGCCGAGTGTATATGGAAATGATAAATGAAATAAGTATATATATAAATAGTCCGAATAAAAATATAAATCAATTAGGATATATTTTTACAAAAGGAGAAAATCTATTGTACATTGGAATTTTTATATTAATTCTTTCTTTTTTTATATGGTTAATTGACATTTCAAAATAGATAAAATATCTAAGCATAGAATATGTCGTATTTACCAAATGATTTTAGTGCGAAAGATATAGATACTGCATTAATACCGTATGAAATATATAACCAAACATTAGAAAAGAAAACAGAAGAAATACAAAATTATTTTATTACACATCCTCGTGTAATGATCTCATTTGGAGGATTTAATACAAAAATTAAATTCGCTTCTAATTTATTAAGTAATTTAAAATGTACTTGTTATTATGCGGTACCATGGATAACACAATATCAAGTGGAGAATAATATAAAACAGGTATTACTTACATTTTTTCAACAGACCCAAATATATAGATACATGATTATAGAATCATCCCAATATTCATATATGAAATATTTATCAACTATTGCATTGGGGATGTTATTAGATATTAAACAATATAAATATAGTTTAGATAATAACTTATCAGATTGTCTAATATTTAATAGAAAATATTATACACAAAATTTTAAGAATCGAAATCAATTCAGGTTATTTATATATAAGTCTTCTTAACCCTTTACCCGATTCATAAAAATCATTTATAAAAATTGAATTATAATTGTAATAAATATATAATAATTATAAGAATACTAAGAATACAATGAGTTATATAGTAAAAGAAATAAATAAAGATGACATATTATATAAAAATAGTACAATTATTCAAAAATATACTAGAGGATATATAATAAGGACCAAGATTTTAGTTCCTTCATCATATTATCAGACAAAACAATGGCGTAAGAATAGAGAATGGTATAAAAATGGTAAATCAAATGAATGTGAAAAATATCAAATAAATCTAATTGAAAATATAATCCGTATTAAATTAAATAAAACATTTGATAGAATAAATACAGAAACAAATGAAATTTGTAGTATAAGAAGTCCAATGATAAATATTGATGGTTATGAATGGAGTGAAAATTTTGATGGCAAGATAGTCATGAATGATAATATATATTATTTTAATTTGAAATTTGTTTGTGATAATGGTGGTGCTCAAACACGAACACTGAGAGAGGTATATTATTTTATTAAATATCAATGTGAATATCTAGTAAAATTTAATAAAACGAATATATATTTTATTAATATTTTAGATGGTGATACAAGCTATAATAATATAAATAAATTCAAGTTTTTATTAAATAAAGAAAAATATAAATATATTGTCCAATATATATTTATTGGAGATTTATATGATTTTCAAAAAGATAAAATTAAAATTAAAATTAAAAATGATTAACCCTTTAACCCTTTACATAAACAGTTTATAATACTACTTAAAGAATCATGCACCCATGTGCACGATTTTAGATATTATTCAGGTAAAGGGTTAAGGAGGTAAGACTCTTTATAATTTATTTATATGCTATCAAAATTTTCTAAAATATATCCTGTTATAGAATACACTAGATCAAATGATATTCTTTTTCGAGATATATCTTTACTTTCTCTATAATTTGTTAAAAAGAGTGAATTAAAATCTTCTCGATGTTTATTTAAATATGTATTCAATTTATTTACTAATTGTTGCTCTTTATCTTTTTCTATTTTAGGTTCTATTATTAATGTTGCATATGTTCTCGCTGTTTGATTCGGCGTATTGTCTACATATATATCCTTATCATCAACAAAAGAGAATCCTATTTTTTTATTTATATTATCATCAATACATTTAACTAAAATATTTGTTATATTGGGATTTAATTTATTTTTTTTTGTTAATCGTGTTATCTTATATATATTATTTAATTTCAAATTATATATATGACCACCTATTAAATAATTATTCGAATCATTTAGTTCAGTTTTTATTTTTATTTTAGATGGGAAAATTACGATATTCAATTCATTATTACTTATATTATTTTGTATAAGTTCAAATTGAAATGAACAAATTGTATATGTCGTATCATCAAATACCGTTTCTTCAAAAATATTTAATAATAGTATATTATATTTTTGTAAAAATGATTTTCTTAGTTCAATATCCGCTATTCGAATAGAAGACCAAAAATTTAATGGAATGATTAATATTCCACCTAGGCAAACATTCGTTAAAATTTCTTTCATTACACATTTATATAAATCATTTACATTATATTTATCAAATAATGTTTTATTTTTTGATTTATTTCTTGCAAGATATGGAGGATTTGTTATTAAGAATTTATTATTATAATCTGGAGGATTATAAATAGTGTCTTTTTGAACAATAAAATCTTTTTGGGGGTCAATATCATAATATTCAACATTATATTCTATATTATGTTTTTCAATAAATATAATTAAATCACCATTTCCTGTAAATGGTTCTATAATATTTTTTATATTCTCTGGTATTTTCATACCTTGTAAAATATATTCTTGATTGGTTGTATAAAACTTACCTAATAATTTTTTATTATTTTTAATTTTAGTATCTATATTACTTTCTTTATTATTCATCTCTATAATAATTATTATTATTTAATATATTTTATATTCACTTTTTTTATTTTTATATAAAATGAATATATTATTACTAGAATTATATTCTTACTTCATTAAATGATTGTTATTATTATAAAATGAATCATAATTCTCATATGTATTTTTAAGAAATAATATTTTAATAAAATCAAATGGGGAAGGAGACCATTTCCAAAAAGCGGAACTTCCAAAGCAACTTTTAATACTCATATTAAAATGAGATATATTATCATTCGTATTATTACATATAGTCGTTAAAATACATTTTTTATGAATCATATCACAATGATATACAAAAATACCAGAATTATTAACTTCAATTTGAAATGCATTAAATTTATTGGAAGATAGGACACTCCCCTTATATTCACTTATTATATTACCTTGTTTACCATTACGAATAACGGATAATGTATTATTCCATCCACCCAATACAATTTCATAATCTATATTATTTAAATGAATACAAATATGAACATCATTATCCGCTTTTACTTCAAAATAATTTTGTGGTATAATATGAATATATTTATTGGAATCAGGAGTATAATATACATTTGAATATAGAATAGTATCATTTGCATGAATACATTTCCATAGATGAATTTGGTTATCATACAATACTATATTTTTTTCTTTATAATATTCAATAGTTAACATAGGAGATTCTGAATATTCTATTAATATTTTAGGTTTTGAATCCATATATTTTTAATAAAAGTTAAAATTTCTGATAAATTAACTTATTAATGTATAAAAATGGATATTTCAATGATAATAATTTATAAAAAGTGTAGTCTCCGCCATAAACTAATTTCCAATAACCCATTTTATTGATAGATGTGGGTATAAGACCACATTGTGTACTAATTTGACCTAAAATAACTTTTCTTTGTTTCCATATAATAGAAGAGTCTTTCAACATAATTTTAAAAATATAAACAAAGCGATTATCCGTACATATTTTTTTAATTGTATCGAGTGTATTATCTAATACCATATCATCATCATCAATATGATAAACGAAATCACCACTTAAATTTTTATGTTTATTACGGATACCATGTCCCCAAAAACCCAAATTCTTTTGTTCCACAATGATATTCGTATGACATTTAAAATATGAACATACTTCCTTTACTTTTTCATAATTTTTTGAATATTGAATACCATCAAAAACAATCGTTAAATAATCTTCTTCTTTCATTTGAGTTTTCAATTTTTCTAATAATGGGAATAATGATTCTTTTCCAATAGTAGCAATCAAAATATGAATTGATGGAATATTACTTTTTTTATAATGAAATCCATTATAACGACCAACTCGAATATAATGTTCTTCATATTCTTTTTGATTTTTTAAAAAATATAACGAAGAATTTAATTTTTTATACTCTTCCCAGTCAAAATCAGGATATAATAATTTAACATCCATATATTGTATAGATGGAATATAAAAATAAAAATAAGAACGATGGATTTGATTCGGATTTGATTCGGATTTGGAATCGGAATCGGAATTGGATTCGTATATAAATATACAATAATATATTCTAAGAATATAGATGAAAAGTGTTAAAAAAGATAAGAAAGTGAAGAATGAAATGGTATTATATAAAACAATACCCTATGAAACACTTTCTTATTTTTTTAAACTTTATGAAGGTTTATTTATAGAATATATTCGAGATAAAACAGTTTCACTTGTTGGACCTGCAAATTCAATATTAAATACAGGAAAAGGAGAAATCATTGATAAGTTTGATGTAGTTGTTCGATTAAATAAATCACTGCCATTACCCTTAACATTAGTGAAAGATATTGGTAAGAGAACGGATATTATATATAATTCATTGAATACTACAGATTTTCCAAATGAAAATAATTTAAGTGCATCATTATATAAAAAGAATCATGTTCAATTTATATGTTCGTCCTATCCATATTCAAATGAAATATTTCGAAAGGATATATTGAATTATATACAAAAGTATCAATTTGAGATTCCATTAAAAATAATGGATGATATGAAATATAAAAAGTTTGAAAGATATTTAGGCACTCGTCCATATACAGGAACATGTGCAATTATGGATTTATTATCCTATCCAATTAAATATCTTTATATTACAGGACTTGATTTTTATCAGACAAAATATTATAGTGAATATCGTCGTATTACAAAGGTTCAATTAAATAGTACAAGAGATAATGGTATTCATAAAAATAAACCACAGATAGAATATTTGAAAACGATCTCTTTATTTGATTCAAGGATAATAGTAGATGATTTCTTGGATAAATTATTATATAATAATTATTATAAGATAGTCAATGTTTTTAAAAAATCAAATATAGCCGTATTTCATTTTGGGAATCCATTTTTAGAGAAATATTTTCAATTGAATACCTGTTATTATACCATGACATTAAAAGATAGAGTATGTGATTATTCCTGTTTAAATATGGAAAAAAATATTCCATTAATGGTATTTACACATAATATATTTTTTAATAAAAGAGATGATGAATATTGTTTATTAATTACAAAAAATAGTAAAGAATTAGATTATAGAAATCATTTATATCAATCCTCTGAATCTGTAAAACATAAAAAGTATATTGCGAATTTTTATTATAAAGACAATATAGATAAACCATCAATCTATTTATCGAATGGTTTTATAGATCATGTAAAACAACATTTTCAAAAAATAGAAATATTAAATTGTAATATATATTTATTATTATTATGGGGATTATTACTTCATGGTGGAAATAAACATTTTTTTTCAAAAGAAGAGATATTTAATCATTGGGGGTTAACCATTGCAGAAAAGAAGTTTGTATTCTTTCTCGAAAAGAAAAAAATATTAAATTTAGTATAATTTCTTTTATTCAGTAGTCCATTTATAATTCACTATTATTATAATTATTTAATTTATAGATAAAAGATATAGATTCCCGCCGTATAATATGTATACCTTCATTTTCAATACGATGAACAAAATCATCTGTAGATGAGATAGTTAGATTCTCTTTATTAAGAGTTAATTTTTTGTCCAATGAAAATAGGGTGAATATATAATGATGACTCTTTTTTTTAGATGGGCAACATGGACCATAATATCCATACCCACCAGTATGATTATATCCTTGAAATAACTTCTTTTTTTTGTGTAATTTTGTGTTGAATAATAAAATATTCTGTTGAATATTTTGAATATTATGAGGTAGAGAATGAAGAGAATGAATAGAGTTTATATTCGGAGAAATAAATGGAATATACCAATGAATATATGGACCATTGGGTGCATCTGGGTCTTCCATAACCATTGCATAGGATTGTGCTTCCTCAACGTCTTTCCAACTCAGTGCAGGTGATACATTAAGACCCCCATGAGATGGACATATATATTTTTTCCTTATTTTATTATGATGATCTGTATAATTTTCTACAATAAAGTTCATGAATATAATGTATTATGTTATTTTAATTTATCATTAAAAAATGAAATAATATTTATGAATACATTTATAAAATGACAATGAATCATAATCGAACAAGACAAAAACAGTATAAAATGATTGAAATTGAATTCGAAGAACTATCCCAATCAAAATTTTATAGTAATACACAATTATTTAGAAATCTATCAGAATCCAATAAGGATGAGAATGATAGAACAATACTGATTGAGGATAAATATTATATGGATATGGATATTCGACGTATTGATACCATAGATACTTTTATTAAAGTATTTCATATAATAAATTACTGGGGAAGTAATAGAGCACCAGACATACTTTATAGATTTATTTTTAATGGATTTGATGGAGGTAATATTTTATCAGAAAGTGATATATTCAAAATGAAGGAATCAATGGAATCGTTTGATGATAGCAATACTCTCAAAAATGAGATATTATTCATGCTAAATTTACCAAATGGTCTAAAATTATATAATTTATATAGTTTGTATAATTATACAAGAGAAAAATCGATTTATTTATATAATGAACTTATATCCAAAAAATTATTAAATTTATTAGTTTTTATTTATGATAAAGGACTTGTAATTCATTGTGAAGATTTATTACATATTCTAATAATACATTCCAATGGAGAAGAGATACTTGATTATATGTTAAAGAATGGTTGTTATTTTAGTGATAGAATGATATACAAATCAATCCAATTTGGATCATTTTATCTAAAAACATTTCATAAATATGGATTTAAACTTACTAAAAAAGTATGTTATGAATCATGCATAGGATTGAATTTAATGTGTTTACAATATGCAATTCAAAATGGTTGTGAATATGGTGATAAACAAATTTTGATAAATTATCTTTTGGTAGTGTCTTCAACAAAATGTAAACTCCCTTTATATCAAGATCCGAATTATATAAAATTTAAAAATTATGTTAATTCTCTAGAATAGATGAGTAAACCATATTATATATTGTTTATAATACTATAATTGAATGTGATATATCTGATTTTTAATATTATTCAGGAAGGATTCATTTATCATTAAAAATTGAAATAATATTTATGAATACATTTATAAAATGACAATGAATCATAATCGAACAAGGCAAAAACAGTATAAAATGATTGAAATTGAATTTGAAGAACTATCCCAATCAGAATTTTATAGTAATACACAATTATTTAGAAATCTATCAGAATTCCATGATAGAACAATACTGATTGAGGATAAATATTATATAGATATGGATATTCGACGTATTGATACCATAGATACTTTTATTAAAGTATTTCATATAATAAATTACTGGGACCCTGATAGAGTACCAAGCATACTTTATAGATTTATTTTTAATGAATTTGATGGAGGTAATATTTTATCAGAAAGTGATATATTAAAAATTAAGGAATCAATTGAATCTTTTGATAATAGCAATACCCTCAAAAATGAGATATTATTCATGTTAAATTTACCAACTGTTCTAAAATTAGATAATTTGTATAGTTTGAGAAATTATTCAAGAGAAAATTCGATTTATTTATATAATGAACTTATATCCAATAAACTATTAAATTTATTAGTTTTTATTTATGATAAAGGAGTCGTTATTCATTGTGATGATTTATTACATATTCTAATGATACAATCCAATGGAGAAGAGATAATTGATTATATGTTAAAAAATGGTTGTTGTTTTGATAATAAGACGGTATACAAATCAATCCAACTTGGATCATTTTATCTAAAAACATTTCATAAATATGGTTTCAAACTTACTAAAAGAGTATGTTATGAATCATGTAAAATGTTAAATTTAGAATGCTTACAATATGCAATTCAAAATGGTTGTAAATATGATAATAAATATTGTTTGAGGGAATTTCTCTTCGTAATGCATCTTGCAAAATATATACTAAAATCAGATTCCAATGAAGATAAAGATTATTGCTCGAATTATATAAAATTTAAAAATTATGTAGATTCTTTAGAGTAGATGAGTAAACCATACTATACATCTTTTATAATACATACATAATATATTCAAAATCAATCACGAAATAATAATTCTATAAGTATAATTGTATAAAATGAAGGATTAATCCTTTACATGAATAATATCTAAAATCGTGCACATGGTGAATGATTCTTTACGTTTTATTATAAAATGTTTGTGTAAAGGATTAAAATAAAAATTGAAAAAAAAATATTTATTGATAGGTTAATAATAGAAGAGTAATAAATCAAAAAGAATCCGAAAGAACCCAACGTCAAAATGGTTGAAATTAAATTAGAAGAACTATCCAAATCAGATTTTTATAGTAATACACAATTATTTAGAAATCTATCAGAATCCAACGAGGATGAGAATGATAAAATTGTGTCAATCGATGATGAATATTATATGGATCTAAATATTGATAATATTGATACATTTGATAATTTTATTAAGATTATGAATATAATAAATTACTGGAATCCTGATAAAATACCAGACATATTATATATATATCTGTTTAATATTCCTATTCCTATTCGTGATCTTCATATTTTGAAATACAGTATTCCTCCTTTATCAGAGGATGATATAGAGGGAATGATTCAAATGATTAAAGATTCTTTTGGTGATGAGAATACTCTAAAAAAAGAAGCACTATTGATAATAGAGTACAGATTGAAAGGGATTTATATGTCAAATAGTGAATATTTATATGCTGAAGTTATATCCAATAAATATTTAAGTTTATTGACATTTATATTTAAAAATCAAATAGGGATTGAATTTTATGAATATGAAAATTTTATTGGTAAAAGTAATTTTTTAAATATTCTAATGGAAAAATCAAATGGAAATGAAGAAGAGATTATTGATTATATGTTAAAGAATGGTTGTCATGACATTTATTTTATAGTATGTGATTCGATTCGTTACAGTTCTTCAATATTGAAAATATACCATAAAAATGGCTTTCAACTCACAAAAGATATGTGCGATGAATCATGTAGTTATTTTAATTTAGAATGTTTACAATATGCCATTACAAATGGTTGTGATTATGATAAAGAGAGATTAAAATATTTGCTCAAATGTTATTATCATAGAAAACAACGTGAATACTATAGTGATTATTCATTTAACTATGAATCATTCTTTTCAGAATATATAATTTTCGAAAAATATGTAGATTCTTTAGAATAGTTGAGTAAACCATACTATATATTGTTTATAATACTACTTAACTACCTAAAGAATAAACGAACATTTGAATATTTAAGGGTAATCTAAAATATTAATTATCAATTAAAAAATGAAAATAATATGTACTAATAAATAAACATAATAAATAATAATACATCAATAAGAAAACAATTTAAAAATGATTGAAATTAATATAGAAGAACTATCCAAATCAGAATTTTATAGTAATACAGAATTATTTAGACATATAGATAAGAATGAAAAAATACTGATAATGGATCCTAGATATTATATAGATATAAATGATGTCAAAAATACTGACATACCTGATAATTTTATTAATTTATTTAATACAATAAACTACTGGGGAAGTAATAGTGCTCCTAATGTGTTTTATTATTATCTTCTTTATGCATTAAAAGAAGAGGATATACCAAAAATGATTCAAATAATTGAAGAGTCTTATGATGATAATTATATTCTAAAAAAAGAGGCATTATTGATATTAATATCGAGATTGGATTTTTTTTTGATTTTTATTACCATATGGTAGATTTATATGCTAAAGTTATATATAATAAGTATTTAGGTTTACTAACTTATATTCACAAAATCTATACTGTGTACAAAAATAAAAATTTTGTATTTTATTATGCAATTTATTACACCCTTCAGAAAAAACAAATAAGAGAAATAGATATAAATATACCAGAAATGATTAAAATGATTGAAGATTCTTTTGATGATAATAATACTCTAAAAAGAGATGCATTATTATTATTAAAATATGGGTTAAATAATTCATCACCATATGCAGATTTATATATTGAAGTTATATCCAATAAATATTTAGATTTATTAACTTTTATTTTTACACCAATGGAAATTTAAAACGCCGATTAGGCACAGATTAGGTGTAAAAATTTGGTTATAACAAGTCGTGAAACGAGTATGAATTTTAAGAACCTACAATTCTACAATATACTTCTGGACGTTTCCCAGTTTCAAATACTGATTTTACAATATTTAACATATTTTGAACTGCATTCTTATCTCTGTTATGGATTATTTCGCTTTTATGCTTAATAGATTGACATCTCAATAATCCATATACAGTTTCTGTTTTATTTTCTTTTTTCAATTTTGGTTTATTACTTAATCTTTCCTTAAAATATTCTAATTCTTCATTACAGCAATTACATAGTTTTGAAGTGTTAAATTCATTTA
>Ga0209189_1001546_pt1 | contig 17115 bp, 13 predicted proteins | sample C_130820_EF_Meta_FD_187308 | JGI IMG/M metagenome (GOLD analysis project Ga0209189, IMG submission 187308) | Freshwater microbial communities from Lake Croche, Canada to study carbon cycling - C_130820_EF_MetaG (SPAdes) (version 3) | ecosystem: Environmental > Aquatic > Freshwater > Lake... | reverse complement strand
CTCCACGATCGAGCGACAGATGGCGAGCCCCAGGCCGCCGCCCCGGGCGGCCGTGGCGTGGGTGCGGGACGTGTCCGCCTTGAAGAACCTGTCGAAGACGTGGGGCAGGTGTTCAGGCTCGATGCCCGGGCCCGTGTCGGTCACCGTCACCACGACGTCCCCGCCCGGGAGGTCGGACCTCACCGCCACCGCCACCTCGCCGTCGGCGGGAGTGAACCGCAGGGCGTTGTCGAGCAGGTTGCCGATGACGCGTCGCATCTGCGCCGGGTCGGCCGACACGCCCGGAACCGCGGCACCGGCGTCGATCGCCAGGCGGACCGATCGCTCCTCCGCCGCGCCGCCGAACATCGCCGCCGTCTGCCGCACGGCGGCGGCGATGTCCACCCGCTCGCGCACCACGACGGCCTCATCCTCGCCCGTCTCCGCCAGAAGCAGCAGGTCGTTGGTGAGCTTCGACAGGTGGCGGGATTCGTCGAGCACGTCCGCGATCGCGTCGCGGTAGTCGCCGACCGCGCGGTCCTGCGAGATGGCCACCTCGAGGGAGCTCTGCATCGCGGCCAGCGGCCCGCGCAGCTCGTGGGCCGCGTCGGCCACGAACTGCTGCTGCCGCTCCACGTGGCCCGCGACCTGGTCGAGCAGGCGGTTGATCGTGATCGCGAGGCGGTCGAGCTCGTCCTGCGTGCCGCGGACGGGGAGGCGGTCGCCGAGCCGCGTGGGCTTGAGCTGGTCGGCCGTCCGCAGCATGTCGGCCACCGGCGTGGTGGCGCGGAGCGCGAGCCAGTAGCCCGCCACCGGCGTGAGCAGCACGAGCCCCACGCCCACCGGCAGGAGCTGCCGCATCAGCTGCGCGATGTCGTCCTCGAGCGGTTTTGTGGACATGCCGATCCGGACGTGGAACACGCGGCCGATGGCGTCGAGGATGCGGCGGCGGGCGTAGCGGTAGGAGCCGACCTGCCTGACGATCTCCTCCTCGTCGAGGCGGACGGGCAGGAAGGTGGCGACCTCCTCGGGGCAGCTCGCGCTGCGCCAGAGCGTGACGCCGTCGGCCGTGAGGAGGTGCGTGAACCAGCCCCGCTCCTCGTGGCCCGTGGCCTTGCGCCGCAGTTCGGCGATCACGGCGTCGGTGTCGGGAGAGAGGTCCTTGAGCGCGATCGCCGTCTCGCGGACCTCGCCGCGGAGCACGGCGTCGGCCTCGCGGTAGAGCGCCGCGCGGGCGCCGAACGCCACCGCCGCGAACGCCGCGAGCGTCACCAGGAGCACGACCGCGGAGTTCCAGAGCGTGAGCCGGACGCGGAGCGTGTTCCAGGGGATCAGGCTAACCAGACGCGAGGGCATAGCCGCGGCCCCGGATCGTGCGGATCAGCGATTCATCCCGCCCCTTGTCGAGCTTGCCGCGCAACCGGTTCACGTGCACCTCGATGACGTTGGTCGGGCCGTCCCAGTCGAATCCCCAGACGTGCTCGCAGAGCATCTTCCGCGTCACCACCTGCCCCTTGTAGCGCATCAGCAGCTCGAGCATGCTGAACTCGGTGGGCGTGAGGTCGATCGTGCGGTCGCCACAGGTGAGCCGCTTCGTCGCCAGGCTCAGGTGCAGCTCTCCCGCCTCGAGCTCCATGGCGGGCTTGTGGGCCGTGCGCCGATGCACCGCGTCGATCCGCGCGAGCAGTTCGTCGATGGCGAACGGCTTCACGATGTAGTCGTCGGCGCCGGCCTCGAACCCCTCGAGCTTGTCGGGCACCCCGGCCCGGGCGGTGAGCAGGATCACCGGCGTGCGCACGCCGGCCGCCCGTGCGGTCCGGAGCACCTCGAGGCCCCCCACCTTCGGCAGCATCAGGTCGAGCACGACGAGATCGCTCGAAAGCAGCGTCCGGTCGCGGATCGCGGTCTCCCCGTCGGGCACCCAGGTGCACTGGTGACCGGCCTCCCGCACCGCCTTGCTCACCGCCTTGGCGATGACGGGATCGTCCTCGACGATGGAAACCTGCATGGCATGGCTCCGGAAGGTGCTCGCTGTCGCCGCTGATCGGCCGCCCGCCACTCAGTATGCCACGCATCGCGCTCGCTTGCTTTCCGCATTTGTGGATAGAGCACGGGCACGAGGACTTACAATCGCGTCAGGGCTGTCGGATCGGGATCGCGAAAACGTGCGCCGCGGCTACGCTGTCGCCCCAGGTGAGCGGTTGCCGTGGCCCGTGTCGGATGCGGCCGTGCGTTCGCCCCCCGCCTGCCCCGCTGCCGACCCGCTCACATCTCCCCACGCTGCGAGGATCGCATGAACCTGCCTTCGTCGATGGATTTCCCGCTCCTGGCGGAATCACTCGGGAATCTCGCCGTGCTGGCGTCGTCGGGAGACCAGTCGTCGCGGATCCTCTCCTCGCTCACGAAAAACCTGCTCACGCCGATCCCGCTGTGCTTCCTGTTGGGCATCTTCTGCAAGGTGATCCATGGCGGCATCAAGATCCCGAAGGAGCTGTATTACTCCATCGCGATCTTCCTGCTGATGTCGATCGGCTTCGTCGGCGGGCACGAACTGGCTCACGAGTATCACGAGCATGGCGTGTCCACGATCTGGAAGCCGGCGCTTGCGACGCTCATGCTCGGCTGCATCACGCCGATCACGTCATACATCATCCTGCGGTACCTCGGCGGCCTCTCGATCGCCGACTCGGCGGGCATCGCCGCCCATTACGGCAGCACCTCGGCCGTCACCTACGCCGTGGCCAACTCGTTCGTCGAGCAGGCGCAGCACCCCGCCAACAGTTTCATGCCCACGCTCGTCACGATTCTGGAGGTGCCGGGAATCGCCATCGCGCTCGTGCTCGGTGCGGCGCTCTCCGCCCGTCAGCGGGCCCTGCAGTCGTCGGGAACCGGGCGGCCCGCGCGGGAGTCGAAGCTCGGCGAGGCGCTCTACGAGGTGATGACGGGCCAGTCGATCATGCTCATGGCCGGCCTGCTCGTGATCGGTTTCATCTCCACGCTGTTCATGGATCCGAAGGGATTCCAGCCCTTCTATGATTTCTTCCAGAGCAAGGGGATGCTGTTTCGTGGTGCCTTGTGCATTTTCCTGCTGGAGATGGGCCTCGTCGCGGGTGAAAAGCTGGGAGACCTTCTGAAGGTCGGGCCATTCCTCGTCGCCTTCGGCATCATCGTGCCGCTCCTGCACGGGTTTCTCGGGGTCTGGCTCGGGCACATGGCCGGCCTGAACCTCGGCGGCTGCACCGTCCTCGGGGCGATCGTGTCGAGTGCGTCGTACATCGCGGCGCCTCCGGCCGTGCGGCTCACGCTGCCCGAGGCCAACCCCACGCTCTCCATCACCGCCGCTCTGGCGATCACGTTTCCCTTCAACATCGCCTTCGGCATCCCGATCTACTTCGAGATGGCGAAGTGGGTCGGGGCCCAGTAGGCTTTGCGCGGTCCTGCCCCGGTGCGATGACCGTTCCCGGCTGTAGGGTGGAATCCAGCTCCGAAACTCGAGGAATGCATGCAACTCGTGACGCTCAAGCTCGTGACGGTGGTCGGCGAGGCGATCATCATGGACGACATCGCCGAACGCGGTATGAAGCTCGGTGCCAGCGGTCACACCATGACGGAGGTCATGGGGCACGGATCACGCAGCGCCCGGAACGTGGCCACGGCGGGTGGCGCCAAGACGATCAAGCTCGAGTTCGTCGTGTCCGAGAGGGTCGCACACGACATCATGGCTTTCGTGGCGGAACAGTATTTAGAGCACTACGCGATCATCGCCTGGCTGTCCGACGTGTCGGTGATGCGGGGCGAGGAATACGTCCGGGAGTGAGTCGCCCTCCGCCGGCCGCCCCGCCGGGAGGCGTCGCCGCCCGGCGGTCGACTGGAGATTCCCACCCGCACCGCTATTCCCACTCGATCGTGGCCGGGGGCTTCGACGAGACGTCGTAGACCACGCGGTTGATGCCGCGGACCTCGTTGATCACCCGGGTCGAGATCCGGCCGAGCACCTCGTGAGGGAGGTGGCTCCAGTCGGCCGTCATGAAGTCCTCTGTCTCCACGGCCCGCACGGCGAGCACGTCGTCGTAGGTGCGGGCGTCGCCCATCACCCCCACGCTCTGCACCGGCAGGAGCACGGCGAAGGCCTGGGACACCTTCCGCATCAGTCCCGCCCGTTCGATCTCCTCGAGCACGATCGCGTCGGCCTCGCGGAGCCGCTCGAGCCGCGGCTTCGTCACCTCGCCGAGGCAGCGGACGGCGAGTCCCGGCCCCGGGAACGGGTGCCGCCAGACGATCCGCTCCGGCAGCCCGAGCTGCAGGCCGAGGCTGCGCACCTCGTCCTTGAAGAGGTCGCGGAGCGGCTCGACGAGTTCGAACTCGAGATCCGCCGGCAGCCCGCCGACGTTGTGGTGGAGCTTGATCGTGGCCGCCGGCCCGTCGGGGGCCGCGCCGCTCTCGATGACGTCGGGATAGAGGGTGCCCTGGGCGAGGAACCGGGCCCCCCGCACCTTCGCCGCCTCGGCGGAAAAGCACTCCACGAAGGCCTTGCCGATCCGCCGCCGCTTCTCCTGCGGCTCCGTGATCCCGGCGAGCACGCCGAGGAAGCGGTCCTCGGCCGGCACCACGTGGAGGTCGGTCTTGAAGTGGGTCTGGAACTCGTCGATCACCGCCGCGGCCTCGTTTTTCCGCAGCAGTCCGTTGTCGACGAGGATGCAGGAGAGCTGCCGGCCGATCGCCCGGGATAGGAGCGCCGCCACCACCGCCGAGTCGACGCCGCCGGAGAGGCCGCAGATCACCCGGTCGTCGCCGATCCGCTCGCGGAGGCCCTCGATGACGCTCTCCGCGAAGTCCTCGAGCCGCCAGGAGCAGGAGCAGCCGCAGGCCGACACGAGGAAGTTTCGCAGGATCGTGCCGCCGGCGGGCGTGTGGGTGACCTCGGGGTGGAACTGCAGCCCGTAGACCGGCAGCGACGTGTGTCGCACGGCTGCCAGCGGGCAGGTGGCGGTGCGGGCGAGCGCCCGGAACTCGGGCGACACGGCGTCGACCTGGTCGCCGTGGCTCATCCACACCTCGGTCCGCGGGGGCACGCCGGCGAGGAGACCGTCGGCCTCGAGCACCTCGCAGGCGGAGCGGCCGTATTCGCGTGACGAGGCGCGGCCGACGTGGCCGCCGAGCGCGTCGCACGCCAGCTGCATGCCGTAGCAGATGCCGAGCACGGGGATGCCCAGGCGGAACACCGCCGGATCGCACCGCGGGGCTCCGGCCTCGTAGACGCTCGACGGTCCACCGGAGAGGATGATGCCGCGGGGCGCGAGGGCCCGGATCCGCTCGGCCGTGACGTCGTGCCGCACGATCTCGCAGTAGACGTGCTGCTCGCGGACGCGGCGGGCGATGAGCTGGGCGTACTGGGAACCGAAGTCGAGGACGAGCACCCGCTCCGACTGCTGCACGGTTCCTGCCGGCTGCCGTGCCGGCTGCCCTGCGGTGCCCGCCGAGGGTCGTACGGTGGCGGCCGCGGCTGCCGGCGGCGGACTGGCTTGACGCTGTGGGGCTGGCATGGACGGCGGGGCGATGGGGCGTAAAAGCCCGGGAGTATAGCAGGCCGTCGCCGGTCGTCCCGCGGTTTTTTCCGGTCGCCACGGGGCGGGAACCGCGTCGCCGTGTATGATGCCGCGGCCCGTGCGGCACTCCCCATGCTCGTGCTCCTCACCAACGACGACGGTATCTACGCGCCCGGCCTGGCGGCCCTGGAACGGGCGCTGGCCCGCATCGCCGACGTGCACGTGGTCGCCCCGGCCACCGAGCAGAGCGGCGTGGGGCACGCGATCACCTTCCTCACGCCCCTCACGGCGAAGGAGGTCTACGACGGACCGCGGCGACGGGGCTGGGCGGTCGACGGCAGCCCGGCCGACGCCGTGAAACTCGGCATCAGCGAGTTCACCCCCCGCCGGCCCGACCTCGTGGTCAGCGGCATCAACAGCGGGCTCAACGCGGGCATCAACGTGCTCTACTCCGGCACGGTCGCCGCCGCGGTCGAAGGTGCCTTCTTCGGCATCACGAGCATCGCCGTGTCGCTGGAGTGGGACGAGCACGCCGAGTTCGATCGCGCCGCCGCGATCGCGCTGGAGGTGATCGGGGGGCTCCTCGCCCGACGGCCGCCGGCGGGCAGCCTCTACAACGTCAACATCCCCACGCGGGCCCTGCGGGGCCGGCCCGCGCTGCGGGTCGTGCCGATGAGCATCGCCCGCTACGGCGAGGCCTACGAGCGGCGGGTCGATCCCCGCGGCCGGGCCTACTACTGGGCCACGAACGACCCGCCCCCGCCGCCGTCACCGCAGGAATCCGACGTGACCGCGCTGGCCGCCGGCCACGTCACGCTCACGCCGCTCGACTACGACCTCACCCACCGCTCGAGTCTCGCGAGCCTCGCGGAGGGCCCCTGGGATCTTCCCGGGACCGCCGGACCGGAGGCCGACGGAGGCTGACGGGCGGGCGAGTCGAACGCCGCCAGCCAAGCCCGCCAAGCCGAGCCCGCCAAGCCGAGCCCACCAAGCCGAGCGGCGCGAGCCGAGCCGCGACCGCCTACTCCGTCTCGGGTGGCGCCTTGGCCTCGGGCGTCGCCGTCGACGACGGTTTCTTGGTCGGGCCGGGCTTTGTGGTGCTGGGCCGCCGCCGCCGCAACTGCGAATCCTTCTTGGCCCCGCCGGCCGCGGAGCCCGACGTGCTCGATCGCGCCGGGGGCTCGGCGGGTTCGCCGGGCTCCGCCAGGAAGAGCCAGCCGGCCACCGCCGCCGCCACGAGGGCCGCGCCGATGCCGATCCAGGCCGCCAGCGGGAGCCGGAGGAACCGCCTGTCCAGAAGGACCCCGCGGAGCGTGCTGACGAGTCGGCCGCCGACGCCGGCCGCCGAAGCTGGGGCGTTCGGCTTCGCCGTGGTCATCGCCGGTGCCGCCGGTGCCGCGGGCCGCCGCTGCGTCGGCGCCGCTCCCAGGTCGATGCGGATGCCGTCTCCCGCGCCCGCCGCCGCCGGGCCCGGCGCGGAGGCAGGCCCCCCGCCCCTCGGGGGCAGCCGCATCGTCGAACGGGTACCACTCGACGGAGGCGGCGTGAGCGACACCGCCTGCGGATCCGAGCCCGAGCCCGCTCCCGACCCGATCCGCAGGCCGCGGATCGAACTGCCGCTTCCGGGCTGCACCTGGCTGCCACCGGAGGAGCCGCCGGTCGACCGGCCGCCGATGCCGATGCTGCTGCCGCTGCCGCTGACGGCGCTGTCAGGCTCGCCCTGTGCCGTTCCGCCGCTGCCGCCGCGTCGCGACGCCGTCGCGGACGACTGCGCATCGCCGCGCCGCAGATCGGACCGCCGCGGCGGCTCCAGGCGGGCTCGCGGCGCCTGGGTCGCCGTCGTGGCCAGCCAGGCCGTCAGCGAGTCGGCGATCTCCTGAGCCGACTGCTGCCGGGCGTCCGGATGCTTCTCCATCATGCGGAAGTACATCTCGGCGATCGCCGGCGGCACGTCCTGGCGAATCTCCATGATGTTGGGGGCCGGCTCGTTCATGTGCGCCCGGATCCGCTCGGCGAGCGCGCCCTTGTGGAACGGCGGCTTTCCGACGAGCAGGTAGAAGAGCGTGCAGCCGAGGGCGTAGATGTCGGAGCGGCGGTCGGCCTTGTGGCTGTCGCGGGCCTGCTCGGGCGCCAGGTAGTCGGCCGTTCCCAGCACCTTCTCGTCGTGGGCCCGCGTCAGCGAGGTGTCGTCCTCGGCGGTGGCCAGCGCGAGGCCGAGGTCGAGGATCTTCACGTGGCCCCGCTTGTCGACCATCAGGTTGGCCGGCTTGATGTCGCGGTGCACCAGCCCCTCTTCGTGCGCGTACTGCAGTCCGAGCGCGGCCTGGCGGATGAAATCGGCCGCCTCGCGGACCGGCAGCGGGCCTTGCTGCTTGACCCGGGCGTGCAGATCCTCCCCCTCGATGTACTCCATCACGATGAAGTGGATCGTGCCGGACGTGTCGAGATCGAAGGCCCGGGCGATATGCGGATGGTTGAGCCGCGCCGACGCCTGCGCCTCGCGCTCGAAACGGGCGAGGTAGGAGCTCTGGTCGACCCGCTTCACCGGGAGCACCTTGATCGCCACCTTGTTGTGGAGAACGGCGTGCTCGGCGAGGTAGACGCTGCTCATGCCGCCGGCCCCGAGCAGCCGGAGGAGCTTGTACTTCCCCAGCACGAAGCCCTTGTGGCGGCCCTTGCGCAGCTGGTCGACCTGCCACTGGGTGAGCAGCTCGCGGCCGAGGAGCGCGGCCACGAGTTCGTCGGGCACGGCGCCGGGATCGGCCTCCCAGGGGGCCACCAGCTCGTCCAACTGCGCGGCGTCGACCAGACCGCTGGCCCGCACCGCCCGGAGAAAGTCGGCGGTCGTCTGGACGGCTTCGCTCATGCGAGGGCGACGGCGTGCGGGCCGCGTGGGGCGACGAAACAACGAACGACAACGACGGACGGGGCCGCGCGAGAGCCCGCGACGGAATCCTGCCCGGCAGGCCGCCGGCCGCTGACGCCGCGGCGAGACCCTGCTGGAATAGAGACCCTGCTGGAATATTAGTGTAGCGAGCCGTAAAAATGTCCCGCGGGCGTTTTTCGCCCCGCGGCGGCCGGTTTTTTTCGTCCGGGAAGCGTCGCTCTCCGCGGCGGAACGCGGATCTCGGCCTCGGGGGGTCGACGGCCGAAACCGCGGTTTCCCGCGGCTCGCGGCCGCGGAAGCGGTGGTCACGCGGGCGGCCGCATCGTTGCGAGGACAGCCATGCCTTCGGGAGAGACCGGCCGCTGGGTGCTCTACACCCGCCGCGGTTGCCACCTCTGCGAGCAGACGGAGGATTGGCTGGCGGCGCTGGGCTTCAGTCCGACGAGCCACGCCGGTCACTTCGTCGACGTGGACGGCGACGCGTCGCTGCAGCGGCTGCATGGCCACCGCGTGCCGGTGCTCGCGGTCGACGGCGTCGTGCTCCTCGAGGGGCGGTTCACGGAGGCCGACCTCGTGCGGGCGGCCGGCCGGCTCGTCACAGCCCCAGCCTCAGGCCGCGGCGATCCAGCGCGTCGATCAGCCCCGCCGCCGTCGTGAACAGCTCCGCCTGCCAGCCGGCCGCGTGGGCCGCGTCGACGTGCGCCTGGATGTCGTCGGCGAAGAAGATGCGGTCGGGCGGCACGCCGGCGCGGCGGGTGGCCGCCTCGTAGATGACCGGATCGGGCTTCATCGCCCCGGCCTCGTGGCTGAGCACGATCTCCCGGAAGTTGCCCGGCATCACGGCGAACCGCCTGTCGAGCAGGTGCTCCCAGTGCGGCCCGCAGGAGTTCGAGAGAATACCCAGGCCGCAGCCGGTTCGCTCGAGGCCGGCGACCACCGGGAGCATGTCGACGTTGAGCGAAAACATGTCGCTCGAGGCGTGGGCCAGCGCCCGCGGGTCGGGCCGCGTGCCGGTGCGCCGGGAAAACTCGGCGTGGAAGTCCTCCCAACCGATCGTTCCCCGCTCCAAGGCCTCCTGCAGGCCCCCGTCCATCACCGCGCGGCGGACCGTCTCCGGATCGCTGCCGGCGACCTCCGCCATCTGGCGGAGGGACCGCTCCCGGTCGAACGACACGATGACGTTGCCCACGTCGAGGAAGACGAACTGCGGACGCGTCGGCTCCATGGGTGGCACCTGCTCCTTTCAAACGCCGTTCGGGGGACGTATCCTGCTCCCCGACAGCGTGCGTATCGAGGATCGTCGCATCGAGGAACGTCCATGACCATCCTGAATCGTTACAGCTCCCGCATCACCCAGCCCCGTTCGCAGGGGGCCTCGCAGGCGATGCTGCTGGGCACCGGGCTCCAGGCCGCCGACCTCGCCAAGCCGCAGGTCGGGATCGCCAGCATGTGGTACGAGGGCAACACGTGCAACATGCACCTCGACCGGCTCGCCGCGCAGGTGCGCGAGGGGGTGCTCGCGGCCGGCATGGTGGGCATGCGGTTCAACACGATCGGCGTCAGCGACGGCATCTCGATGGGCACCGACGGGATGAGTTTCTCGCTCCCCTCGCGGGACATCATCGCCGACTCCATCGAGACGGTCATGCAGGCCCAGTGGTACGACGGGCTCGTCGCCATCCCCGGTTGCGACAAGAACATGCCCGGCTGCCTGATCGCCATGGGCAGGCTCAATCGTCCCGCCCTGATGGTCTACGGCGGCACGATCCGTCCCGGCCACCTCGCCGACGGCACGCCGCTCGACATCGTCTCCGCCTTCCAGTGCTACGGCGAGTACGTCGCCGGGCGGATCGACGACGCGCGCCGCGGCGACATCGTGCGGCACGCCTGCCCGGGCGCCGGCGCCTGCGGCGGCATGTACACGGCCAACACCATGGCCACCGCGATCGAGGCCCTGGGCATGTCGCTGCCCGACAGCGCCTCCCTCCCGGCCGAGACCCCCGGCAAGCTCGACGAATGCCGCCGGTCCGGCGCGGCGATCCGCCGGTTGCTCGAACTCGACCTCAAGCCGCGTGACATCATGACGCGGCGCGGGTTCGAGAACGCGACGGTGGTCGTCATGGCGCTCGGCGGATCGACCAACGCCGTGCTGCACCTGATCGCCATGGCCCGCGCGGTGAACGTGCCGCTCGAGCCGGCCGACTTCCAGCGGGTGGCGCGGCGGGTGCCCTACATCGCCGACCTCAAGCCCAGCGGCCGCTACGTGCAGGAGGACCTGCACTCGATCGGCGGCACCAGCGGCCTGATGCGATACCTGCTCGACAAGGGACTGCTCGACGGCGACTGCATCACCGTGACCGGCAAGACGCTCGCCGAGAATCTCGCCGGTAACCCCGGGCTGGCCCCCGGCCAGAAGGTGATCCAGCCGGTCGAGCAGCCCATCAAGCCCACCGGCCACATCACGATCCTGCACGGCAACCTCGCTCCCGGCAGCGCCGTGGCGAAGATCACCGGCAAGGAGGGCTCGCGGTTCCGCGGGCCGGCCCGCGTGTTCGACAGCGAGGAGGCCATGCTCGCCGCGCTCGAACAGGGGGCCATCCGCCGCGGCGACGTGGTGATCATCCGCTACGAGGGGCCCAAGGGGGGGCCGGGCATGCCCGAGATGCTCACCCCGACCTCGGCGCTCGTGGGCGCGGGGCTCGGCAACGACGTGGCGCTCGTCACCGACGGCCGCTTCTCCGGCGGCTCGCACGGCTTCATCGTCGGCCACGTCGTGCCCGAGGCCCAGGAAGGGGGGCCGATCGCCCTGGTCCGCGACGGCGACACGGTGGTGATCGACGCCGAAACGGCCACCATGGACGCGGAGGTGTCGGAGGAGGAGTTTCGCGCCCGCCGCGCCGCCTGGCGGGCGCCGCCGCTGAAGGCCGTGCGGGGCATCCTCGCCAAGTACATCCGCTGCGTCGCCCCCGCGTCGCAGGGCTGCGTCACCGACGAGGGAAGCGGCTGACCGTCGCGGCGGCGGTCGCGCGGTGCCGGCCGGTTGGTGACGCGGGCTCGGGGTCTTGTCGGCGGGGCGGGGGTGCCGGCCGGTTGGTGACGCTGGCTCGGAGTCTTGTCGGCGGGGCGGGGAGCCGGCCGGTTGGTGACGCGGGGGCGGAGTCGTGCGGCAGCTTGGCAGCTTCACTGCCCGGCGGCTCAGCGGGGGACGGGGAGCGATTCGACCGGCACCGGCGGCCCCGGCGCGATGACGGCGCCCGGCGGCAGCCGCTCGGGTGGGATCGGGGCCCCGTAGACCGGGCCGGCCGGCGGGGCCGCCGCCCCGGCCGCCGCCTGGGCGTCGGGCGGCTGGTAATACGGCTCCGCCTGCGGCATCGGCGCCACGCCGAGCCGTGAGAGCACCTTGGAGAGAATGCGCTGCTCGAGCAGCGGGTCGCGGCCCAGCGGGATCCAGCCGACGTTCGGCGTCGGCGCGGCCACCGGCCGCGGCTGGTCGCCCACCTGCTGGCCGAGCGTCGGCAGCGGCGTGCCGTAGCGGTAGAGGGAGTCGTCGTTGCGAAAGGAGGCGCCGCCGGTGGTGGCGTGCATCGGGCGGGGCAGGTATTCGAGCTCCTTCTGCACCACCGCCTCGATCCGCCAGCCGCCGGGGTCGGGAATCAGCCGCACCGTGCCGATGCGGCGGATCGATTGCAGCGTGGCCTCGAGCCGCTCGCGGAAGCCGACGGAGTCGCCCCGCCAGGGCTCGAGGAGCGTGGAGCCCGTCTGCGGGAACGTGTCGATGCGGCCCTCCGCGGGAACGCCGTTGGCGAACACGACCCGCTGTTCCGACGCGATCTTGAAATAGTCGTCGACCACGTCGACGAGCTGCGTCCAGACGATCTCGGCGTCGAGCGGCGGGATCACCGCCGAGTTTTTCGGCGCCGTGGGAGGGGCCGGCGCGACCGGGCCGCCAGGGCCGATCACCGTGCCGGCCGGGAGCGGCGTGAACGGGTCGAACGGCACCGGCGCGGACGTCGGCGCCGCCACCGGGGCGGGCAGGGCCGCCGGTGCCGGCAACGCTTCCTGGGCATCGCCCCGGGCCACGGCCAGCGCGACCAGCGCGAGCAGGCCGTGGGAAACGTGGGAAAGCAGCCTTCCGGATCGGCGGCAGGCGGCGCCGGTCGCGCGCCTGCCGCGCGGAACGACGGCTTTCCCCGCCGGGACGACCCCCGGCGGGGTTCTTTCCGGCCTGGCAGGCGCAGCGAGCGGCGGGAGTCGCGACATGCTTTCGTCCACGGAACGCGGCCCGCGGCGGCGACGGCCGCCCGGGGGGCGGACTGTCGGAAATACGCCGCCCCGGCTCAAGGGCAGTTCCGTGGCCGGCGGGGCGTCACCAGGCGGACGGCGGCATGGCCGGCGACGCTGACGCCCGGCGGGCGGGCCTGTGCCGGGGTGGTCTCGCGACCAGAGCCCGCCGGAGCGCGGCGGTGTGGTCGTGGCCGCGGCAGGCCCCTCGGCCGCGACGCGGCCGTGCCCGGGCCGCGCGCCCGGGCCGCACGCCTGCCGCGCCGGGCGGACATTGCCGGATCAGCCGGATCAGCCGGCCGCGCCGAGCCGGGCGACCATCTCGTCGAAGCGGCGGGCGAATCGCGTGTGGGACGTGTGGAGGTGTTCCGCCTGCGAGATGAACCGCAGCCGATCGTCGCGGCCGAGCCCCTGGCGGGCGAGGACCCGCTCGAAGGGCCCGCGGTGGTGGGCGTAGACGATGAGCAGCTTGTGCTCGTCGAGCTGCACCTCCAGCTGCGCCTCGGGGTGCATCACGGCCACGCCCGTGCAGCCGTCGTCGAGCAGCAGGTCCTCGAAGTCCCACAGCACGCTCTCGAGCACGAGCCGCTCGATACCGCCGCGGTGGAACTCCCGCCGGTCGCCATGGTCGTCGTGGGAGGTCTCCAGCACGAGGTCGAGCGTGTCGCCGAGGGGCTCCACCAGGGAGAGAAACGTCTCGAACAGCCGCTCACTCGACACCGCCGCGACCAGGGCCGGCAGGCGGGCGCCGGTGCGGGGATCGACGAACGCGTCGTGCCGATAGCCGGCGCGGGGCACCACGTCGAGCTGCCAGCCCGGCCGGATCGCGTCGGTGAGCGTGAAGGGGCCGTACTGGCGGCGGGCCAGGTGGGCCTCGAGGGTGGCGCGGTCGGGCCGCGCGATCGCCTCCTCCGGCGCGTCGTGGCGGGGGGAAGGCTTGAGCCCGTCGAGATAGTCGTCGAGAAAACGCATGGCTGGGATGGGGCCCTGGGGGAGAAAAAGCGGTCGCGACCGGGCCGTCCGGGGGCGTCCCGGGGCGACCGCCGCCGACCCTCAACCCTAGGACACGCTTCCGCGCCGTGCGGGAAAACCGCCGGTCGTTGCCGGAGGAGGCGGCCGAACCCCATAATCCCCGGTTTCCCCGCACGCAGGAGGCCTCATGGCCGGCAACATGGATGGAAAAATCGTCGCCACCGGGATCACCTTCGACGACGTGCTGCTCGTCCCCAGGCACTCGGCGGTCGTGCCGGCGGAGGTGGACGTCTCCACGCGGCTCACGCGGGGCATCGGGCTCAACATCCCGTTGATCAGCTCCCCGATGGACACGGTCACGGAGAGCGAGATGGCGATCGCCCTGGCGCAGGAGGGGGGCCTGGGCGTGATCCACAAAAACCTGTCGATCGAGCGGCAGGCCGAGGAGGTGGACAAGGTCAAGCGGAGCGCCAACGGGATCATCATGGATCCCGTCACCCTGCCCCCCACCGCCACCGTGGCCCGGGCTCGCGACGTGATGGATCAGTACAACATTTCCGGCGTGCCGATCACCGGGGAGGGGCGACAGCTCGTCGGCATCATCACCCGCCGCGACCTCCGCTTCCTCGAGAGCGGCGACACGCCGATCGCCGGCATCATGACGAGCTCCGGCCTGGTCACCGCCACCGGCGCCGTGACGCTCGACGAGGCCGAGAAGGTCCTGATGGCCAACAAGGTGGAGAAGCTGCTCCTCGTCGACGACGCGGGCCTGCTCACCGGGCTGATCACGATCAAGGACATCGACATGATGAAGCGGTTCCCCAATGCCTGCAAGGACCGGCAGGGGCGGCTGCGGGTGGGGGCGGCGGTCGGCGTCTTCGACTTCGAGCGGGCCGAGAGCCTGATCGCGAAGGGAGTCGACGTGCTGATCGTGGACAGCGCCCACGGACACTCGGCGAACGTCATCGACACCGTCGCGGCGATCAAGGGGCGCTGGGGGATCGAGGTCGTGGCGGGAAACGTGGCAACCCGGGAAGGGTGTCGCGATTTGATCAAGGCTGGCGCCGATGGGATCAAAGTTGGGATCGGCCCCGGGTCGATCTGTACCACGCGGGTCATCTCCGGTGTCGGCGTCCCCCAGATCACGGCGGTCTGGGAGGCCTCACAGGAGGCGGCCGCCGCCGGCGTGCCGGTGATCGCTGACGGAGGCATTCGCTACTCGGGAGACATCACCAAGGCGATCGCCGCCGGGGCCAGCTGCGTGATGATCGGCGGGCTTCTCGCCGGCGTCGCGGAGAGTCCCGGCCAAACCGTGCTCTACCAGGGCAGGACGTTCAAGTCCTACCGGGGCATGGGATCGCTGGGCGCGATGGTGCAAGGCTCGAGCGAGCGTTACCGGCAGCGATCGACGGGCCGCGGCGCGGACAAGCTGGTGCCGGAGGGGGTCGAGGGACGGGTGCCCTTCAAGGGGCCCCTGAGCGTGTTCGTCTACCAGCTCGTCGGCGGCCTGCGGGCCGGCATGGGCTATTGCGGCACGCGGACGATCGAGGACCTCCGCCGCGATGCCACGTTCATCCAGGTTTCAGCCGCCGCCGTCCGTGAAAGCCATCCTCATGACATCGTCATCACGCAGGAAGCCCCGAATTACAGCGTGGAGCACGGCGGAGGCGCCTGATCGCGGGGCGGCCGGCGGCTTCGTGGCCCGGGCCACATGTCTCGTCACGGCGTGCCGCGCCGTGGTGTCCTGCGGCGCCCTCCTCGGTGCGACGCTCTTCGGCGGGAGCGTGGCGGACGCCGCCGGCGTCGGGGACCCGCCGGCCCTCGGCCTCGTGCCCGCGGAGAGCATTCGCCGGATCGTCGGCGTCACGGCGGACGTCCTGCCGGGCGCGGACGACCGGCCGGACCGCGCCTCCTGGGCGGCGTCGGTGCCTCCGCTGGGGGTGCTTGTGGAGCAGGCACCGCTACCCGGCGCCGTCCGTCCGTCGCGGCATCCGGCGGCTCCGGAGCCGCCGGCGGAGATCGTGCTCGTGGGCGCCGAACGCGACGGAGCGGAGGATGGCGACGCCGCCGGTGACGGCGATACCGACGGCGACGGCGCGGCCGCCCGTCTCGACGTCGAGGCGGTGAGCCAGACGACGCCCGGGCCACGGGGGGCGGCCGGCCGGGACGATCGCGACAGGGGGAAGGCGAAGAACCCGTGCGGCGACCAGGCGGCGGAATGCCGCGAGGCGCTGCAACAGCTTCGCGACGACGACATCGCCGGGGTCGGCCTCGACATCCGTGTCGGCGGCCGGCCCGGCAGCGACTATCCGTGCGAGTGCCGGCTCGAGGGGGAGACCTACAAGCCCCGCCGGTTCGCCACCACCACGTTCACCTGGAAGGCGGCGGGCTACTGCCACAAGCCCCTCTACTTCGAGGACTGGATGCTGGAGCGGTACGGCCACTCGCGCGGCTGCCTCGATCCGGTCTTCTCCGGGGCGCATTTCTTCGTGACGCTCACCGTGCTCCCCTACAAGATGGGCGTGGAACTGCCCTGGGAATGCGTCTATCCGCTGGGCTACTACCGGCCCGGCAACTGCGCGCCGTGGACGGTGGCCGCGGTGCCGATCAGTGGTCGCGGCTTCGCGGTGCAGGCGGCCACGGTGACGGGCGCCGTCTTCCTGCTCCCCTGACGGTTTCCGCCGCACGGCGGCGGGGTGACGGCGGCTCGGCGACCGTGGCGGGGGGCGCGGCCGCGGTGGCACGGCGGCGCGTCAGCGTTTGCGGACTTCCGCGATGTAGGCGTAGCGGCGGGCGATCGATTCGAACCGCACGTCGCCCCGCCCCGACCGCCCGAGGTTCACGATCGCGTCGTGGACCTCGGGCCGGTAGTGCACGTGGAACAGGGCCAGCCACCGCTTGAGGCCCGCCGCGAACACATTCGGCAGATCCTGCTGATCCCAGAAGTCGACGATCAGCAGCGTGCCGCCGGGCCGCAGGTTGGAAAGCGCCGCGTCGAGCGCCCCGGGCCAGGTGGGGATCATCGACAGGCAGTAGGAGAAGAAGATGGTGTCGAACGGTCCGTCGCGGCCGAACATCCGCTGCGCGTCGAGTTCCTCGGCGAGCCCCTGCCGCAGCACGATCGCCGGCCGGCCGTCGCCCGCCCGGCCCCCCTGCCGCGCGATGCTGTGGGCCGCCGTCTCGAGCATCTCGTGGGAGGCGTCGAGCCCGTAGAGATGCCCCGGTTCCGGCCGCCGCGCCAGCTGGATCAGGTTGCGGGCCGTCCCGCAGCCCACCTCGAGGGTCGCGGTGTCGGGGCCCGTGACCACCCGCTCGAGCATCGCGTCGCGGCCGAGCAGATAGTAACGGCGGGTCACGTCGTAGACGTGCCGCGTGACCCGGTACATCCGGTCCATCGCCTCGGCGTGATCCACCCCGCCGCGCCGCCGGTTGTTCGACGACGACACCGGT
>Ga0209189_1001545_pt1 | contig 17126 bp, 12 predicted proteins | sample C_130820_EF_Meta_FD_187308 | JGI IMG/M metagenome (GOLD analysis project Ga0209189, IMG submission 187308) | Freshwater microbial communities from Lake Croche, Canada to study carbon cycling - C_130820_EF_MetaG (SPAdes) (version 3) | ecosystem: Environmental > Aquatic > Freshwater > Lake... | reverse complement strand
CGTCTCCAAGCTCAAGGACTTCGAGGCCCTCGAAAAGAGCGCCGGATTCAACAAGATCAACAAGGCCGAGGCTTCTGCACTCCGCCGCGAAGCCACCCGCATCCGCCACAACCTTGAGGGAGTCCTCGAGATGGAGAGGCTTCCCGATGCCGTCGTGATCATCGACACCGTCAAGGAGTCGATAGCTGTCGCCGAGTCCCGCAGGCTAGGTATTCCAATCGTCGCGGTCGTGGATTCCAACAGCAACCCCGAGGAGATCGACTATCCGATCGCCGGCAACGACGACGCCATCCGCGCCATCCGCATCATCCTGCAGAAGCTTGTCGACCAACTCGTCAAGTCCCGCGCCGGAGCAAGCACTCCCGCCGGTGAACTTGCGGCCGTCGCCGAATAAGCGCGGGGCACGGATCCAAGGCACCGAACGACTCCGATCACCATGGCTGATATCAATCCAGCAGTAGTCAAGGCTCTTCGCGAGAAGACCAACGCCGGCATGATGGACTGCAAGCGCGCCCTCACCGAGGCTGGCGGCGACATCGAGAAGGCCGAGGCCCTCCTCCGGCAGAAGGGCATCGCCAGCGCAGGCAAGAAGGCCACCCGCCACGCCAAGGAAGGCGCTGTCGTCTCCTTCATCCAACCTTCGGGCAGGACCGGCGTCCTCGTCGAGATCAACTGCGAGACCGACTTCGTCGCCAAAAACGACATCTTCACCAAGTTCGTCAAAGAGATCACGGGGGAGATCGCCGCATCCAAGGCGGAAAATGTTCCGGCCCTGCTGGAGGAGGCGGGTTCCACCGGGGTTCTTTTCAAGGATTCGATCGCGGCGAACATCGCCGCTCTTGGCGAGAACATCGTCATCCGCCGCTTCTCCCGCTTCCACATAGCCGATGGAAACGGCGGCCTCGTCGCCTCCTATATCCACCTTCAGGGGAAGGTCGGAGTGCTCGCCGAAATCAACTGCGGTTCCGAGGCCACCGCCAAGAGCGATGGATTCCGCGAACTCGTGAAGGACATCACCCTTCAGATCGCCGCCGCCCACCCCGCCGTTGTCTCCCGCGACCAGGTCGACGCGGCCCTTGTCGCTTCCGAACGCGAGATCTACAAGGCACAGGTTCAGGGCAAACCGGATAACATCGTCGAGAAGATCGTCGACGGGAAGATGGACAAGTTCTACAGCACCGCCTGTCTGCTTGAGCAGGCCTGCATCAAGAATCCCGACATCACCGTGAAGGATCTGGTGGCCGCGAAGGAAAAGGAGTTCTCCGACAAGATCTCCATCAACCGCTTCGTACGCTTCGCCCTGGGCGAAGAGTCCGGCGAGGCGCCTGTCGAGGAAGAAGGCCTCTAAGCCTCCCGATCAACAGGCTTTTCCCCTTAACCGGGATCCCTCACATGACTCTCGCGAGCCTGCTCTCCGAGGATCTGATCATTCCCGAGATGACTGCCACCGACAGGTGGCAGGCCATCGAAGAGATCGTTAGCCGTCTCGTCCGGAGCGGGCGCCTCGATCCCTCGCATCATGACGAGGCGATCGCCGCCCTGCGTCACCGTGAGGAGACGATGAGCACTGGCATCGGATTCGGGATCGCCATCCCTCATGCAAGCTGCGATGCGGTTCCGGAAGTCACCGCCTGCTTCGGACGCTCCAGGGCCGGGATTGATTTCGAGTCCCTCGATGGCAAGCCCGTACACATCATTGTCCTCTTCCTGGTTCCCAAGGACCAGTTTCAGACGCACCTGCGGACTCTGGCTGCGATCGCCAAGTTCCTGAACGATCCCGCCGTCCGCGCAGGTCTTGCCGACGCGCCGGACGCCAAGGCGATTCTTGCGGTGTTTGATCGCAAGAGGCAGTAATGGAAAGACTCCGGCGGTTGAGGCGCTGGGCCCTATGGACCGATCCAGGGCATCCCTGATCAAACGATCCTGGAACTTTTGCGATCCCAGAGCCCGATAACCCAGAGTCTAAAGACCTTTTCCTCCCATGTCTCTCCAGGCCACCCTTTCTTCCCGCCTTGCCGCGGCCCTTTGCCGCGCCGGAATTGAGGAATCGCTGGCGGTGGTGACACCGGCAACGGATACCCGCTTCGGCGACTACCAGACCAATGCCGCAATGGTTGCGGCGAAGGCACTCAGGAGGAATCCCCGCGAGGTGGCAGCCTTGATCCTGAGCCATCTCCGCGTGGAGGATCTCTGCGAGAAACCCACGGTGGCCGGTGCCGGATTCATCAACTTCAAGGTGCTCGACGCCGCGCTCTCCGTGGCGGTCAGTCGGCTCCGTGAGGATGCCCGCCTTGGCGTGGAGGTCGTCCCGAAACCGAAGACCATCATCATCGACTTCAGTTCCCCGAATGTAGCCAAGCCGATGCATGTGGGCCACATCCGCAGCACGATTCTCGGCGATTCCCTCGCTCGGATTGCCCGCCATCTCGGACACGATGTCATCACCGACAACCATATCGGGGACTGGGGGACCCAGTTCGGGAAGGTTATCTACGGCTGGAAGCATTTTCTCAACAAGGAGTCCCTCCAGCGGGCCCCGATCGCCGAACTTGTCCGTCTCTACCGCGAGGTCAATGCGCTGGAGGAGACAGATCCCCCCGTCAAGGAGCGTATCCGCCACGAACTGGTGAAACTCCAGCAGGGTGACGAGGAGAACCTTGGTATCTGGAGGCAGGCGGTCGCACTCTCCTGGAAGGAATTTGAGCGACTCTACGGACTGCTCGGCATTACCTTCGACGAGAGACTGGGCGAGAGCTTTTACAACGAGGCCCTCGGCCCGTTGGTAGCCCGCCTTCTCTCCGAGAAGATCGCCGAGATCAGCGAGGGGGCCGTCTGCATTTTCTTTCCGGGAAGTCCCGAACTTGATGAGAAGCCCTGCCTGATCAGGAAAAGCGACGGCGGCTTTCTCTACGCCACGACCGACCTCGCCACCATCGAGTATCGCGAGAAGCGCTGGCAACCCGATGCCGTTTGGTATGTCACCGGCGCCCCTCAGCAGCTTCACTTCGAGCAGGTCTTTGCCTCCGCGCGCAAGATGGGAGTGACCACGGATCTGCGTCACATTGCCTTCGGCAGCATCCTCGGCGAGGACCGAAAAATGATGAAGACCCGATCGGGTGAGAATGTCGAACTGGGAGGCCTGCTCGCCGAGGCGATCGAGCGCGCTCTGGCCGTCGTCGTGGAGAAGAACCCCGATCTTCCGGCGGCCGATCAGGCGGAGGTTGCCCGGATCATCGGACTCGGTGCGGTGAAATATGCCGACCTGATGCAGCACCGGCTTACCGACTATGTCTTCTCTTGGGAGAAGATGCTCTCCTTCCAGGGAAACACCGCTCCCTATCTCCAGAACGCCTATGTCCGCATCCGCTCCATCTTCAGGAAAGCGGAGGCCGAGGGGGTTTCCATAGCGGCCGCCCCCATCGTCATCGCGGATCCCGCCGAGCGAGCCCTTGCCCTCCAGACCCTTCAGTTCGGGGAAGTCCTCCACACCGTGCTCGAGGATCAGCGCCCCAATCTCCTATGCCTGTATCTGTACGAGCTGGCCGATAGGTTCCATCGGTTCTACGAGGCGTGTCCGATTCTCAAATCAGAAGGGGACATACGTTCCTCAAGGATCGCGCTGGCGGGTGCGACGGCGAATGTGCTGAAGACCGGTTTATCCCTTCTGGGAATTGGTGTCCCCGAACGCATGTAGGGGAGCAGAGAATTCGGATGATGGACCCTTGGGCACACACCGCGTAGACTATCACAGCTCCCTCCATCAGGGTGAGTCCTGATCAACTATCTCCTTGCAATCCACCAGAGAAGTGGCGATTTTTGACCACTTGGCCGGACTCTGGTCCGGTTTTTTTGTGCAAACAGCTTACACACCATGTCGAACACCATTCTTGTAGGCTCCCAGTGGGGAGATGAGGGCAAAGGAAAAATCATCGATGCCCTGACCGGCGGGGTCGACATTGTGGTCCGGAGCCAGGGGGGGAACAACGCCGGTCACACGATCGTGGACGGCGACAAGAAGTATGTCCTCCACCTGATCCCATCCGGCATCCTCCGCAAGCGCAAGGTTTGCGTAATAGGCAACGGGGTCGTGATCGACCCGGTGGCGCTGGTCGCTGAGATCAAGGGTCTTCGTGCGCGAGGCATCAAGGTCGACGGCAAGAACCTGCTCATCAGCGACTGCGCTCATCTGGTGATGCCCTGGCATCGCTCCCTCGACGAGCGCCGCGAGGAGCTCAAGGGTAAGAACAAGATCGGCACCACCAAGCGCGGCATTGGTCCGGCCTACGGTGACAAGGCCGCCCGCACCGGCCTCCGGATGGCCGACCTGATCCGTCCCGAGGTCTTCAAGACAAAGCTCACCCTCCGTGTCCGCGAGAACAACGCCGTCCTGAAGGGACTCGGCGGCAAGCCGGTCAACGTCGCCAAGGTTCTTGCCGACTACACTGCGGCGGCAAAGGTTCTCAAACCCTTCGTGACCAACACGGTCACCTTCCTCCACAAGGCCATGCAGTCAAAGAAGGAGATCCTCTTCGAGGGGGCGCAAGGGACCTTCCTCGATATCGACCACGGGACCTACCCGTTCGTCACCAGCTCCAACACCACCTCCGGCGGCGCCTGCACCGGCTCCGGAATCGCCCCGAACCGTATCGACCGCGTGATCGGCGTGGTGAAGGCCTACACGACCCGCGTGGGCGAGGGTCCGCTCGCCACCGAGGAGGACGTCATCGGCGATATGCTGCACGGGATGGGGCGTGAGTTTGGTGCCACGACCGGTCGTGCGCGCCGCTGCGGCTGGTTCGACGCGGTGGCCACCCGCTATGCCACCATGGTGAACGGGGTCGATGACCTCGCCATCACGAATCTGGACGGCCTCGACGGCCTGAAGGAGATCAAGATCTGCACCGGCTACCGTCTCAACGGTAAGGGCCCTGTGCTCGACACGCCCCCCACCGATGCCGTGGAACTCGCCCTCTGCCGTCCCGTTTACATCACGATGCCCGGCTGGATGACCCCGACCGACACGATCCGCAAGTACAGGGATCTCCCACTCAAGGCACGCCGCTACGCCGAGACGCTGGCGAAGCTGACGGGGGCTCGGCTCTCCATCGTGAGCACCGGACCGGGCCGGGATCAGACCATCTACCTGTAAGGGGATGGTCCGCGCGGACACCTTCGGAAACCCATCGTGAACACCCAATCGCAGGCACAGATCCCGCGTCACATCGCCATCATCATGGATGGCAACGGGCGCTGGGCCCGGGAGCGCGGGTGGCCGCGCCTGAAGGGACACGAGCAGGGATCCCATTCCGTTGAAACCGTGGCCGAGGCTTGCATGGAAGACGGCGTCGAATTTCTGACGCTCTATGCATTTTCCACCGAGAACTGGAAGCGCCCGGCCCACGAAGTGGCAGGCCTCATGCTGCTTCTGGAGCGCTTCCTCTCCGAGAAGATCGCGATGATGAACGAGCAGGGGGTGCGGCTCGCCACGATAGGCCGCACGCAGGATCTTCCTGCCCCCACCCGAAACCGTCTGCAGCGTGCCATAGAGGAGACCGCCCGCAATACCCGCCTCACCCTGACCCTTGCCCTGAATTACGGCGGCCGCGACGAGATCGTCGACGCCATGCGCGCGATCGCCTCCGAGGTGAAAGGTGGAACCCTGGAACCCGGGGAGATCACCGCCTCGACGGTTTCCGATCATCTCTACACCCGGTCACTGCCAGATCCGGATCTCCTGATCCGGACTTCCGGGGAGATGCGGATTTCCAACTTTCTGCTCTGGCAGCTCAGCTACACGGAGATTCATGTGACCCGGAAACTCTGGCCCGACTTCGGCGCCGCGGATCTACGGGCGGCGATCGCCGACTTTCAGTCTAGGGAGCGCCGCTACGGAGCCGCCGCCGATCATCCCGCAACCCCTGCCTGACCATCATGAGCACTCCGGTCGGCGGCACACAGACCGTCCTCATCGTCGACGGCGAGACCGATTTTCTCGACTGGGCGCGCCAACAACTCAAGGCTTCCGGCGTGAAGGTCATCACCGAGACGAACTCGGCAAACGCCTTCAAGATCTTCTGCCTCGAGAAACCCGACCTCGTCATCGCCGAGATGCACCTGCGACCGGCGGGCGGCCTCGACTTGCTGGCCAAAATCCGCGCGGAGTCGTCCAACGCCATGGTGATCATCACGAGCGCATTCGGCACGACCCAGGCTGTCATCGAGTCGATGAAGCTGGGGGCCTTCGATTTCCTCCGCAAGGAGTCGCTCCCCTTCAGCATGAAGGTCGTGGTGGACACGGCGCTCAAAGCCGCGGCCGAACTCCGCGCCGCCGCCCCCACCAAGCCTGCCCTTACCGTCGAACAGTACCGCGATGACATCGTCGGCCAGTCCGAGGCGATGCAGTCCGTCTTCAAGATGGTGGGCCGCGTCGCCATGAGCAACGCCCCGGTGCTTGTGACCGGAGAGAGCGGTTGCGGCAAGGAATTGGTCGCCCGAGCCATCCACAACTACAGCGAGCGAAGCAAGAAGAGCCTCCTTGCCATCAACTGCGCCGCCATTCCCGAGAATCTCCTGGAGAGCGAACTCTTCGGCCATGAGAAGGGCTCCTTCACCGGGGCCTCCACGCAACGCATAGGCCGCTTCGAGCAGTGCAACGGGGGGACCCTCTTCCTCGACGAGATCGGGGAGATGCCCATCGCCGTGCAAAGCAAGCTCCTGCGCGTGCTTCAGGAGGGTGAGTTTTCGCGCGTCGGGGGCACCGCCACCATCAGGTCCAATGTCCGTATCGTGGCGGCGACGAACAGGAATCTCGAGGAGGCCATCGCCAAGAAGGAATTCCGCGAGGATCTCTACTACCGGCTCAACGTGGTGGGCATCCACCTTCCGCCGCTGCGCGCCCGCGTGGAGGACATCCGACTGCTTGCCGAGTACTTCCTCTCCCGCATAGCCAACCAACAGCACCGACCCCTTCTCCAGCTCTCCGAGGAGGCGATCAGGGTCATGGAGTCCTATCCATGGCCGGGTAATGTCCGCGAACTTCAGAACACGCTCCAGCGCGCCGTCGTTCTGGCAACGAGCGACGTGCTCCTTCCGAAGGATCTTCCTCTCGGGCAGGTAGCCTGGATGGCAGGGAATGACGATAAAGTCCCGGCCGTTGCGCCCGTTTCCGCGTTGAACGTCGAGGAGGCGGCCAGTGCCCTGTTCGAGGCCCTAAATAGAGAGGGAGGTGACCGGGAGTTACTGCCATGGGTCGAGGAAGACTTCACCCGGCGCGCGATGAAGTTGACCGGGAACAACCAAGTCAAGGCCTCCAAGCTTCTCGGCATCACCCGCGCGACCCTTCGAAAGCGCCTGGAGAGACTCGGAGCAAACGGCTCCGGGGAGTGAGGAGCGTCCTATGAGTCGCGCGACATTCAGGGCGTGGCGCTGGGATGGAGGGCGCATCAAGCCCTATCGGGGAGGGGTTCCCATGGAGGACCGCGGATTCCGCTACGGACAGCATCTTTTCGAGAGCATTGCCGTGCGCAATGGATCCCCTTTGCTGGAGACTGATCACAGGGATCTCCTTGAGTCTTCGGCAAAGCGAAAAGGCATCCCGTTTCCGAGATCCCTAGCGGCGGCACTCGGGTCTTTTTGTAAATCGGTGAAACTGCGCGACGGAATGCTCCGGATCTACCTGACTGCGGGTTCCGGCCTCGCGGGGGCGCCGGTCACCCGCCCGGCCTGCTACGTGAGTTGGGAGGCGACTCGCTTCCCCACGGATGCGGACATTAGCGCGGGGTATCGTCTGGTCACGTTGAGAAAGGCCGTTGACGCCGGGGGATGGGGCGAGAAATGCGGGAACTACGAGGCTCATCTCGCCGCCTTTGCCGATGCGCGCAAGGCCGGTGCCGACGAGGGGATCGTCCTTGATGGGGGAGGGAGGGTTCTCTCCTGCGCCATGGGGAACATTCTTGCGTGGCTTCCGTCCCGCACCGGCCCCGTGCTCTGCACCCCGCCGGCGGAATCGGGTCCGCGCACCGGCGCCGTGCTGGGATGGGTGTCCCGCAAGAGACATGTCCGCGAACGCATCCTGAGAATCCCGGATCTCCGCCGCGCCGTGGCGATGGCAGTCACGAATTCCCGCCTCGGGGTGATGCCGGTCACATCGCTCGACGGCAGGCCGCTTCCCGATCCCTCGCCGGCGTTGGTGCTTGCTGACGATTATCTCCGCTCGCATGGATTACACGGGGGCGCATAACGACCTCCTCGATGCCGCATCGGAGCATTCCGGTCTCCGGAAACTTCTCTCCGGAGCGGTGGGCGGGGATCCGATCCTGCTGGGCGACGCCTGCGAGCAGGCATGGCCGTTCCTGGGGGCGCTCGCGGCGCGGCGACTCGGCGCCGGTCGCCGCGTCTGGTTTGTCTGCCGCGACGTCAGGGCCCAGGAGGAATTCGCCTCCGAGATTTCCTCATGGATCGGGCAGGCCGCACTCTTCCCCGACCTCGAGACTCCCTCGGCTGGTCTGGGACTGCCCGATCCGGAGACCGCCTCCGAGCGTCTGGCGCTGCTCGGCAGGATCGCTCGCGGCGAGACTGTCGCTCCGGTGATCACCGCCAATCAATGGTGGGAGATTGTTCCCTCGGCCGGTGACCTCATGCGTGATCTGCTGACAGTGCCCGTCGGATGGAAGGGGGCTCCCGGGGATTTGGCCGTGCGGCTCGCCGATGCAGGCTACGAACGGGTGCCCCAGGTGACGCGACGCGGGGAGTTTGCTCTCCGCGGAGGCATCCTTGATCTCTTCTCATGGCAGCAGGCGATGCCATGCCGTCTGGAGTTTGATGAGGAGGGCATTGCTTCCATCAGGCAGTTTGACCCGGATACCCAGACCTCCGTCGGCGAGATCGTCCGGTGCGAGGTTCAGTTGGGTGACACCGACAAGCCGAGCACACCCCTCTCCGGATACCTCACCAGCGACGACCTGGTCGTGGAGATCGGCTGGGAGCCCGAAGCGGGAGGATGGGAGGCGGCGCGGGAAGCGGTTTCCATGCTCCCGGCCGCCCGGAGGCTTCTGATTTCCGGAGCCCCCATGCCGGATGCGGTCAAGGATTCCGAAGTTGAGGGTTTCAACACGATGGGTTTCGATCCAATCCCCTTCGCCGCGTTCGGAGCCGGTGATTTCATCGTCGACGAGGCTCGCCGCCGCGAATTCTTCAGGCAACTTTCCGAATGGAAGAACGCGGGCTGGAGAGTCGTCCTGCTGAGCCCCACCGAGGGGGAGGGGGAGCGGTTCAGGGAAGTCGCCCTCTCTTCCATGAACTCTCCGGAAAAAACTTCCAAGGCATCCGGGAAGGCCGAGAAGGAGTGGCCGGATCTGCCCGAGACCCGGCTTGGCGCGATCTCCCGGGGATTCTGTTTTCCTCAGGGCAAACTGGCTGTTCTGGCGGATGCGGAACTCTTCGGGCGCTCTGCCAGTCAGCGGCTGCGCCGTCTTCATCTAAGGCGCGAACGTCAGAGAGCCTCGCGCTCGGCGATCGATTTCACCGAGTTTGGGGAGGGGGATCTCGTGGTCCATGCGGAGCACGGGATCGGGCGTTATCTGGGATTGCAGAAGCTCCCCGCTGCCAACGGGAGCGAGGGGGAGGTGCTGGCGCTCGAGTTTGCGAACGAGGCAAGACTCTTCATTCCCATCGATCAGGCATGGCAGGTCTCACGATATGTCGGTGTCGGGAAACACGCCCCCGATCTCTCCTCGCTCGGTGACGACAAGTGGTCGAAGACGCGCAAGGCGGCGGAGAAATCGGTTTTCCTCTACGCCGGACGCCTGCTTCGCCTGCAGGCCGAGCGGGAAACCGGTCAGGGCCACGCCTACGGCCCCGATACCCCGTGGCAGCGCGAGTTGGAACAGGGTTTTCCCTACAGGGAGACCGCCGACCAGATCCGGGCGATCGCCGAGATCAAACAGGATATGGAGTCGCGCCGACCGATGGATCGACTGCTCTGCGGCGATGTCGGATTCGGCAAGACCGAGGTGGCCCTGAGGGCCGCCTTCAAGGCGCTCATGGGAGGAAAACAGGTTGTCTTCCTCGCCCCGACCACGGTGCTGGCCCAGCAGCACGCCCGCACGCTGAGGGAGCGGATGAGCGAGTATCCCGTGAAGATCGAGTTGCTGAGCCGCTACCGCACCGCCGCCGAGCAGCGGGATGTCGTCAAGGGGTTGGCCGATGGCTCGGTGGACCTTGTGGTCGGAACTCACCGCCTTCTCTCGTCCGACGTGGTCTTCAAAGACATCGGTCTCGTGATTGTCGACGAGGAGCAGCGTTTCGGAGTGAAGCACAAGGAGGCGCTCAAGGACCGCTTCCGCCTTGTCGATGTCCTCACTCTCTCCGCCACGCCGATCCCGCGCACCCTCTACCTCTCCCTCATGGGGGCGCGCGACATGTCGGTGATCGAGACGCCGCCACCCGAACGCCAACCGGTCGAGACCGTCATCTGTGCCTACGACGAGCGCGTCATCCGTGATGCGATTGAGAGGGAGCGCACCCGGGGCGGGCAGGTCTATCTGCTTCATAACCGGATCGGATCGATCGGGAAGGTGGCGGCGCGGCTCGGTGAACTCTGTCCCGGCGCGCGAGTGCTGGTGGGGCACGGGCAGATGGAGGATGGGGAATTGGAGGTCGTCATGAAACGCTTCGTGGAGGGCGATGCCGACGTGCTGGTCTCGACCACGATCATCGAGAGCGGCCTCGATATCCCGAACGCCAACACGATCATCATCGACCGGGCCGACCGCTTCGGTCTCGCCGATCTCTATCAGCTCCGCGGGCGCGTCGGCCGCAGCCGCCAGAAGGCCTACGCCTATCTGATGCTGCCGCGCGACATGATGATGGCCGGTGAGGCGCGTCGTCGGGTGCAGGCCATCCGCCAGTATTCCCAGCTCGGGGCCGGATTCCGGATCGCGATGCGGGATCTTGAGATCCGTGGTGCCGGTAATCTCCTCGGAACGGCCCAGAGCGGCCATATCGCAGCCGTTGGATTTGATCTCTACTGCCGGATGCTTCGTCAGGCCGTCGACCGGATGAAGGGGAATCCGCCATCCTCATCCCCGGGGGGATTGCTGGACGGGGTTCAGGCGCTCCTGCGGTTCGACTTCGTGGCACATACCCCCGAGGAGTTGGGTCACATCGTCGGGGAGGATGGAAACAGGATCAACCGGTGCGGTGCCTACATCCCCTCCGGCTACCTTCCCGAGGCGAAACTTCGGATCGAGGCCCATCGTGCCCTTGCTTCGGTTCCCGACGGCGCCGCTCTCGATGCCCTCTCGGCTTCCTGGCGCGACCGGTTCGGACCTCTTCCGCAGGAGATCCGTCATCTTCTGGTGATGGAGCGGATCCGGAGGACGGCTGCCGCCAGGGGCATCACCAGGGTGGAGACGAGGGGGGATAGGCTGATGCTGACAAGGCGGGGAGATTTTCTTCTGATCGGTCACAGGTTTCCACGCTTGACGGCCTCCAAACCCGCTTCCAAGCTTTCCGAGATTTTGCGCTTTCTTGAGGCCTTGAAAGCATGAGCTTCCGCTTGCGGGAACCCATGACGCGCGATGTGCCCTTGATCATGATCTTCCTACGAACACTTCTCATCCCAGCCCTGCTCGCCGCTTCGGTCCCCCTGAAAGCGGCCGAGGAGGTCATCAACGGCATCGCGGCCGTGGTGAACGGGGAGATCATCACCTTTTCCCAGGTCCGCGAACTGGTGGGAGCCCGCGAAAAATCCGCCTCCGAGATCTATCAGGGGGACGAGCTTCAAAGGAAGGTCAAGGAGATGCGCCAAGGAGCCATCAAGGATCTCATCGACCGCGCCCTGATCCTTCAGGAATTCAAGAAGAAGGAGTTCAACATCCCCTCCTACATCGTTGAGGACAGCGTGAACCGCATCATCCGGCAGGAGTTTGGCGGGGATCGCACGGCTTTTGTGAAGACCCTTCAGGCCCAAGGGTTCACGATGGCCCGCTTCCGTGAAGTCGAGAAGGAGAAGATCATCGTCCAGGCGATGCGCCAATCCAAGACGAGTGACAACGTCGTTGTCTCCCCGGTCAGAATCCGGGAGTACTACAACAAGAACGGCACCGCCTACACCACCCCGGAGCAGGTCAAGCTCCGGATGATCGTGCTCAAGGAGGGTTCCTCCCCGGGTGACGCCCCGGCCGATGCCTCCGTCAGTAAGAAGCAGATGGCCGCTGAACTCCGTGAAAAACTTGCGGGCGGAGCCGAGTTTGATCGCCTGGCTCAGATGTACTCGGAGGACTCAACCAGCGATTCCGGAGGCGACTGGGGCTGGGTCGAGCGCAAGACCCTCAACGAGGATCTCGCCAAGGTCGCCTTCTCGCTCAAGCCCGGGGAGATCAGCACGGTCATTCAACTGGAAAACGGCTATTATATCCTGATGGTCGAGGCCAGGAAGCCCGCCGTCACCAAGCCCCTTTCCGAGGTCCGGGGCGAGATTGTCCAGGCCCTCGTTCAGCAGGAGAAGCTCGAGGGTCAGGAGCGCTGGCTGAAGTCGCTCCGTGAGAAAGCCTACATCAAGGTTCTTTGATCCATCCGGATGACGGTTCCAGCGATCCCCGTCATTGGTCTTGTTGCTGGAGATCCCGCGGGTGTCGGTCCCGAGTTGCTTGCGGAGGCGCTGCGCTATCCTCCCGAAGGAATGCGGCTCGAGGTCGTGGGGGAGGCGGCACCATGCAATGCGGGTGATCCCAACCGGAGCGGATCGGAACAGGCGATAGCCGCCTTGGAAGAGGCCTCCCGACGCGCCTTTGCCGGGGAGTTTGCCGCCGTGGTGACCGGGCCTGTCAGCAAAAGACATCTCCACGAGGCCGGCTTTGCCTTCCCCGGGCAGACGGAGTTTTTTGCGACCCGCGCAGGCATCGATAACTTCGCCATGCTTCTCACGGGAGGCCCTTTGACGGTGGCCCTTGTCACTGCCCATGTCCCGCTGAGGGAGGTTTCCTCCCGGCTGACTTCCGGGGAGATCGTCCGTGTCGGGGGATTGCTTGCGGGATTCCTGCGCAGGCGCGGCATCGCCGCCCCACGCATCGCCGTGGCGGGCCTCAATCCCCACGCCGGGGAGCAGGGTGATCTCGGCGATGAGGAGGGACTCATGATCGCTCCGGCTATTCCCTTGCTGGCGGCGGAAAATCCGGATGTTTCTTTCTCCGGTCCTTTCAGTCCCGACACGGTGTTCTGGCGTGCCGCGGGCGGGGAGTTCGATGCCGTGCTCTGCATGTACCATGACCAGGGGTTGATCCCCCTCAAGTTGCTCGGCTTTCACGACGGGGTGAACGTGACGCTCGGCCTACCCTTTGTCCGCACCAGTCCCGATCACGGAACCGCCTACGAGATTGCTGGAACTGGCAAGGCGCGTCCCGACAGCTTTCTCGCCGCCGTCCGCCTTGCCGCGGAACTCGTTCGATCAAAATAACGGGAACGCGAAGGGGAAAATCTGAAAGCTCAGGAAGGGGACATGGGAACTTACGGGGATAAAAGGGATAGGAACCACGGGTTGGTGTGAATCGGCACACCCCTTTTTCCCTTTGTCCCTGCGAGTGTTTCCTACGTTTTTGATTGATCGGGGAAGCCTCTCCGTTTGCTCTTTACCGGTGGAACAGTCACCCCAAACCCCTCTTGGCGATCTCATAGCGATTCGTCGTCAGAAACTTCAGGCCCTCCGCGATCTCGGGGTCGATCCCTACGGCTCTGCTTTCGAGGCGAGCGGCACCGTGGCGGAAGTCAGGGAAGCCTTTGCCGAGGGAAAGGTCGTGTCCCTTGCCGGCCGCATCAGCGCCTACCGCGACATGGGAAAGAGCCGCTTTCTCGACCTCTCGGATATCGGCGGCCGGATGCAGGTCTACCTCAACGGCAAGGAACTCGATGAGCCGACCATGGCCGTCGCCGCCCAACTCGACATAGGCGACTTCATCGGCGCGGAGGGTGAGTGCTTCACCACGCGCACGGGCGAACCGAGCATCAAGGTGACCCGTCTGGTGATGCTCTCCAAGTCACTGCGGCCGCTTCCCGACAAGTGGCATGGTGTGCAGGACTCCGAGACCCGCTACCGCCAGCGTTACCTTGATCTGATCGCCAACGCCCCCTCGCGGGAGACCTTCCGCCAGCGGAGTCTCGTCGTGCGCGAGATCCGCCGCTTCCTCGACGAGCGCGGCTTCATGGAGGTGGAGACGCCGATGATGCAGGCGATTCCGGGAGGTGCGGCCGCGGAGCCGTTCAAAACCCATCACAACGCGCTCGGCATGGATTTCTATCTCCGGATTGCTCCCGAGCTCTACCTCAAGCGGCTCCTTGTCGCGGGGTTCCCTAAGGTCTTTGAGCTGAACCGCAGCTTTCGCAACGAGGGGATCTCCCGCCGTCACAATCCCGAGTTCACGATGCTCGAGGCCTACTGGGCCTACGCCGACTTCCGGATCATGTCGGTGCTGGTCGAGGAGATGATCTGCCACCTCGCCGTCATGCTCGGAAACGCCGACCATCTGGTGCATCACCGTGATGCCGAGGGGAATGTCACCCGTACGATCAATCTCTCCCGTCCCTGGAAGCGGGCCTCCTACCGCGACCTCATTGAAGGGGCTGTCCCGGGATGGTTCGCCCTTGATAAAGCCGGAAAGATCCGACGCTGTGCGGAACTCAAGCTCGACATCTCCCATTGCCCCGAGGAGTTCGAGATGACCCAGCATGTCTTCGAGAAGCTGGTGGAGGAAAAGACGATCGATCCCTGCTTCGTCACCCATGTCCCCAAGGAACTTGTCCCGCTCGCCCGGCTCAACGACGCCGATCCCTCCACCGTCGATGTCTACGAACTCATCATCAACGGGCAGGAGATCTCCCCGGGTTATTCGGAGCTCAACGATCCCGATCTCCAACGCGAACGCCTCGAGCATCAGGCCGGTGAGGAGCAGCAGAAGATCGACACCGAGTTTCTTGACGCGCTCGAGTACGGCATGCCGCCGGCGGGTGGGATCGGCATCGGGATCGACCGCCTTGTCATGCTCCTCACAGGAGCCGAGTCGATCCGTGACGTCATCCTCTTCCCTCACCTGAAGAACCGACCATCATGACGGGACGGAGGGTCCTCCGCTTTCATCCGAGAGATCAAGGATCGGAGATCCGTCACGGGATGGGCCCGGTGACTGACATTCGTCCCCCGATCTCCGAATGCCCGTGAAAACGGCCGGCACTCCTCCAGAGGAGCCCGCTTCGGGCTACTGCGGGCCCCTCGGACTCTTTCCCGTACCGTATTCCACCGGTGTTTTTAATTTTCACTGGTTCCAGTTCTACAACGCGATCTGTTTCCAGATCATCCTCGGGGCACCGATCGTCCTGTTGGCGAAGGATCTCGGGGCCAACTCATTGATCCTCGGCGTGCTCGCGGCCTTCACGCCGCTTATGACGACACTTCAGCTTCCCGCAGCGCGGTATCTTGCCCGCCACAGCTACCGTTCCTTTGCCTTGCTCGGATGGTCGCTCCGATCGATCTTCATCGCCACATCGGCCATCGTTCCGCTCCTGTTCTTCTGCTCCAAGGAGTGCCGACTCGGTCTCCTGATGGTCAGTCTCTTCCTCTTCAATGTGCTTCGCGGCATCTCGACGGCCGCATTCATGCCTTGGATCACGAGCCTGGTTGCACCCCCGGTCCGTGGTCGCTTTATATCGATCGACCACACGTTCATCAATGCCGGTTCCGTCGTGACCATGCTCCTGTCGGCCCTTTTCATGCAGGGAAGCTCGGAGCCGTGGCGTTACTCGCTGGTCCTCTGGATCTCGGTGGCCGGCGCCGCCGTCAGCCTTCTCTATCTGCGTCTCACTCCGGACACGAGGAGTGCGGAGCATACCGCCCGGTCCTCCGCGCATGTATCCCCCGGCACCATGCTCCGTCTGGTTCCCTTCCGGAACTGGATCCTCTTCAGCCTCCTGTTCGCGCTGGTCGGCGGCGGTCTCGGCGTCTTTCCGGTGGAGTACCTGAAGGTTCAGGTCCATTTCTCCCCCTCCCTGATTTACGGACTCTCCGCCTTCACTTTCCTCGGCCCGATGCTGATTCTCCAGTGGGTGGGAAAAAGGGTGGACCGTTCGGGGAGTCTCCCCTTCATCCGCGGCTCCGTTCTCGCCTTCGCCATCGTGCTGGGAATCTGGTTCGCAATGTCGGCGGGGGTGATCGCGCCGAGTTGGTGGCTCGTCCTGCTGCTCAATGTCTCCGGCGGTGCCGCGATGGCCGCTTTCAATATGGCAAACGGACACCTTTGGATGAGTGTCGTCCCCGAATCGGGAAAAAATCATTACTTCGCGGTGGCCACGGTCACCGTGAGTCTTGCCGCGGCCGTTGTTCCCTTGATCTGGGGATGGGTGCTCGATTCCCTCGGAGATCTGGATTTTACCACGGGTCCCTTTCACCTGAGGCGCCACAGCATCTACTTCCTGGGGATCACCCTCCTCTCGGTGGCCGCGCTCTTCTACAGTCGGATCCTGATCGAGCCCGGAAAGCACGGAGACCGAGGGAGACAGTGAAAGGTGAAAAATGAAAAGTCAGGAGGTCAGAGGGGACTGAAAAGACTGTGAGACTGCAGAGTGAAGGCTTTTAGGAAAGAAGCTGAAAACTGAAAGTCTCGCGCAGCCGTACCCGGATACGAAGCAACGGCCGGGCAAGCAATCGCGGAGGATTGAATATGGAACTCAAGAACTCAGGAAAGGTGCACGGGAATATGTTCTCCCGCGGTGCAGAGGCGCGGGGGTATAAACAAAGGGAGAAGATCACAGCGCGAAGTGCCGAGGTCAGGGGTGGTGAAAGAATGCCCCTGCAGGCGAGCTTGCGAGGGCAGATTCTCCAGCCAACCCAGATCCGTTTCACGGATCTCATCTCTCGGATCAGCACCATTTTCATGTTCCCCATGATAAGAATCCCCTTAATCCTCCTCTCTGCCCCTCCGCACCTTTGCGGTAGCCCTTCGGTCCTTCCCGATCAGCCCTTTTCACCTTTCACCTTTCACCTTTTACTTTTTACTCTGCTGATGTCCATGAGCCTGCCCGCCCCCCTCTTCCTGGCAGCGCGCTATCTCAAGCCGAAGCGCACGTTTCTGGCGGTGATC
>Ga0209189_1001543_pt1 | contig 17132 bp, 15 predicted proteins | sample C_130820_EF_Meta_FD_187308 | JGI IMG/M metagenome (GOLD analysis project Ga0209189, IMG submission 187308) | Freshwater microbial communities from Lake Croche, Canada to study carbon cycling - C_130820_EF_MetaG (SPAdes) (version 3) | ecosystem: Environmental > Aquatic > Freshwater > Lake... | reverse complement strand
ATCCCGGTTTGGTATCGCAAAGGTGCCGATCGCAATGACGCCAAGAACCGTCACGTTTCACTCACTGCACCCAATGACCCCCAAAACTGGGAACAAGATCCGGATGTCTTAGATACCTGGGCATCTTCGTGGCTTTGGTGCTTAGCCACCATCGGATGGCGCAAGCCTGGTGAGACAACTCCTGAGCTCAATCACTGGTATCCTACCGGTGCTCTCGCCACAGGACCTGATATTATTTTCCTTTGGGTAGCGCGTATGATTATTGCCGGACTCGAATTGCACGGTCCCGAAAAGAAAACACTGACCGATGACGAAATCCGTCAGCGCATTCCTTTTAAGCGTGTTTATTTCAACGGTATTATTCGTGATAAACTCGGACGTAAAATGTCGAAATCACTCGGCAACTCACCCGAGCCACTGGATTTAATTGCGAAATTTGGCGCGGATGGACTTCGACTCGGCCTATTGCTCATCGCTCCTAAAGGTCAGGATATTTTATTCGACGAAGAACGCGTTTCTGGTGGAAGAAATTTTGCGAACAAACTCTGGAACGCTTCACGCTTCCGTCAGATGTCGGGCCCGATGTTTGATAATTCATCACTCCTCTCGGTGGTTAAAAGAATTCAGCCAACTCAATTAGATGATGATGACTTTGCCATCATCCATGGACTGGCAGAGCTGACCGATAAAGTTGCCAGCCAACTTTCCGAACACGAGTTCACGGCCTACGCCCAAGCCCTTTATAATTTCTTCTGGGGCGACTTCTGCGACTGGTACGTGGAAGCATCCAAAGCACGCTTAGCCGATCCCGCACTTCGTGATAATTGTTTAGCGGTACAGGATTTAGTCATTCGACAATTCCTCTTACTCTTCCACCCCGTTGCTCCTTTCATTTCTGAAGAGCTCTGGCACCTTTTGGGCTATGGTAATGAATCCGATTTTGTGCAGAAACATTCTCCAGGACTCGGTGGTGACTTATTAAAGACACTTCGCGAAAATGGAATCAAACTCATCAATTCGAAGGTACAAGACGTTGCTCAACTCAGAGAATTCGTGGTCGCCGTACGCGGTCTCAAATCTCAAGGCAACCAAGCGAATCGTCGCGATAGCAAAATCGTCGTCTTAGCCAAAGATGCAACGGCTCAAGCCATTCTTGAAACCAATAAAGATAAACTATTCCGAGTGGCTGGTCTGCAAGAGATGACCTTTGAAACTCACACAGCCGATCGTCCCGGTTCCGTGACTCCTCTTGGAACTGTCATTCTTGAAATGGGTATGAATATTGATGTAGATGCGGAAAAAATACGTCTCAGTAAAGAACTCGAAAAAATCGAGAAGGCTGTCTCCGCCGGTGAAGCAAAACTTTCCAACGAAACTTTCGTCTCTAAAGCTCCGCCTGCTATTTTGGATGGCGCACGTAAGCAATTAGCCGAATCGGTTGCTAAACGTGACGAAATTAAACGCATGCTTTCCTCATTAAATTAAAACCATGAAACCAACACTTCTCGTTATGGCTGCCGGTATGGGTTCGCGTTATGGCGGACTTAAGCAAATCGACTCCATGGGGCCGTCGGGCGAAACCATCCTCGATTATTCTGTCTTCGATGCCATTCGTGGTGGTTTTGGTAAAGTGGTGTTCATTATCCGAACCGACTTTGAAAAAGATTTTCGCGAACGGATTGGCACTAAATTCTCCAACAAAATCGAAGTAGATTACGCGTTTCAAACGATTGATAAATTACCGCAAGGATTTACGGTTCCCGCTGGACGTGAAAAGCCTTGGGGCACCACGCATGCTATTTTATGTGCTCGCGAGGTCGTTAAAACTCCCTTCGCCGTCATCAATGCGGATGACTTCTATGGTCGTGATTCCTACGCGGTCTTAGGCAAAAAACTTTCCGCGGCGGCTAATAACGAAAGCCATTACAACATGGTTGGTTTCACTTTAAAAAATACCCTCTCTGATCACGGCACCGTCGCACGTGGCGTTTGTCGTCTCAATGACAAAGGTTTCCTTACTGATATCCAAGAACTTCTTAAAATTGCTAAAACCGATTTCGGTGCGCAAAACGTGGCAGATGATGGTACCGTCACCAAGCTAAATGGTGATGAACCCGTTTCGATGAATATGTGGGGCTTCACGCCTAACATTTTCCCACAATTGGAAACCTTATTCAAAAAATTCCTCACCGAAAAAGGTCAGGAGTTGAAAAGCGAATGTTATATCCCTCTGAGCCTCGGTGAAATTGTGAAGAATGGCGAAGGCGACTGTGCGGTCTTACGTACCAGTTCATCTTGGTTCGGCGTAACCTATCGCGAAGACAAACCTATCGTGCAGGCTAGCATCCAAAAACTGGTCAACGAAGGTTCCTACCCTTCTAATCTTTGGGCTTAATTACTAACGTGAAGAGGGGCGACTAAGTAATCGTTCTCACCGTCGTTGATATTTATCCAAATCTCGTAGTCACCGGCGGCAGGTAATTTAAGCTTAAAGGCTAAGGTCGGTTCTGACTCGTACTCTTGACCTTCAAGCGACGGGTGGATGTGGGCGTAGCCAGTTTTCTTAGGGTCAGTCGAAAAGACCACAGCGTGACCCAGCGCGCCCATAATTGGCTTCAACTTAAGGGTGCTGGAAGGATTAGCGTTTGAGAGCTTGAATCTTAGTGTGGCTGATTCGCCTGTCTTGTAGGTATTGGTCGTCAGAGAGACTATTTTATTACGGCTTACTCGATCACGTAATTCAGATTCATGGGACCAAGTTCCCTTGGCTTCCGCTAAAATAGTACGACCAGATCTCAAAGGAAGGAAGTCGATATAGGCCTGCAATTCACCACCCGGATTTCCTTTTAAAAACTCTTCGGGAAATTTAAAATGCCAAACTCCAGAATCATCCGAGACGGGATGTATATGAATGTAGTCAGTTCGTCCGGTATTTTGCTTCAGATGTAGATGTACTTTTTGGGTATGAGATACAGCGATTTCATAATCATAAAACAATTTACCATCTGTTTTAACTAATCGAAGTTCGCCATCGTTCTGATTAAATTTGATTTCAGCCTTTACCGGAAATTGTAAATCCTTGGGACTGTAGAAATTAGCCTCTTCGTTAACTCCGCAGAATTCTAAACCTCGATCCACAACAGGCTGATGGGCGACATGTAATAACGCACACTGCGTATCAGGTAATGATTTCAACAAGGCAAATAATCCCAGTGCTAGGATAGAAATCAGAATAAGCTGACGGCGTTTATTCATTTAGCGGGAGTGACTTGATTCAATTTCAGTAAATAATCAGCCACGTCGACCGGGTCAAATTGGGCGCCCTCTCGACGATGAATAATCCTTCCCTCTGGACTGACGATAATGAGCGCGGCGTTATGGATAATGGTCCCGTCGGACTGAGTGGTGAGAATACCATATTGGCGCATCAAATCCTTAATCTGATTAGCATCACCCGTCAGGAAATGATGTCGGGCCGAATTAATACCATAGCCGGCCGCATAGGTATTTAATATTCCAGGCGAGTCATTCTGCGGATCAAAACTTACGGAGATAAGTTTAATATTTTTCAACTCAGGATATTTATCCAATTCGTCAGCCAAGCGTTTCATGCATTGCGTAGAGGCGGGACACATCTGTGCATTGCGACAATGGGTGAAAATGAAGTTAATGGCTATGGGCTGACCTAGAAAATCTTTCTTGAAGAGAAGTTTGCCGTTTTGATTCCAAAGAGCCATCGGAGGCATTAGGTCGTTCGCCCCACGAAGGACAATTCGACCACGCTCTACGGTGTCACGACGCAACGCATCAGTTACCTCGGCCACTTGTCGCAATTCGTCGGGGTCAGCAGGAAAAATTAAATCCGCACGGGTGACATCTTGGTTTTTTACTAATGTACATTTTACTATTTTCTGCGACCAGTTGATGGCGACATCGCCTGGTAGTAATTGTATCGTTTTTATTTCCTTATTCGTCTGAAATTGTGCCGTGGATTGAGCGACCTCTACCGCAATAATTTTTCCCTCGAGGGTCTGAGCGTTCAAACGACTCATGATGAAAAATCCAAAGAACAATAAAAAATATTTCATGAGTGCATGGCGTCTTCCGCGATGAGTAGTTGAATCATTCCTTGTCGAACTCCATGATGAGTAAGATAGAAGGCTTCAGCCTGAGTCAAATCGGCGAGCACACAAATGGTCAGTAATGCAGCAGGCATGATATCGATGCGATCAGCAGGGATACCTTTTAATAGTTTTCGCCCTTCGGACGTCTGTTCGCACATTCTGTCCTTTAACTCACGAATCCGCAATACCGGGAGGCGACCTGCAACCGGGGCTTCGCCCAATGCTTCAAGATAAAGTGCGATTGCTGTAAAAGCACCCCCCGCACCCACCAGCAAAGAGTCTCTCGCCACTTCATTGAGCCGAGCATCACTCAGTTGTGATCGAATCATTAACTGAAAGTTTAATTGATGCTCTGGGTCGATTACTCCGTCTTTCCTAGATTGTAATTGTGATGTTAATCGCACTGAGCCCAAAGGATAACTCCGTGCAAAGGTACACTGTTTGCCATGTAATTTACTAATCTCTAAACTTCCTCCGCCTAAATCAAAGGCGAGTATGTTTCGATAATTAGCATACACTGGATCCACGCGTACACCCTGTGCCGCTAAGCGCGCTTCGACTTCACCTGAAATAATGGTCAAAGGCATGCCACAGAGTGCCACGATTCTGTCTGAAAAATCTTCGCGATTTACACAATCACGCACCGCGCTCGTTCCCAGGAGAACAATTTTTTGCGCACCTTTATCTTGGGCGAATTTTACGAGACGAGAAACTGCCTGAGCACCTTGTTCGATTTTTTCTGAATCTAATTTCACAGGATTTTCTCCCGATGGAAAAAGTCTAATGGATTCAGCGGATCGACCCAACTCTTTCATACTGGGGGTATCAACCACAGTAACCTTGAGAGAGTTTGATCCAATATCGACGACTGCAATAATCTGGTTGGTCATTAGAAGCTAATCTCCCCTTTAAATCCGCCAAAGTAATGTGATTGGGCCTGCGTTTCGAAATCCTTCGACCGCACAGCCAAATAATAAGTGATTGATGTACGATAAATACTAGCGCTTGCACCCACAAGAACTTGTCCGACTACAGGTGTGCGGATGACGTGAGCAGATTCTCGAAACGTAGTTCCATCGGTCGCATAATTTTTGAATACGAACTCCAGTTGAGCATCGGCAAAAAAGTATGAAGAGAAAGTGCGGGGATAGACACCGTCCGAATGGTAGTTAGGATTATAGGCACTACTTTGTCGAATGGTACCCTGCCCCCAAGTGTCTTGTAGGTTCACTCCCCAGCGCAACTGAGCACCCAGTGCCAGCTCTGTACGAATATTGCCGAGTTGGATTTGTCCGTGGGCAATAATATCACGTAAATTTCTGCCTGAATCGTCCCAACTTATTTTACGCTTAAATTCAGCATTTAGATTAAAAGCTGGCTCACTGGGAATTTGCGTGCCCCAACCCGACGGAGTTGAAATTCCAATCACGTGGTGAAATTTATCTTGAATCATTTCGGCACCTGAAGCTGGACCCGTAACCCCGATTTGACCTTCAACCGTGAAGAGACAATCCTTACGGCCGCCACGTTCTAATACCTTACCATACCCAAAAGTTAAATATAAAATGCCCGAGTAAGGTTGATCGTCAGGATTAGGAACAACATTTTCTGTGTCGAGAGGAGTGTTAATTTCCTGGGCGAGCGCCCAATAGAAGTTCGGATCGTTTTGAAAACCGATGCGCAAACCCTGGGTGTAATAGATATCAGTTCCCTTTATGCCAAATTTGTCATTTTCCTCACAAAGGGATACGAGCGGATGCATGCCCTCAGCGTCCTGAGATACACGCTGAGTTGGACCAGAGGTTTCGGCGAGAACCACAGTCGTAAATACCAAATGAAACATTACTCTCCGCATGAGATAGATGGTTTATCAAATCGACTTTGGGAGCCCGGGACAATGCCTTTCTGCTTGTTTAATGAGGGCTGCCCAAGTATCTGATTACTAGGATGTCAGAGAAATCAGCACGTCAGGCCAGCATTTCAACCGAAAACCAGACGGGCGGACTGACTATTATCAAAATAGGTGGCTGCTGGCGGATTGATCAGCCACTTCCGAGTCTAAATTTCAAGGGTGATAATGTCAAAATCGTGAACGAAAACTTAGATGATTTTGACTCAGCGCTCCCCGCCTGGATTCACTACAACTTTAAAAATGTTCGAGAGTTAGATTTATCCGAACTGCCCAACAGACTACAATCGCTCGTTCGCCTCGCTGAAAAAAATACTCAGTGGAAATCGGAAGATGAAAAGTCCGACCTGCTTGAGAAATTTGGCGTATGGGGAATTGAAAGTTTTGGTTCTTGGGGTCGCGCCATGGACCACATCGGACAAACGAGTTCTGGTTTAATCCGAACATTGATTGGCCGAAGTAAAGTGAATTGGGCTGATTTTACTTTGCAGTTACAAACCTCGGGCGTGGATGCACTCCCCATCGTCGCTCTGCTCGGTTTTTTAACCGGACTGATCATGGCCTATGTTGGATTAATCCAATTACGCCAAGTGGGCGCTACCGTTTATGTCGCTAATTTAGTGGCTCTCGCGATGACGCGCGAAATGGGTGCGCTCATGACAGGCATCATTGCCTGCGGACGAACCTCGACCTCTTTTGCCTCTCAACTCGGAAGCATGAATGTCAGCCAAGAATCTGATGCACTTCGAGCTCTTGGAATAAATCCCGTCGAATACTTGGCCGTACCACGTATTCTCGCGGTCACACTCATGATTCCACTTTTAAGTCTCTTCGCGACCTTCGTCGGTATTTTTGGCGGTATGATTGTAGCCTGTGCGGGCGACCTAAGTATCGATCAATATTTAAATCAGGCGATTAAAGCCATTACCTTCAAGAGTTTCCTCGTCGGTTTCATCAAATCATTCTTCTTTGCCTTCATCGCAGCCTGGGCCGGCTGTTATCGTGGTTATGTTGCCCAACGTTCAGCCTTAGGCGTCGGCGATGCGGCGACATCGGCAGCCGTTCTCGGCATCACCCTGATTGTTATAGCCGACGCAATTTTCGCCGTCATCTTTAACTTATATAATTTTTAATTAATGGACGCCACTGCCCCCATTTTAAAATGCAATAAACTTTCCGTCGGCTACGGTGATGTCTGCGTCATGAAAGATATTTCGTTTACACTCGAACGAGGAAAAATCCTCGCCATCGTCGGACCCAGCGGTTGCGGTAAAAGCACTCTTATGCGAGTACTCGGTGGACTCGATGAACCGATGTCGGGGAACTGCGAATTACTAGGTGTTGATTTAAGCCAAGCGGACACTCGCGTACGTGAAACGACTCTTCGACAATCGGGTTTTCTTTTTCAAGGTTCCGCACTCTTCTCTTCTCTCACGCTTCGAGAAAATATTGAAATGCCCATGCGTGAGTTTTTAAAAATATCATCCAGTCAAATCCGCCAGCTCGCTGAATATAAATTAGCGTGTGTAGGTTTGTCCGACGCGATCGATAAGCTGCCATCCGAAATCAGCGGCGGCATGGCTAAACGAGCAGGCATTGCCCGTGCCATGGCACTCGATCCGGAAATTTTATTTTTAGACGAACCGAGTGCTGGGCTCGATCCGCTTACCTCTGAACGTTTAGACGATTTAATTCTCAAGGTTCGCGAGTCTTTCAATACCACCATCGTTCTCGTTAGCCACGAGGTTCCTAGCATTTTACACACCGCAGACTACTGCGTTTACCTCGATTCTGATACTGCAACCATGGGTGCCTACGCTCCTCCAAAAGACTTCCTTGACCCCAAGTCTCATGCTAAAGCACACTCATTCTTCTCTCGAGCCGTCACCACTTCATAATCATGCGTCGCAAGGCTAACAAATCACTTATTGGCGCTTTTGTCGCAGGCGGAATTCTTTTATTTATCGTCGCGTTTATCCTACTCGGGGCGGGAAGTCTTTCAGGTACAAAACCTACGGCCGTCAGCTACTTTCAAGATTCTGTCAGCGGACTCGATATAGGCGCACCGGTCAAATTCCGTGGCGTCACCATCGGAAAAGTTTCGCAAGTGCTGCTCCGTACTGCGGCTCAAGCACCCAGCGACTACTCCGTTCCTGTGGTAATGGAGTTCACGCCCGACCTTTTAACACGTCGCGGATTGGATCAAGCTCTCTTAGATAAAACAGGCCTTCGTGGCTCCATCGAAAAAGGCTTACGTGCAAAACTACAACAACAGTCCGTCATCACTGGCGTGCTCTATGTTGAGTTAGATTATTTTCCTGACAGCGAATACAAGCTACATGATTTGCGGGGGGACACCGCTGAAATTCCTACCCTACCCTCAAATCTCGGTGCACTCACTAAAGCTGTCTCACAAACGCTCAATCAATTAAGCAAAGTAGACTTCATTGCGATTACCCAAAAAGTAGACTCGATTCTCAGCCGTATTGATAAAGGCGCTTCCGAAATTGAATTTCAAAAAATTAATAAGAATCTCGTCACCGCTTCCGATAACATCGTCAAGATTACCGGCGACCCCGCCATTACTCGTGCAGTGTCTGATTTTTCTGCCGCGATGAGATCAGTCGATGAACTAGTAAAACGTTTTAATACCAAAGTGGACCCCGTTGCTGATGACCTTCAAACCATGGCCGCCGCAGGACGCAAAGCCCTCGAACGTCTGAACGAAACCGCGGAGAATGTTCGCGGCTTAACCAAACCTGGTTCACCCACCCGACGCGAACTAGATACTGCACTGGCTGATGTTTCAGAAGCCGCCACAGCCATTCGATCTTTGGCTGACTTCATCGAACGCAATCCTGAGACTATTATTCAAGGCCGTGGACAAAAGAAATTGAATACAACAGCTACCGAAAATCCTAAAACCGAGGAAACCAAATGAGTAAATTTAAATTATTCCTACTAATTGGCCTATCGAGTTTAGTAACTGGCTGCATTACCTTTGATCAAAAGAGTGAATCCGTAACTTTTCATCAACTCTCGGCACCGGTAACTACACCTACAAAAAAAGCTCCGATTATTTATATTCCGAGGGCTAATATCCCTGTTAGCTTGCGTCGTCCCACCCTCGTGATTGCTGATGAAAGTCGTGTTATCAAAGTTGACGATTCACAACGCTGGATTGCCTCACTCGATCGCGCTGTCAGCGAAATCATCGGTCGCAATCTCACCAAGCAAACCGGCCTACCCTTCGAACTACAAACACCGAACGAAAACTACATAGTCTTGTTCATCGACGTTGAAGCGATGTTCCTCACCGGACAATCCACCGTCCTACAACTTCATTACCGTATCGAAGATGCCCAAGGAAAATCTCTGAGTCAGGGACAAGGACAATGGAAAGCGAAGCGTTCAGAAAATCCTATCGATTACGTGAATGCACAATCGGAAAATTTTGCTAATGCCGCTGCGCAAATTGCTAAAGACATCAAACCACTGATCGAAAATAAAAATCCATGACCGACTCTTTGACTCCTAGACCTAATGGATTTAGTGAAGCGACAGGTGAAATCTGTTACGACTTACCATCCGCCTACATTCCGCATCCCGCCACCGGCCTGCTCCATCTTCCACGCTTCCTAGGTAAAATTCGTAAACATCTCAAAGGCGAATTACCAAAGTCCTATCAAAGAAATTTCTGTAAAGGATTTGATCGGTTTTTGTGTCTTCACTTAGCAGTCGATCCCGAGCAAGTCATCGAATGCGTCAAAAATGCTACCGATGAAAATGACTTGAACGTCCGTTTACTGAATCTTTTTCCGAAAGACCTTCGTGTTCATGTCTGGAATCGCGAATTAGTACAAAAAGGGATGAGTGAAATGGGCCGAGAAGCTCTAAATGACGCTAAACGCAAAATGAATTCACTTCATCGGACGGATGTTCTTTCCTTTGCCGACATGATTGATTTTGATGAAGGACGAATCCTGTGAGCACCGACACCTCCAATCCTAATCGAGTTATTCTGCGAGGTCTCCCCGCCGTTTTAGCCTGCATCGAACTTCATCCCAAGTCTTTGCGTGAAATTCACGCCTCGCCTAAATGTGTACCGAGTCTCTCGAGTCACATCATTCCGCTCGAAGCTCTCGGCGTAAAATTACATACCAGTTCTGCTTCCGATATGTCGTATATCGCCGGAACGGATTGTGATGATGTTTGTGCTATCACCATGCGCCCTGAGCCTGGTCACGTCCGTGTCTCAGATTTCGCCGAATGGCGCGAAGCTCACGAAACGGTAGTGATCGCTGATCACATTTCTCGTCCCGCCGACTTAGCAGCCATCGCACGTTCCATGGCGGCGTTCGGACTCAAAAGACTTCTACTCTCTTCGGGTACCGAAAATTTAGCCTTCGATTCCGATACATGGACTCTCGCCCAAGGCGCCATGGAGCATGTACGCGTCATGCGAGCCGCTGCCCTCGGTGGATTACTCAAACTCGTTAAAGAGAAATGCTGTGTGGTCGCGTTGACGGGTAAAATTGGTCGCAAAATTGACCTAGGAACCCCCGTTCGCGTCCCAGGCCGTCACGTTGCCCTTTTGATCTCTGGAAACGAGCTAGACCCCGATTTACAGCCTCGAATTGAGCATACCTATCGCTTCCCTGGGCTAGTAAACAACCTTCCGCTAAGCCTAGCTGAGGCGGCCCCCATCGCGATTGCCTGGATTGCCTCAACGCCTCAACCCCGTGAGGATGGATTTTTAGCACGTAAAAGGGCTCGTCACACCAAGTCACCTGAGATTAAACCTCCCACCGAATAATTTAAGATGTCTAACCAACAACCTAACCCAGAAGAGAGCGTCGTCTCACTTCAAAATATTAGCCGTAGTTTTCTGACTGCTCTGCAACGTCAACACGACATGTTGGCCTTTACCCTCGCAGGCGTTCGTACATCCGATGCAAAGATTTACGATTACTACTCAAACGTTTCACGTATTATGCCAGCACCCGCTGCGCACCTCACTCACGAACAGATGGTCGCTTACTCACGCGGACTTCTTTTACGCACGAGCATTAACGACCTCTTAGCACTTTCCGCCGAAGTCATGAATCAAGTTCACCTTCTGTGCATCCTGATCAAAACCCGCGGTCGTCATACTGAAAGCAATCCTGAGGCAGATAAAATCATCGGACAAAAACAAGAGTCCTTTGTAAGAATGAATCTACAAGAAAAGTTTAACGAGTTTGAGCAGACTTATAATATCATCAGCGAACTCGAAGACGCTATTTTCAGTATCGCAGCCGCCTTACGTGTTTTAGCCCGTACTGGAATGGTAACCAACGATGATATTTCACCCGATGGTTCACTGACCCTTGAATTTAAAGCGATGAAGGATATCGACGGACCTGACTCCACCGAAGCCGGAGTTAAAAAAACCAAGATGGTCGATACGCAGCGCACCTTCCGTCCCGGCGAAATGCTTGATTTAACCGATGAAGAACTGCTCGGTTTAAATATCACCATCGCTAAGTTTTTCCATAGCTTATTCCGATCAGTGGATGAGTACGGACGCGAGCAGCTCGAAGGCAATAAGTAGACAGTATGCACGAGAATTCCAACCCATCCCTGACACGAATTCCGTGGCTCTGGGTGTTGGGTGGTTTTCTTTTTCAAACCATTCCGGCGGCCTTGCGCGATGAAGCCCTGCCCGTCGTACTGAAAAATCACGGAGTCAATGATGCCACCATCACTCAAGTGGTCGCTGTATTAGGATTAATCGTCGCTCTTAAAATATTTTGGGCACCCTTCCTCAGTCTCCTCGGAAAACCACGCACACTCATTATATCGAGCCAGGCAGGTATGATTGTGTGTATTCTTCTACTCAACCATTTCATTGGATTAGGAACAGCAACCCCAGCGTTCGCCCTAGTCTTGTGTGTCCTGACTTTATTATCGGGCGGACATGACTACCTTCTCGATGGCTATTACGTTCATTCGTTGAATGACAATCAGCGCGCGAAATATTCCGGGCTACTTAATTTCGCTTCAAAACTTGGGCAGGTTTTAGCCGGTCCAGGATTAATCTACCTCGCATGGTTTTTTCATACTCATTCAAACACGAACGCGAATGTATTGCAGTTAACTCTCATTTGTTTAGCCGCATTTAGTTTAGTCATTCTTTTACTTACTCAGTGGGGATTCTCGCGTGAACCGAATGAAACCGCCTCAGAGGATCATGATAAGTTATCGATGCTCAAAGCCATGGGCGGAGCACTGAAATCGCTCTATCAAGATTCGAGACTACCCATCATCATAGGTCTCATCTTTTTCTATCGAGCCAGCGAGGTCCATATGAACCACGTGATTAAACTCTTTGCGAAAGCAAGTGTACTCCAAGGTGGACTCGGACTCGATGATGAAACTTACGCTTACTTGCGCATTACAACTGCCATACTTGGACTCGCCATCGGCGGTATCATCGGATCAGCAATTATAACGCGTCGAGGTCTGGCTCAATCACTCGTACCCCTAGGCATCTGTATGCATTTGCCCCTTATTGGAATCAGCTGGTTATCGTTTCATGTAAATCCCGTCCCTTCACTGAATGTCATTTCCGCTATTTTCTTCCTCGAGTACCTAGCCTTTGGTGCCGGTCTTTGTGCATTAATTCTCGCGATGATGAAACTCGCAGCCGGACCGCAAGCAGCCGTCAGATACGCTCTGCTGTCCACCCTCTCGCTAATTGCTGTCTACCTCCCAGGACTATGGGCAGGTAAACTCTCTAATCTATTAGGATACTCGGGTTACTTCTTAGCAGCGTTAGCCTTAGCCATTCCAGGTATTTTCGCAGCAGTCTTAGCAGCCAAAAAATTAAAAGAGGCTTAAGCTTTCTTGGGTACGACAATCAGCTGCTGCGCGTGAGATAATTTAAAATATTTCTGAGCGTACGCTTGGATCTCCTTCGCATCTGTATCGTTCATTCGGCGTTCCCATTCAGCGTCGAAATTCGCACCTAAACCCACAAGCTCCCGAGTAAGTGCTCCCTGCATGCGACGACCCGCAGATTGTCGGCCCTGTCTTCTTGAAACACGTAGACGTCTTTTCGCATCCTCAATCTCATGCTCCTTAAATTCGCCCTTCGATAATCGAGCCAGCTCGCCCTTCATCTCATCAATAACCTGCTGAGCGGCTTCTTGAGTCGTTCCACCATAGAGATAAAACATGCCTTGATCAGCGGTCTCAACACGCGTTGCACCGACGAAATAAGCTAGGCCTTTTTCTTCACGCACTCTTTGGAAGAGTCCACTCGCCATTCCACTCAATAATTCCTCAATCACATTCGCGGCAGTAACCATGGGAGGAGCGAAACCACAATGGGGAAACGCCAGACAAACCACCGCTTGTTCACCTACAGCCGTAAACTGATCCTGACTGCTGGCCTTAATCGTGTGCTGCTTGAGCGTCTGTTGTTTAAATTCAATTTTGGGTAAAACGCCGAAATACTTCTTAACAAAATCCAATGCGGTTCGACGATCAAACGAGCCGCTAATACCAATGACTAAATTGGAGGAGACTACTAACTTTTGGTGTAAGGCAATGATGTCGGACTGTTTTAATTTTTCTAAAGTTTCGGGCGTACCACCTGCATCAATACTCAAAGCATGATTTCCGAAAAATTGTTTCAATAAACGCAGACGGGCCTTCTCAACAATATCATCGGCAGCCTCTTTACAGGCCGCAATCGAGCTGGCTTTTTCCGATTCAAAAGCGTCGCTCAATAATTTGGGAGTGAGAACACCATTCTTAACCAGTTCAGCGATTTGCTCGAAGTCGGAACTGAGCGCCTCGCCCCACAGGCCACATGATAACTGAGAACCAACATCGGCAAAGGTTGCGCCAATACGGTCAACAATTTGAGCAACTTCTTGTCGAGTATGCTGTACGGTGTCGCGGGTTAACAGAGTTGAAAGAATTCCAGTCGCACCTCTTTTTTCGTCATTTTCATACGCAATACCGGCCGAGAAATAAACGCCAAATCCTGCTTTCGGTACCGAATGGTCTTCTTGCAGAACAACACGCACACCATTCTCGAGTGTAATGACCTCAAATGAATCGGGAGTTTTAATTTTAGTTTTGGTATCGGCAGTCGTTACAGACTTTTTGGCATTCATGACCGCAAAAGTAACTGACTCTGGTTTTAAATAGGTACGACCAACCTGAGTAAGATCTTCGGGCGTTAAACGAGCTAACTCCTCTACCCCGCGAAGTGGCCAAGCGTGATCATAGCCAATACAAGCCGCATAAGCGCTACGAGCGGTGGCTGAATGAATAGTTTTAAGCCCATTGACCATCGCGACGACTGTTTGTCGGCGAACTTTCTCAAATTGTGCCTGACTGACTCCGTTTTCCTGAAGTTCATGAATTTTTTCTAAGATAGATTTTTCAATGACAGTATGATCGGCGTGGGCATCGCCAATCCAGCTCAACCAAGCTAATCCAATGTCCTTCAAGCCCATCGCATGGGCATCAATGGAATGAACTAACTTTTTATTTTCGCGGAGTTCGTCCCATAAAATAGAACTATTACCACTGCCCATGACGCCCAAGAATAAATCGATAGCGCTTCGGTCCTTCGCAAAGAAGCCTGGAATTTTCCAAGTCGCAACGCCTTTACAAATCGAAACATCGCGCGCTACTTCGACATGACGTGGACCCGCATGAGGCGGCTCAATAATGGGCACTTCTTGAATGACAGGAGTTCTAGAAAATCGTCCAAACCACTGCTCTACCGATTTAAAAACGTCATCAGGTTCCATCGAACCACCAATCGCCAAGACAACATTCTCAGGCGCATACCTGCCTTTATGGTAAGCCCGTAAATCATCAGGGGTGATCTTAATAAATAAGTCTTTATGGCCGATAATCGGATGACGCATCGGATGCACATGCAGTGCTTCTTCTAAAATCTTTTCGGCGAAAATACTGTCATGCTCATCATCACGCATGGCGATTTCACGGAGGATAACATCTCTTTCAACTTTAGCGTCTTCTTCACTGATTAACGGATCAAAAACCATTTCTGAAATAGCCTCCATCGCCGTTTCAAATCCTTCCTCGGGTGCATCGACATAATAAACCGTTCGATCAAAGGTCGTGTAAGCATTCGTATTACCACCAACGCGGTGGATGGCTTCGGTGAGTTCGCGATTCGCGAAACGAGCAGTGGCTTTGAATACCATGTGCTCCAGATAATGTGAGATGCCTGAGCCTTCCCATCTACCCTCCTGTGCACTACCTGTGCGCACCCAAGCTTGCACGGTACAAAGACCAATCCCAGGACGGTGAGTATACAAAACCTCGAGGCCATTCGTGAGGACCCTTCGTTCAGGGGCTGGCCCTGCAATTTGGGTAAAGTTGAGTCCTTCTAAATAAGCCATAGGTCAGACATAAGCATAGTTTAGGTGGGAGCAAGTTCGACTCACTAGATTCATATTTAAACCTAGAAATCAAATAGCGTAGAGAAATTTTAGGCTTTTTAAGAGGATACTATTACAATTTCTTTGCACCCTTTGCCGTTACTTGCACAACTAACCCCTCGAAGTATGTATATTCCACCAGAAATTCGTTCCCAGCTTGAAGAGATCGAGCGCCGATCGGGGTATCTGTGGAAATTTTTGGATGTACCGGGCAAACAAGCTAAGATTGCTGAGCTGGAAAATCAAATGACCGCTGGCAACTTTTGGGATAGTCAAAAATCCGCACAAAAAGTGATTTCGGAATGTAATAATTATAAAACCGTCGTGGCTCCACAAGTGGCGTTCAAACGCAAACTCGAAGACACCAAAACTTTAGCGGAAATCATAGTCGAATCACCCGATGGAACGGTGGACGCAGAACTAGAAGAGCTTCGCAAAACGGCTACAGATCTTCTCGCAGAAGTATCAGACCTCGAAATCGCTTCATTCCTTTCTGGTCTCCACGATAAATCCAACGCCATCGTTACCATCAAAGCAGGCGCGGGTGGCACCGAGTCCAACGACTGGGCCGATATCCTTTTCCGAATGTACACGCGTTGGGCTGAACGTCGCGGATTCAAAATTGAAATTGAAGACGTGGCTGAAGGTGATGGCGCTGGAATCAGTCAAGCTACCTTCCGTCTCGAAGGTCCTAATGCCTACGGCTATGTAAAAGCTGAACGGGGCGTCCATCGTCTCGTCCGTATTTCTCCTTTTGATGCGAATGCTCGACGTCACACCTCGTTTGCCTCGGTCGACGTCGTTGCGGAAATCGATGACGATATCGACGTCGAAATCAACGAAGCAGATTTACGCGTCGATGTATACCGTTCGAGCGGTAAAGGCGGCCAACACGTGAACAAAACCGAATCCGCGGTGCGTTTAACGCACATTCCGACCGGTTTAGTCGTCGCCTGCCAACGCGAACGTTCTCAGGTAAAAAATCGCGCCCTCGCTATGAAAATTTTACGCGCCCGTATTTACGAAAAAATGTTGGATGATAAACGTACCGAAATGGAACGTTACTACGGAGAAAAAGGTGATATCGGTTGGGGTAACCAAATTCGCTCCTACGTATTCCAACCTTATCAGATGGTGAAAGATTTACGTACCGGCGTAGAAACTGGAAATATCCAAGCGGTCATGGATGGTGATATCGATGCCTTTATTAATGGCTGGCTGCGTGCCGGCGGACCTCGTACACGTAATAAAGATATTAAAATCGACGATTAAAGCCCATGCCTTCGCAACAAGTACTTCGTCAAAAGTTATTAGAGCCACCTCTTTTTGCGGAAAAGATTTGGAAGCTTTCGCCTGAACCCTGGCCGATCTCCGAATCACAATTAAAAGAAATTAAAACCATCGGTGCGGCGTGCTATAGCTATCATCAAGCCATGGAGCGTCTGTATGTTCGCTCTTTCACTGATAAGAAAATTTTAAGAAACCGCGATATCCATGCTAAATGGGTTTCAACTTATTTAGACCGTTTTAAGCCTCAAGGACTCATCGATCACGGTAGACACCGTATGATTAAAGGTCAGACCCCTTTAGTTCTTCGACCTGATTTACTTATCACCGACCAAGGCT
>Ga0209189_1001536_pt1 | contig 17174 bp, 10 predicted proteins | sample C_130820_EF_Meta_FD_187308 | JGI IMG/M metagenome (GOLD analysis project Ga0209189, IMG submission 187308) | Freshwater microbial communities from Lake Croche, Canada to study carbon cycling - C_130820_EF_MetaG (SPAdes) (version 3) | ecosystem: Environmental > Aquatic > Freshwater > Lake... | reverse complement strand
ATTCCAGGTTGGTATTTAGTTCGTTTTCCTGTTATTGTACGAGCAATTGTTTCACCCATAATACGACCAGTATACCAAATCTGTTCAAGATTTTTACGACCTTTTGGTGGAATTTCATGTTCTACGCAATCGCCAATTGCATAAACATCAGTAATGTTCGTTTCGAGAAATTCATTCACCAAAATACCAATATTGAGTTTTATTCCACCAACGCCTAACACAAAAGCAGGTTTTTCTCGCCCAATCATGTTGCCTTGTGGTACTTTTAGCAAACTAATATTTGGACTCACACCAACTGTTAAACCTACAAATTGACATTCAATTTCTTCGCCCGGGCGGTGTTCCGAAGATTTAGTTCGTATCGCTTTTACTTGCCCATTTTCATCACCAATTATTTCGTCTAATTCGCTCGAAAATAGTAGATTTATGTGATTTTCTTTGATATGCCTCGAAATCATAGCCGATTCTTCGGGTGGCATTATGATATTCCAAAAGCTATTTTCACGGACTAAAAACGTTACATCAATGCCTCTCGAATGAAGCATTTCGGCTAATTCTACACCAATTAAACCACCACCAACAATGACTGCTTTTTTGATTTTTGGTGTTGTTTCTTCCAAAGATTGTAAATCTTGATAGCTATAAAGCCCTTGCACTCCTGCCAGGTTTTGACCTTTCCAACCAAATTTATTAGGGGTTGAACCAAGTGCTAAAATCAATTTGTCGTAGCTGATTGAGCCACCGATTTTAGCTTCTTTGTCATCGTCATTTGGTAGTCGGAAATAAAGTTTTTTCTCTTCAAAATCAACTGTTTTTACCATTGCACGCTTTAATTCGATGCGATTTTTCACCCAAAACGAATCTTCGTAGGGTTTGGTATGTTCAAATTTCATGTGGCCCATATAGACATACATGAGAGCCGTACGAGAAAAAAAATAGTCAGTTTCGCCCGAAATAACAGTAATTTTGCAATCAGATTGTTTTCTGATGTGTCGAGCTGCGGTAATTCCGCTAATGCCATTTCCGATTATTACTACGTGCTGCATGAGGTTCAAGGTTTGAATTATGCTGTAAAAATAGGCAACTATGCTAAGCCGAATTGTCGGCTAACAAACTCAATATACAAAGAAATTTTGGAATAAGTTTATAAAGCAAGTTGTCCGAAATCGCAAGAGCGAAGCGTTACTATTTCTAAATTGCTCCGCATCGGTACAATTTAGAAAATTGTTTTAGGATTTATTTCTCAGGCAAATGTACCTCCGCCATCATGCAGCGAGCCGAGCCGCCGCCACAAGTCTCAATCATCGAGAGGTTAAAGTGCTGAATAACAGCATATTCTTCAAGTTCAAGTATTTGAGAACGATTGAGTGAATTATAAGCGGAGGTTGACATAACCAATAAGTTATTTCCTTTCAAACTCTTGACCAGTAGCATATTACCAGCAAACTGTTTCATCTGTTCGAGTGAAATTTCTATTACATTTTTGCTACTATTCGCCAAAGAATCTCGCACCATTAGGCGTTCGTCCAAGTCAGGGATAGATTCCAGACAAATTACGGCAAAATCATCGCCAATGCACATTATAACGTTTGTGTGATAGACATCTTTGCTTTGTCTGTCAACAGAAGTGAATTTTACTAATTTGTAGTTCATCGCTTTTGCCCAAGCATCCAAAACTTCGGCATCAGTTCGAGGCGAAATACAAGCATAAGAAGTGCGGTGCATTCGGTCGAGTACCATGCTTCCTGTGCCTTCAAGAAACTTGTTTTCTTTCTCGAAATGTGTAATATCAAGTACAATTTCTACATGGAATTTTGTGCGTAAATCTTCGATAATATCGATTCTACGCTCCAAACGGCGGTTTTCGGCCTGCATTGGGTACAAACAAATTTTACCCGAATGATGAAACGAAATCCAGTTATTCGGAAAAATACTATCGGGTGTATGCGGCTCAAATGTATCATCATAAACCATCACATTTACACCAGCGGCACGCAATTGGCTCACCATCGCATCAAATTCTCGGAGAGCCTCTTCTTGAGTAAGATTGGCGGTCAAAGATTTGGCTTTTACATCTTGAAAAGCATTACTTTCGGCAGTTTGCTCATTAAAAGCAAAATTTACTGGCCGAATCATGAGTATGTTGGAAGTGGTTTGAGTTTGCATAATTTAAATGTTGAATGACTGAATGATAGAGTGAATTTGTGAATGATAGAATGAGCGAATGATAGAATGAGTAAATGAATGAGATAGTGATGAATTTAGCAAATCCCGAATAAGTTGTTCATATAAAAGATAAAGTTCTCTATTTACAAATATTCCAATATTCACTCATTCACTCATTCAAAATTCTCGTAGTAACGGCATACTCATACAATGCGAGCCGCCTCTTGCTCTTGAAAGTTCGGCCGAGGGTAACATAATGATTGTATCTGTCAAAGATTCAGGAGAAAGTTCGTTTTTCTCAAACTTTTCAAGTAATTCTGCTGCTCTAATTGTCTGAAAACCTGCTTCTCTAAATGCTTCTGCGGTTTTATCATTGCGGTCATAACCGATTGCAATTCCTTCTTTTATTGCCAATAAATTGCACGAGTCTGTCCATTGTTCTCTTGCTCCGTACGGAAATTCATTATTGCCAGAATATATAAACTTTATAGGCTCATAACAATTCAAATCATCTTTTGTAATCGACGAAAGTAAATCTTCGAGATTTGCAAAATCTTTTACCTTTACACCATCGTCTTTATTGATAAATTGCTTAATTGTCAGTGCTTCATAGCTTGGTTGTTGGCCGAGTTCTTGCCAAATAGATTGTTTTTCAGCTTCCTCTTGTATTCTTCCTAGCGAGCCTAATAGTACCCAAACATTACGTTTTATTTGTGTAAAAATGGTGTCAATGTGCATATAATCACGTTTTTGCGGTATTTTCACAATTGTAACTTTCTGTACTGCATTTTTCTCAAACAATAAATCAATGGCTTGTTTTGCGGCTTCAACCGAAGTTCGTTCGCTCACACCCACTAATAAATGATTGGGTGCAACCATCATTACATCACCTCCTTCTAGTGTATTTAGGCGTCCTTCTTGCTCTTCTTCGGGAAGTAAAAAATGATTTTCATCTTCTGTAATTTCAATAATTTTGTCTTGTAAATCTTCAAACATCGGATGATTAAAGAATATATATTTTGCCAAAAGTGACTCTCTCGTTCGGGCATACTTAGCCGGCTTATTGAGCAGTAAATGGTCATTTACAACAATACCAATATCACGGGTAAAAATCAGATTCGGAATTGGCGGATAGAGCATTTTATTGTTTGGTAAAATACCTGTTATCAATACCCTTGCCAAGTCGATATTTTGCATTTGAGCCATTTCGTTTTGAAATTGGTAGGAACATTCTTCTACCGCACAAACTGCCGCAATGAGTTGTGTACGGACTTCGGACATTTCAAGAATGTCAGAGAGCAATTTCTCGAACTCAATTACTTTATCTGAATTAAAATACTTTTTGTTGGAAGGCTTATAAAAGTCTCTTGATTTATCAGCATCGATTTCGTCGAGTTTTCCTTTAACTTTCTCTTTATCAAGGAAATACAAAAGAATTTTTACGTAAAAATCGTATTCATCTCGACGCATAGTTTCGAGATGCACGATGTCTTCAAAGAGCCAATCTTGGGCTTTTGATGGTACAACTTTACCCAAACCACTATCTGGGCTATGAATAATAAGGCGAAGCAAAGTGCCTACTTCTGAAGATACAAATATATTATTGATCATTTTTCATTGCGATTAACTATTAGCTTTTATTACTTTTAATTGAAAGTTTTGATTTTTCCTAAAAGTAAGTGTTTCCGAAATCAAAGCCGAGTATTTCTCTTTGATAACGGCAAATTGCCAAAATCGATTTAAAATTAGTAAAACCCAAAATTTGCCATGAAGGCAAGCAATTGAAAGAAGAAAATTGAAATTCTGTGCGTGCGGAACGTCGCCCGTTTACAGAAATGGAGATATAGTCCTGTAGGATTTTCACTACATTTTCCGACGAGCCTAAGGCTGCTTTGGGCTATATTTTTTTGTATTACAATCATACTATATGGCAATATTACAAATCATTGGCTTGATTTCAAAGGTTTTTCAAGCAAAAATCCAAACTATTGATGTGCAAATTTGATGATTGTGGAGAATTCTTATCCTTGAATACAATTATACAAATATAAGTGATATGAACAAATTATAGTATTTGAATTTGTTGATTAATTTGATTCTTTTACTTGCTTTTACTAATAAAAAGTTAATATTTTCTGAAAAAACTTATTATTTCCCCGAAATACTTTTCAGTTCTTTTCCTGCAATATCTTCCCAACGATAGATATGAAAAGTGCGATCATCACTCATTGCTACTAACAAACCTTTTCTGAAGTTTTTGTTAAACGGCAAAGCAACGGTTTCTGAACCATCACTTTGATGTGCTTCTACTTTTAGAATTTTCACAAGTTGATGTTCATTTGGGTTTTGTTTAGAGCCTTCTCTTCTGAAAATATGAAATTTGTCAGCTCCTTGGTCAGAAACTAAAATATAACCTTTCTTTTTTGATAATTTATAAATCGAAATCCCTTCATGGTCTTCTGCAAAACCTGTCGTAGCAAAAAGTGCTAATTGCTCATTCCCTTTACTTGGTTCGGCATAATATTTTCTAACACCCACGCCTTCGTCTGAATAATAAACATAGCCCAATTCATCATCAACAGCAATGGATTCTATTTCGTTTTTACCACTATAATTACCGAATTTTCGTACTAATATGGCTTTTACTCGTCCAAATCCATCGTCTTTCAAAAGGTATTGCCAAAGATATTCGCCTGTCTTTGGGCCAGTTTTTCTACCGACAATGGCATAGATTTCACCTTTTATGTTTTTATACAAAGCAATTCCCATTAAATCACGATAACCTGCGTTAGTTTCATTTTCAAAAACTTCGATACCACCATTGTCAATAGGTTTCATATCGGGTAAAGAAAAGATGCGAAGTTTATGTGTAAATCTTTCTGTGGTTACAGCAATATCAGTCGAAATACCCAGAAGTTTCAAGCCATATTCTACATCAACATTATTTGGTCTTTTCAATCCTTTTACTACTTTGTCTGTTTGTATTTTTCCCTCCAAATTAAAAACAAATAATGCACCTGCGAGGTCTTTGTCGGTGCCAATAATTAGACTTTTACTTGGGTCTTTTTTATTAATCCAAACGGCTGGGTCGTCAGCATCTTTTTTTACACTATCGGTAATAAAGGTTGGAGCAATTGGTAAATTATTTTCTTTACTTTTTTGACCGTTTGCCTGCTGAAAACCCAAAAAAGTGATAAAATAAAAAGTAAATAATTTAGTATTCATGAAACGAGGTTTTTTGTTAAAAAATAAAAAAACCACTATATTTCGAGTGGTTTTTTATTTTTTAGAGCTTAGGTTTTATTATTTTGTACCGAATGCACCTACATAAGTTGCAGGTTCTGGCGATTTATACAATACACCATTTATTGTGATTCCATCTTTGAAGTTTCTTGTAAAAGTAGTAATACCTTTACCCAAAGCAGGCGAACCAGCCGATAAATGAAAATCCCAAGCAGTATTAAAATCTGAATTCATTTTATCTGTGCTTGTAGGATAATTTACAAATTTAGGGTCATTTTCATCTGCTTTTGTACCTATCACGTCGTTTTTACCTGCAAGAATTTCTGTCGAAGGTTGAAATTGAGTAACCGCATCTTGGGTATAGCCATAATAATAATTATTGCTTACAATAGAGCGTTTATCTTCTGGCAATTTTACGTCTCTTTTGATTCCGAAACGACAGTTTGCCATTAGGTTATTATATAAATCAGCTTGAACGCTTTGCTCAACCCAAATCGAACCACCTTTAACTGTTGGTCTTCTCCAACCTGTATTTAATATAGTATTGTTATAAGCAACAACATACGCCTGCGGTGTGCGACCACCAATACCCGAAAGTTTCAACGCATTTGTGTTGGTGCTATAAATAAGATTATAAGCGACATCAGCTATCACACCAGACTTAATATTGATACCATCACCCCCGCTTAAACCTGTAGTATAAAAAGTATTGTTGGCAAAAATAACACTTCCACCTTCAATGTACGTGGCATCATCACGCCAGTTGCGAACAGTTGAGTTTCTTACTACTAATTTTCCCGCAGTATTTGAAAACCACAAAGCTGGGTCAAATTCTCCACTTAGTGCTTTGTATAAACCTAATTTTACAGAAGTTGAAGCTTCAGTTGTTACTGCACCACCGTATTCGAGAATTACGTTATCAAGCACTAATTCTGTACAAGTTTTGGCAGCTAAAATTCCTCCCCATAATTGTCCAAATTTATACTTTGCTAATTTTGCACCCTCAGGAACTGAGAATTTGATAGGATTTGCAGTTGTGCCAACAGCATACAAGTTTCCGTTTACAATTACTTCTGGTTTGCTGGTCGTATCCATTACAATACTTACACCTTCCTCAATTGTCAAGGTTTTACCTGCTGGAATAATAATATCACCTTTCACAGTAATAATTGAGCTTTTTTTCCAAGTTCCTGATACTTCGCCTGAAACACTCAACTCGTCTGGTTTTGAAACAGGTGCTACATCAGTTGTATTGTCTTTTGTACACGCTACCACAAAAATTGCAGCAAAGACAGGTAGTAATAATAATTGCTTCATTGTTTTTTTAGTTTTATATTGAAAATTTGGTTTTACATTTTGAATCGAACACCAACAACAAATGACCTTTTATAGAAATCTTGACGAATTAAGGTGTTGGTTTTGGTATTTACATCTTGATAAATATCTTTATTAACTGGATTTGTGTTTTTGATGATTACTCGCAAAGGTGTATCAAGTAGGTTATTAGCTTTGGCAAAAATCGTCCATTTTCGATTAAAGCTTTTTTCGACTGAGGCATCCATCTGAATAAATGCTTCTTGCCAAAGGTCATTGTCCAAGAACTGCGAAACTGTATTGATTCGCTCACCTGTATATGAGGCCGCTATTTGTGCATCCCAACCACTTTTGGTGTCTTTGTAGAGTAGCGTTATGTTTCCGACATGAGCCGACTGCCCATAAAGCGGACGGGTTTGCAAAACGTTTTTCGAGAAAAGATTACCGTTTGCATCTCTTTCCCGAATGATTTTTTGTGTAGTAATTGACGAATTTGTATAGGTATAATTAGCTTTTATACCAAGTTTTTGAAAGTATTTAATAAAATCAAGTTCTAAACCATAGTTTGTTGCGTTCCCATAATTGCCGGGCGAATAAAAAACATCTTGGCCACGGGTGGCATCAACACTCAAGGCATACTCAATAGGGTCTTTGATGTGTTTATAAAATAAACCAAGCATGAGTTGGTCTGTAGGATTCGGGAAAACTTCATAACGAATGTCAAAATTATCTGCAATTGCTCTTTTCAAATCTGGATTTCCTCTTTCTTGAAATTCTTCATTGACAACTTTTCCAGGAACGATTTCAAAGAATCCAGGACGATTGAGCGAACGAAAATAAGAAGTTCGTAAATATTGTGTTGGTTTTAGTTGATATTTTAGATTTAAACTTGGTAGAAAATCTGTATATTTTTGCTTCCCTGATGGTCTCAATTCACCCAAAGGGAACAGCATTTCATAGCCCTGATTGGTATGTTCAACTCGCACCCCGCCAATAGCTTGCAGTCTTTTTGTTTGCAATTTTGCCATTAAATATTCTGCCGAAACTTGCTCGGTGGCATTATAAGTAAGAGCCGAAGCTACCGACCCACGAGGATTATTGAGAACCCAGTTGATGTCGGCATTGTTCGTAAAATCTTTTCCGAAGAGTGTGAAGGCATTTTGAGGCTGAAACTGATAATTGTTATAAAAGTTTTCTCGGCGTTTATCTCTATAAAGTCCGCCAGTGCTTAATGCTAAGCTATTATCATGAAAAGAGGTAAGATAGTCCAGATTCAAATAAGCGGCATAATCTTGGTCAGAATTATGCTCCCATCGACGGGTCATGGAAGAAGCATAGGTTTTAGTTTCAATAAAATTTTCTCTTTTCCCCAAAACACTCACAGAAGTATTATCGGGTATTTTATTTGTAGCTTTTGAATAAACCGCGGACCAATTGAGTTTTAGTTTTTCGAGAAAAGTATGATTGCCTTGTAGTGTACTATTGATTATTTGTTGTTGCGTAAACCTTGACCTTGAAGAAAAACCTAAACCAGCATTTCCTTTTGTCAAATCATATCCGCCACTCGAAAATTCGGTTGATTTGGTATCTCTCAGTTGACTATTTGCAAGATTCATGTAGGCATTATACCATTGAATCTTATTGTTTTTGTTTAAACGAAAATCTATTTTTGAGTGAAGCCCAAGTCTCGATTGTTGGTCAGAATATTGGCGTTCAGAAAGACTTGTTATACGAGAAGTTTTTTCGGTGTCATAAACCGTCGAAGAAAAAAAACTACTATTGCTTCCTCGATAAATGTTTTGATAACTCGCCGCCAAAATCACTCCTAATTTGTTTTGAAAAAAACGATTTCCTATTGACAAACCGCCTATTAAGTTTGGAAAAGGGCTTTTTGTTTGTGTTGAAGCAGTAGCTTTTGGAAAATCATTGGGTGTAGCTGCATAAGTGCTACCATGAATTTCATAAGGTGAAAGACTGTTTATTTGACTCCTATAGAAATTAGTAAACCCTCGATTGATAAAAAGTTCACTATAACCACTTGCTAAATTTGCTCGTATTTCTAACTGATTAGGTGCATCTTTCATCACCATATTTACTACCCCACCAATGGCATCACCTTCTAAGTCAGGTGTTAAAGTTTTTGTAACTTCCAAACGACCCAAAAGTTCTGACGGAAAAATATCTAAAGGAACATAACGATATTTATTGTCGGGGCTTGGAATTTTGATGCCATTAACAAGCGTGTAATTATAACGTTTGTCCATTCCTCTTAAAATGGCATATTGTCCATCACCGTTGCTGTTTCGCTCAATGGATACGCCCGAAACTCGCTGAATAAGATTGGCAACAGTTAAGTCTGGCGAAATTTCGATGGCTTTTCCCGAAACAATATTCATTAACTGATTAGAATTTCGTTCAATTTGTCGGGCTATATTTTCAGTTGATTTATCGGCTGATGCAGTTACAACAACTTCATTCAGTGTTTGTTGAGAATTTTCTTCTAAAGCAATGTTGACAATTACCTCTTTATTTTCAACCTTAACTTTTATGTTTGATGTTTTATAAGAAATATAGCTAACCTGAATTTGGTATTCTCCAGATGGAATGTTTTTAATTTGAAATGATCCATCTAATCCAGTTGCAGCACCTAATGTAGTATTTTTGAGTAAAATAGTTGCACCAATTAGTGGTTCTCCGGTTTTAGCATCCTTTATTAAACCTTTGATTGTGCCAGCAAACGCTTGTAACGAAAGAAAAATAGACAATACAATCAAAGTGATGTTTCTAAACATAATTTCTGAAATTAATTGAGCAATAAAATTAGCTAAATCAAAAAGCACCAAAGACTATCGGCTGTAACCTTTATATAAATATAATAATGCTTCTCTTTTAGTAATAATTCATTAATATTTAAATAATGATATATTTATATTGATTGTAAACCGCACATTAAAAAGGTTATATTAATAATTAAATTAAATATTTATAATAACATTAAAAAGTGTATTCCTGTATTAAATATTGTCTTTTTGTTTCGTCGATGCCTAATTCGGTTTCTAACATTTTCTGTACCGAACCGTATTTTGTTTAATAGCATGCTGAACTGATGAAATTGCTGTTGAGAGAAGAACTTAACGAAAAGATAAACTTTTGTAAATGATGGTAATGATTTGTTTATAGTTAGACAATAAAGCATTAATAATTAATCATTTTACTGAGAGTTTCACGTCAATTTGTTGTGGTTGAGAGTTTTTAAAACCTCAAAAATATTTAAATTTTATTAACATGATCTAATTCTGCATAACTGAGTATATGGAAAGTTAAAATAAATTCAAAAAATCCTTAGCATCTTTTATAATGATAAAGTACGTGTACTCTAACTAGTTATCAAATATTCCTAAATCTCATTGAAAATATTTAAAACCTCAAAAGAGATTGTTTAAAAAATTCCAACCCAAAGGAACAACAAAGCTTTATTTAGAGTTATTATAAGTAAGAATAGCATCTTGGCTATTTTGATTGTATCTTTACAAATTAATCAGAGTACGAAATTTTATTTCGTAAATCATTGAAATTTTATTAAATAGCGAAAGAATAAAATGCTTACTATCAGTAATTTACACGCAAGAATCGAAGAAAAAGAAATATTACGTGGAATAAATTTAGAAATAAAGCCAGGCGAAGTTCATGCTATTATGGGGCCAAATGGTTCGGGTAAAAGTACTTTAGCTTCGGTTTTGGCAGGTCGTGAGGATTACGAGGTGACTGAAGGTTCTGTAACATTCAACGGAAAAGATTTGCTTGATTTAGCACCCGAAAAACGTGCTGCTGAAGGTATTTTCTTGGCATTCCAATACCCTGTTGAGATTCCTGGTGTTACAACCATCAATTTCTTGAAAACAGCTATCAACGAAATCCGCAAGTATAATGGTCAAGAACCACTTGATGCTGCTCAGTTTTTAAAAAGAATGAGAGAGAAAGCAAAATTGGTTAAAATTGATGACGCTCTATTGAAACGATCACTCAACGAAGGTTTTTCGGGTGGTGAGAAAAAACGTAACGAAATTTTTCAAATGGCCATGCTTGAGCCAGTCTTAGGACTTTTGGATGAAACCGATTCAGGCCTTGATATAGATGCTCTTCGTATTGTAGCAGAAGGTGTAAACCAATTACGTGACGGAAATCGTTCGTTTGTTATCGTTACTCACTATCAACGTTTGCTCGATTATATCGTACCAGATTTCGTACACGTACTTTACAAAGGCCGTATCGTTAAATCGGGAACAAAAGAATTAGCTCTTGAATTAGAAGAAAAAGGCTACGATTGGATTAAAAACGAAGTTGATGCAATCGAAATAGCATAATATTGAATCAGTGAATGATAGAATCAGTAAATTACAAAGGTTTCAATAATCTATCTTTTATTCAATGTATCATTCAATATTGATTTTATGCAGAAAATTCAAGTCAAAAATAGTCTGAAGCCTGTTGGGCATTATTCTCATGCGATTGTGAGTGGTGGGCTGCTTTTTACTTCGGGAATTTTGCCGATAAAAATCAAAACCTCCGAAAAACTGCCAATTAATTCAAGTATCGAAGAGCAATTAATTGTTGTTTTTGATAATTTAAATCAGATTTTGCAGGAAGTAGGATTGACGTCAGATAATGTTGTAAAAGCCACTGTGTATATCGCAGGAGGAGAAAATTGGGGAATTGTGAACGAACTTTATGCAAAATATTTCGGAGAGCATCGTCCAGCACGCTCAATTATTCCCGTGCAAGAATTACATTTTGGATATAAAATAGAATTAGAATCAATTGCAGAATTGTAGAACAATTTTCCGAAACTGTTCGGATAAAAGGATATAGAAAATTTTGAATAATGAGTTCGATAGAAAATAAAGACGCTACAAGTCTAAAAGCAGAATTAATCGCTGATTTTCATTTGTCACAAGCAAAACTGAATGGTAAAGCAGATTTGCCAATTCACAAATTACGTAATGAAGCGATTCGAAATTTTGATAAATTAGGTTTTCCAACCATCCGACATGAAGAATGGAAGTATTCGAATGTAAGTAATTTAATAAAACAAACATTTGATTTTCATACCAAAACCGAGTTTAATCAATCAGATCTTGACAAAATTCCGTTGCCACACCTTAATGGAAATGTTCTATATTTTATTAATGGTGTTTATAATGCCGAACTTTCTCAGATTGCAACACCCGAAAATAAGCTAAGAGTTATTCCTTTTTCGGAAGCATTGGCTCATCATCCCGAATTAATCGATGGTTATTTTGGTAAATATGCCAACTACGAAACTGATGCATTTACTGCTCTAAATACTGCTCTTGCTAATGATGGTGTTGTGGTGCAAGTGGCTGATAATAAGATAGTTGAAGAGCCAATCATTTTAAGATTTATCTCAGATGTTCGTTTGGCTAATGTTGGTTCGCAACCACGAAACCTGATTATTGTGGGTAAAAATTCACAAGTGAAAATTGCTGAGGCGTATCGAACAGTAGGAGATAATGCAGCATTTGTAAATACAGTTACAGAAATCATCGTTGATGAATCTGCTATGGTTGACTATTATAAAGTGCAGAGCGAAAGTGATAAATCTTATCATATCGGCACTACACAAGTTTACCAAAAGGGACGTAGCTATTTTTATTCGGCAACGGCAACTTTGAATGGTGGTTTTGTAAGAAATAACCTCAATGTGGTGCTTGATGGCGAACATATCGAAAGTCATTTGTTTGGCTTATATGTGCCAAATGGCAAGCAACATGTAGACAATCATACAGTTGTTGACCATAGAAAGCCAAATTGCGAGAGCCACGAGCTTTACAAAGGAATTTTGATGGATAAATCTACGGGAGTTTTTAATGGAAAAATTTTCGTAAGAGAAGATGCTCAGAAAACAAACGCTTATCAAAACTGCCGCAACGTGGTTACTTCTGATGAGGCAACCATGAATACAAAGCCTCAATTAGAAATTTGGGCTGATGATGTGAAATGTTCGCACGGAACCACAACTGGACAATTGAATGACGAGGCAATCTTTTACATGCAGTCAAGAGGTATCCCTAAAAAAGAAGCGATTCGTTTGCAACTTTTAGCATTTGCACAAGATGTGGTTACACAAATAAAAATTGATTCAATTAGAGAATATATTGAAGAGTTAATTTTGGAAAAACTAGAAGGGGCTTGATAAAATTAAATTATAATAAAAACCCCTCATAATCGACGATTGTGAGGGGTTTTTAGTATATATTATGCTTAAATCAGTTTAATTTACTCTTTCAATTCTCCTTCCCATTTAGCTACAACTGCCGTTGCAACTGCATTTCCTGCTACCGAAGTGGCCGAGCGACCCATATCCAACAACCAGTCAACTGCCAAAACTAAACTGATACCTTCTTGTGGAAGACCAAACATAGTAAGTGTGCCAGCAATTACCACCAATGACGCACGAGGCACACCAGCAATACCTTTACTCGTAAGCAAGAGCGTAAGCAGCATTGTAACTTGCTGACCAAGCGTTAATTCAATTCCATATATTTGTGCAATAAAGCCCGTTGCAAAGGTCATGTACATCATTGAACCATCAAGGTTGAATGAATATCCTAAAGGCAAAACAAAACTTATTATACGTTCTGAAATACCGAATTTTTTAAGCTGTTCAATCTGCAAAGGCATTGAGGCTTCCGAACTTGCTGTGCTGAACGATAAGAAAAGAGCGTCTTTTACATACTTTAACAATTTCCAATAGTCGATTTTCTGTGTGAGACATATAATCCATAAAACAACAACAATAAAAAAAGCCAGTGTTGCAAAGAAACAAACAATTAAATATAAATAACCACCTAATACACCTACACCTTTAGATGCAATTACAGCTGCAACCGAACCAAAAACTGCATAAGGAGCAAAAGTCATTACGTAGCCAACAATCTTAAACATCACTTCTGAAATGGCATCAAGGGCTTTGGTTACGCTTTTTCCTTTTTCGCCGATGGCAGCTAATGCTATACCAAAAAACAGTGAAAATACTACGATTTGTAATACTTCGTTCGTGGAAAGGGCTTCAAAAATACTTTTCGGGAAAACGTGTGTAATAAAGTTATCAAGCGTCATTTTTTTTGCTTCAACTCCTGTATCTGTTCCTGTACTTGGTAAATCAAGCGTCATTACTTTGCCAGGTTTCATAATATTTACGGCAATCATACCCGTAATTAATGAAAGAATTGTTGCGAAATAAAAATAACCTAAGGTTTTGAGTCCAACACGACCAACTACTTTGAAATCTCCGAGTTTGGCAATTCCTACCGAAAGAATAGAAAATACCAAAGGCCCTAAAATCATCTGAATTAGACGTAAGAAAATCTTTGAGAGCAATTGCAGATATGAACTCCAATCTTTCACACCTTCATTGGCTTTTACCTGTTCGGGATTGAGTAATGCGGCATCTTTTATACTAAATTGCCCTAAATCGAAGTGATTGTGGATGAAATAACCAACAATGATGCCGAGCGTCATTCCGATGAATATTTTCCAAGTAATGTTTAGTTTCATAGTATAATACACACTCCCCGCCCCAAAAGGGGAGCTTTTTTAACCTCCCTTTAAGGGCGAGAGGCGAAAAATTTTCGATAAATTGGTTTACGATAAAGGAATTGAAGATACAAGATAGGATAAAAAATGTAATCTGTCAAAATAGTCGGCGTTCGAAATTCAATTTCATCAATAATTATACTTCCAGAACCATTCGACGAGGTATCGTCTCTGACGATACGGTGCTTGTGCTTCCAGTATTTTAGAAAAAAAGGGAGTGTTACACCTTCATCAACAAAATATGATTCTTTAACCGATAAATAAGAATCAGTTATTTTACTGACCCAAAGTTGCCGTAAAATAAAAAAATTTAGTTCAAATGTTACTTTTTCACCAACTTCCTGTCCAAAGTTTATAAGTTTCACAGGAGGAAAAGGTGGAGATAGCTTAAGGAGTAATTTATCATCAAATTGATTCCATACGTCAATAACAGATTGATTTACAGCGGTTTCGATATTTATTTTCATAGTTATTAATTTTTTAGCGTGAAATAAAATAGTTTTAAAGAAAGAAAAGCAATCTGAGTGGTAGGAATACTGCGAAATATGTTTAAAAAATCAGGTTTTTAAATACTGAAATCATTTAAAATACTTTTAATTTCTATAAATATAAATCCACAAATTTGTGAAGAGCTAAATAGAGGTCTATGAGCTTATTGCCTACTGTGGCTTTTGTAGTCATTGACCTTGGGCTATTTAAGGTCTCAAATAAAGCCAAAATGGTAAGAAAAATAACCTTTTTGGAAAGCTATAAGGCCGTTAATAAACGTTATTAAGTAGTAAAAAGGTAAAACCAGATATCGCTTACTAATACATTTGAAAATTTAGGAGATTATAGTTTTTTTTAAATACTTAGACGTAAGAAATAAGCCAGTTTGCTGCATCGACTGTTCGCCGCAGCGTTAAAAGCTTGATTATCAGGTAAGTAATTAAAATTGTTTTTTCGCATATTTTCATCTCAATACTTAGGACTTTGTAATTTAACCCCAAAAAGAAGTAATATGTTTTTAGAAATTCATAGAAGTTTTATTCATTTAATCTTGATTTATCCTCTACAAATATTGTTGTTGTTAATTTTGCTTGCTTTGGGGATATTCGAGCTTTATCATTTTTTAAAAATAAGGAGGTTTTAAGCATTGGTCGAAACTTCGGTCAACGCAAATATATTAAGTAGATTATGTTTTTATCATAGTGGTTAGGGTTGTACGCAAAGAGCCGTTTCGTTTGAGACGGCTTTTTTGTAAAGAGTTTTGATTAAGCAAATTTTGCTTTTAATTGTTAATATTCAGTAATAGGATAGTATTATTTAACAAATTTGAAAAAAGTTAAATAGCTGTCTATCAGCTTATTATTTTATTTCTGGCTTGTTAACTTTTGTCCCTGCACTATTTAACAAATGAGTTGTAAAGTCTATCTGAGAAGTTATGCCAAATTTTTGATTCATCTTCTAATTTTTATAAATCTTATTAGGAAGAAAATAGATGGAGCGAATATGCAAAAAACGATAAGTTAAAAGCCTTTTTGGTTATTTAAATGGGTAACGTTATTGATATTTTTGTGACAAATGCTTTTAAATGCCAACTTTATATGTTAGAATCAATAATTATTAACAGCTAGTGAAAATATTGATATTGAAAAGGAATTTTTTTTACCTCTTTAAGGAGCGAAGATTGCAAAGTTTTATTTACTGATTATTTGCCTTTTAAATAATGAAACACAAGAAAAGATGTGAGGGATTTGAAATTAAAAAGTTTGATTTTTAACAAAATAGTAAGTAGGCTTATGTTGATTATTTTGGTCTTAGCACTTAAATGGCTTGTATGATAGTATAAATTTTACCTTTTTATTTATTTTTTATGAAGAAGTTTTTTATTCTTTTAATTGGAATAGTTTTTTCTTATCTGTCATCTGCTCAACAACTAAACTATAGTGACAGAGGTAGTACAGAATCATGCGTGACATTGAATAAAAATGGAAGTGGTACATACTATTATTTACAAACTGATCAAGCGTCTAATCCTAATTTTGGGGGTTCGCTAGGGGAGTTTGGTACTGGATGCTCATTAGTCATTTCAGGTGAGCAAAAGAATACTTATTCTTGTAGTGGGTGTGTTTTAGCTAACGGAACTTTCTTTTATAGAATTTATCCGACTGAGGGGAGTGCACCAAATTTTTCAAGGTTCACATTGGGTTTGGCATCAAACATTGCAGGTGGATATGGGGGGAATCAGACTTGGAGAAATAATTCACATAATATCAATTTTTTAAATGGGCGAGCTTCAGGAACTTATATAATTGAGATTTTGACACAAAATCCAATTAGCGGCGGTTGTCCTAGGTTGACATTGTTTTCATATAATTATGGTTCTACTTATAAAGCCACATTTACTGTTTTAGGTCCGCCCACTTTGCAGCCGAATGCTTCGATGTGTTTGGGAAATTCTGTAACGCTGACAGGATCGTGTGCAAGTGGAACGCCGAAATGGTCAACTGGGGAAGTAGCGGCAGAGATTTCGGTTAACCCAACTGTAAATACTACCTATACCGCTACATGCAAAACTGCCGAGGGTTATGAAAGTGCGACGAGTTCGTCGGTTAATGTAACTGTTAATAGTTTAAGCATTATAGATCACCCAATAACTCAATTTGATTGCGAGCCAAATAGCATTCGTTTTCTGGCAAATGCTTCAACAACCAGCACTGATTTTGGGAGTGCCATAACTTATCAGTGGCAAAGGAAACTTTCTTCAGAATCAAGTTTTACAGCACTTACAAATGCTATACCGACAGTATTTTCTGGAAATATTCTTCAAGTTTCACCAACAGGTAGCCCTA
>Ga0209189_1001535_pt1 | contig 17176 bp, 17 predicted proteins | sample C_130820_EF_Meta_FD_187308 | JGI IMG/M metagenome (GOLD analysis project Ga0209189, IMG submission 187308) | Freshwater microbial communities from Lake Croche, Canada to study carbon cycling - C_130820_EF_MetaG (SPAdes) (version 3) | ecosystem: Environmental > Aquatic > Freshwater > Lake... | reverse complement strand
ATCTTATTACTATTTTTTACTTGAAAGAAAGTTTTTTCTTTGTGAACAGAAAAAAATGGAAAGTAAAATATAATCTACCACTTAAATTCAATACAAGTATAAATTTCGTGTTATAGGAACTCAACTTAATTCAACAAAAAATTTTATCAAATACTTGTTAAAACGTTTTAGAAGAGCACATATCATTAATCCAAATGCAAGTAATTCTGCTTTTTTTGCAAAATTTTTCAAAAAAAATGGACCAAAAATTGGAAAGCCTTCATGTTTCGCTTAATACTGCAGATTTCTTTCTTTTTGTTTTTCACTCAATTATTCTATTTCGCCCTTTAAAGGAGCTTCGATTTGGACAACAAAAATGGCTTTTTAGAAGTAAAATGTTTGATTATTACACCTCTATTTTAACTCATTTTCCAAATGTATTAAAAGATTTATTAGAAAAAAACAAGGCCAACTATTCTGAAAAAACAATAGAAGATTTTGTTCAATTGGTTGAAGAAAAACTAATAATTAGACAGACACAAGAAGAAGAAACTAGACCAAGTGCTTTAATTCTGATATTTTTGCTTTGGTTTGATTATAATGAAACAGCATTTCTTAAAGGAGTTTCTGATATAGAAGTCCACAATAAACTTGAACAACTAACTGGATTAAAAGCAGGAACATTAAAAAAAGCTCATACTAGGTTTCGGGGAATATTTATTGATAAAACTATAAAACTTTCTTCTATGGAGTATTTTACAAGGAGACTTGAAAAAAACAGAGAGTTTTTTCAAGGATAAGAAAGACAAAGAAAAACTAAATAATTTTATTGACAAAATGGATTTAAGTATCCTTAAAAATTGACCCTGTATGGATGGGACTTCTCTTGAGTTGATAATGTTTGTCGATGAATTAAACCACAAGGGTATCTTATTTAAGAGTTTATCTCAATCGCTGATTGATACCACTACCGAAACGGGTGAGTTTGTTTTTAAGTTGTTCGCCCTTTTGGCAGAGCATGAACGAAAAAGATTGATTCGTAGAACAAAAGCAGGGCAAGAAGCTGCTCGTGCAAGAGGAAGAATGGGTGGGAGACCAAAAGGGTTATCGCCACTTTATCAAGAAATTGCCCCAATGGTAATCAATGCCTACAAACAGCAAAGTAGTATTCGAGAAATTATGAAGGCGTTCAAAATTCCTTCTACGGCTACCGTTCATAAAATTTTGAATGGGGACGGTATTTCGCAAAAAAAGGAGAAAAGTGAAGAACAATAATTTTCTCTTCTATAACTAATAGATAGTCAACTATTTAAATCGTTCGATTGAGAAGTTTGACTTACATTTGGGTAACTACCCACTACCAAGAAGAAAACAAGAAACATAACTACATAATTTAATTTATTGATTAGTAAGCATCTATCACAGCGGCAAACCGTCTCGCCTCCCGTATCTCAGTTCTTTTTTTAAATACATTAATTTTTCTTCAACTTCTGTAACAAGACGATTTCCAATATTTTTGAATGCTTGTATAAGCAATCTGTTTATTTCGTACGGTACTATCGAATGTAGCGAATTACCATTCAACGACCATTTAAGACTATTCACCGATTATTTCTTGAATAAAATTTAATTAATCGCGGATATTAAATAATTTTAAATTCCTCATACTAACCCAAAGGCAAGTATAGTAAAGGGATAGCAAATCTCTGAGGGTACGGAATAATGCAAAGACAGTATTTATTGTCCATACTAACTATATTCGACATAGACCAAATTTTTTACTCATGACCATTAAAAATATAATTCTAAAACGTTTACCAATCATTCTTATCACATCGCTAGGGGTTGGATTGTTGATATTAGTACCAGTTGTTTTAACTACTGATACTACAATCAATCGTTATTTTTTTGTTTTTTCAATTTTTTTTATGCTCGGGGTAATTAGTTGGATATCAAATATTGTATTCTCCGTTTTTTTTATTCAATCGCTCAAATCATATTTGTGGAAATGGCTGGCTAGTACCATTTTCCTAATCTTTTGTTTGTATTTATCACATTTAATTTTTGAAAACCTTTTTATTATCAAAACCCCCAAATTTGGATATTTTCGTGTGCTCGGTGTTATTATTTTCAATACCGCTATTTTTACAATTAATATGTTGATTAATTCTTTTGAAACTAAATTGCAATTAGAAAATGAAAATAATCATTTGAAAATCAATCGCTTAGAAACAGAATTGTCATATTTGAAAAATCAAATAAATCCTCACTTTTTGTTTAATGCTTTGGCTTCATTGAAATATTTAATAAGAGTAAACCCTCAGATTGCTGAAAGTTATTTAATGAAATTATCAGATTTTTTAAGAGGTAGTATTAGTCAAACCGATGATTTGATATCGCTACAAGATGAACTTTTGTTGTGTAGCGACTATATAGATTTACAAAAAATTCGTTTTCAAGATGGCTTAATCTATGAAAATGAGATTGACCCTAATTCTCTTCATAATAGAATCCCATTTTTTGCCTTGCAAAGTTTAATAGAAAATTCTCTTAAACATAATATCGTGAGTTTGATGGATCCACTTACGATTCGGGTTGAAGTAAAAGGTACTCAGCTGACGATTATCAATAATATTCAGTCTCGCCTTACAGAGGTAGTTAGTTCAAGTACAGGTCTTAACAACCTGAATGAAAGAATGAAAATTCTGACTGGGCAACCCATTGTTATTGATAAAAACCAACATTATTTTAAGGTTCAATTAAACCTATTAGTTGACCACGGTCAATAGTTCACACTATCATAAAATACTGTTTACCAGTTTTTTTATGAAAAACAAATTTGTTGATTAAATATACTTAGCTGTTTAAAATCATGAAAATAGTAATAATTGAAGATGAAATACTCACCGCCGAGGACCTAAGGCACGATTTGCAATCATTGAATTATGGAATTGAAGTAACTGCTATTTTGCCTACCGTGACTCAATCAATTGAATATTTTTCAACAAATGTAGACTACAATCTTATTTTTTCTGATATTCAATTAGGCGATGGGTATTCATTCGAAATATTCAAAAAAGTATCAGTGAAATCACCGATTATTTTTTGTACCGCTTATAATCAATATGCCTTGGAAGCTTTTGAAAATAATGCAATCGATTATATTTTGAAACCTTTTGATAAAATAAGTATCGCTCATTCGCTTGAAAAATACCGCTTGTTGAAAGAAAAATTTAGTACTCCCCAAGTTGATTATAGTAACCTTTCGGCCTCATTATTACCCAAAGTGACTAAAATTCAATCTTTATTAGTTCATCAAGGTGATAAAATCCTTCCCTTACCCGTGGCAAATATTGGTTTATTACAACTTAAAAACCATATTGTTCAATTACATACCTTAGAAGGAAGTCATTTTCCTATTTTTCAATCTTTGGAAGAGCTAGAAAGTAAATTAGCACCAGAATTCTATCGAATTAATCGGCAATTTATTGTAAATCGCAAAGCTATCAAGGACGTTTATAGGCATTTTGGACGTAAATTAATAATTAATTTAACCCTTCCTTTTTCAGAACAATTAATTGTAGGTAAAGAAAGAACGGCTCATTTTATGGAATGGCTCTCTGAAAATTAACCCTCTTAATGTCCACTTCAGAGTCGAATTTGTCCACTTCACCAACTTTTTTATTTGACCATCTTCTATTTTAGTATATCATCGATTTGACAAACCGAAAATATACCGAACCGAAAATATACTATTAAAAGACAGATGTCATTTTGGTTTACCTCAGCAGTTTTAATTTACTTAGTGAAGGATTAGCACACGCCCAAATACCCACCTTCACGAGTTTCTCGCCTATTAGTGGCGTTGTTGGTACGTTGGTTACTTTAACAGGAACCAATTTTAATACCACCACCACGAATAACATCATGTTTTTTGGTGCAACCAAAGCCACGATGACTGCTGCAATCACTACCAGACTAACTGTGAGTGTACCAAGTCCCGCTTGATAATCATAGTTTTACCTATTGGTGTTAAGCTATTTCAGGAAAAGACAGACATTTATCACTAAAACTATAAAACCAAAAAACATTAAAAACCCGCTGTAATGAAAAAAACACTTATTTTACTTTCAATTTTAACCTCTTTTGTGGCATCTGCACAATCAATAGAGATAAATCCTAATGGAGGCACCAATGCTTCAGCCATTTTAGATTTAAAATCAACCACGAAAGGGTTTTTATTGCCACGCATGACCAATGAACAAATGAGGGATATTCCAAGTCCTGCTCAAGGACTTCTTGTCTTTTGTACGGATTGTGGCACTAATGGTGATTACTATTTTTACAAAGGTTCGGCTTGGGTCATATTGAGCTCAACAACCGTTACGAGCTTCACCTCTATTGGAGCGGTAAGTGATGTTGCTTACTCGGAAGGGGCAACCGTTACCAGTGGTGGAGAATTAAAATTAGCACCAGCCAATGCAACTAAACCAGGAATTGTTACTGCAACTGACCAAACATTTGGTGGGGTAAAAACATTTAGCAATGGTATTATAGGTAATGTGACTGGAAACGTAACTGGTAATGCAGATGCTGCAACTAAGATTGTAAGCATAACAAATTCGGATATTGTTCAATTAACATCAACACAAACATTAACAAACAAAACACTAACATCGCCAACTATTACAGGAACAGGTGCGATAGCAGGAACCTTTTCTGGCGATTTAACTGGCAATGTGAATGGAAATGCTACAACAGCAACCACGGCAACTATAGCAACCAATGTTTCTGGTACTGTGGTTATTTCCAACGGAGGGACAGGTGCCACTACCCTAACCGAAAACAATGTTTTATTGGGCAATGGCACGAGCACTTTACAAGCAGTTGCCCCTGGAGCCAATGGTTCGACTTTATTGCCGAACCAACTTTGGCAGATGCGATATTGGACAGGCTTATGCAGCACGTCCATCGCATAGAATTGAAAGGTGAATCTATGAGAAAAAAACAAAAATCTGTTGTCAATCAAGTTTCTTAATTTACATTTGCAAAACTGCTTTTCGACTTATCCACATATGGCTCACTTTGCCTACATTTAGTGGCTCACTTTCGCTACATTATACAACATATTTAACGCTTGGATCATATCTGCCTTTGTACTATATTCTGTAAGTAGTTTTTTTTCTGGACCACACCATTTTACAGAATCAGCAAAATAAGAAACAAACATTTCAGCATCTTCAGCTGCAAAAGCCTCATTTGCTTTATTAAAGGACTCTACGTTTTTGTCAAATAGTTCTTGGTTTTTTGTATTGTCTTTTTTTGTACAAGCAATCATTGATGCTGATACAAAAAGGCCTAGTAGTAGTTTTTTCATTGTTATATTTTTATGGTTAGAAAATTATTTTTTGTACCCTCTTCGTATAATTCTATACAAAAGAAAATACGATTAGATACACCAAAAATTTATAATTATTATTAATTAAATGATAAGAATTTTATTTTTTTACTGCATCTGGATTTGCTGCTATCTCATCCATTATAAATTTAGCATCATACATATCCGTTTGACTAACCATTTTGTCGCCTTTCCATTCTACCCATACATTTACTGGCATTGCAATATTTTTATTTGAAAATTTACCAGTTGCTAAAAGTGTCCCAAAATAGAGTGTATGAATTTCACCATTATTTAGTGTAAAAGTTTGAACTCTTCCTTCTGTAAAGGAAATATCTTTTAACAAAGTATGCATTTGTGACCAATATGCAATTGCCCCTTCTTTACCTCTAACTACTACTGCTGTATCTGCGGCGGTTCTCAAAACAAAATCAGGGGATAAAAATGTGTCTACAAATGAATAATCAGCTTTAGAGAAAAGCATTATATCACTCCATAATCTTTTAGATTTTGCATCTCCTGAAGTAAAAGTACCGGCCAGAGGGTCTAAATTTTTTGTTTCTGTTTCAGTTTTACTTGTACAAGCAATCATTGATGCTGATACAAAAAGGCATAATAGTAATTTTTTCATTTTTTTCATTTTTAAGTTAGGTATCTTTTTGATATGCGAATATAGATATCTTTTTGATATCTATTATAATTTTTTTATAATTAAAAAAATCAACTTCAACTTAAAGATTTATACCATTCTCCGATTTTCAAACTATTATATTGCACCGGTGTTTTAATTGAAAAATGAATAACAAAAGCATAGTCAATGGATGCCCCAGCTTCATACCCAAGATTATTGATCACATCGGATAAATGGATTTTATGCTTCGAAAACACAAGCCTAAATAATATGTACAACTGCCCATTTTATGCTATTTATTTCAGAGGGATTCTGACATTTGATTGATCTTTAGTCACTCCTTGCAAGAAACTATAAAATAGATTTTGCTTATTCTATCCACCCTTTTAACTTATTTTTAATCTAATTTTATTTAAATTCGCATCCGGATTCACATTATTATGAAAGAAAGTATTCAATTATGAACGAAAATATTGAATTTAGGTCATTCTGTCCTGTTGCAACCAGCTTAGATTTGTTAGGAGATAAATGGACATTGCTGATTTTACGAGACATGATTTGGGCTCACAAAACCATGTTTAAGGAATTTAGAGAATCAATTGAACAAATGCCCAGCAAGATGCTTTCGAACAGGCTAAAAAAACTTGAGGAGTTGGGCTTCATTACTAAAAATAAAGCCCAAAAAAACAAAAAAAATATTTACTATTTATTAGAACCAAGAGGGATTGATGTTTTTCCAATCATGATTGAACTGTCAATATTTTCAACAAAACATTTTTTTGAACATTTAGGTGCCTCTCAAATAGAAGATGTAAGAACGAACGTTTTAAATGATAAAGTCGGTTATACCAATGCACTTATCTTGAATTACGAGAATTTCGTTCGAACCCTTACTATTTAATTAAGCAGTTGAGTATATTTAATAGACAAATTTTTTTTCATAAAAACTGATAGACAGTATTTTATATTATGGTGGACTGTTAACCGTGGACGACTTAATATTACCCATAAAAGCGACCAAAAAAAAATTAATAAATCTGGATTAATTATTGACTATTCTAGAGTATAATAGACTTTCTAAACAATAAATTTACCTTAAAACCGGTATTATTAATTGTAAAATTTTTGAATTACCGAAATGACATCACTGTATTTGTTTCTCACTTTGGCACTCGCTCGTACATCCATCAAGTAGATTTTCAGACCTCTCAGGGTAAGACAATAAACTTTCAGTCCATGTAACCTCTCTATTTACGCCCAAGATTTCCGTGCAGTATGGGGCTTTTGATTCTTTTGCATCATCGCCCATTCTTGAACGCCTGATAAAGTTTCTGTTCGTAGATTCGGACTTTTGCCGCCAGCTTCTTTCAGATTCCATCTCACGATGGACACCTTTGCTCTTGGCTAAAACTTCCTACTGCAAAGCGTGTTCGGGACTTCAACCCTATAGTTTATGTCCATGCCTGATACACAAACAAAACAAAGCCTCAGATTTCTTTGAGGCTTTTTGGGAATTACTGATGGTTCGACATATCGACGGTGCGACGCCTCGCTTCGAATCAGTTACCGAATGCTCAAAAATATATTTCTCAAAAAACTTCAACAAAAAAAGCCTCAGATTATTCTGAGGCTTTGTGGGAATTACTGGGTTCGAACCAGTGACCCCCTGCTTGTAAGGCAGGTGCTCTGAACCAGCTGAGCTAAACTCCCATAACGTACTATAATTTTTTCTTGAAAAGAGTGGGAATTACTGGGTTCGAACCAGTGACCCCCTGCTTGTAAGGCAGGTGCTCTGAACCAGCTGAGCTAAACTCCCTTTTCGTAAACAAACTAGGTTTTTGTTTGGGACTGCAAAGATGCACGTCTGTTTTTTCATTTCCAAATATTCAGGTGAAAAAAATGTTGATGTTTATATTTTCCTGCAAAAATTATATTTAAAATTTGTTTAGTATAACCTCATTTCAAGTTTTTGACATATTCATGGGCGATACTGTCAAAAAAGTATTTGTTCCTGACAAAATATTAGTTGGAGACTTCTCGCCTTAGTTATATTTTTGTGAATAATTTTAATTCAATCTTAAAAATATGGCTCTTGAACAAACATGGCGATGGTTTGGCCCAAATGACCCCGTAAGTTTATCCGATGTTCGACAAGCTGGGGCAACTGGCATTGTTTCGGCACTTCACCATATTCCAAACGGCCAGGTTTGGACAAAAGCAGAAATTCAAACCCGTAAATCTCAGATCGAAAGCAGCGGTTTGGTTTGGTCGGTCGTAGAAAGTGTGCCTGTGCATGAAGATATCAAAAAGGCTTCTGGTAAATATAAGCAATACATCGAAAACTATAAAGAAAGCCTTGTAAACTTGGCCGAATGTGATATTGATACTGTTTGCTACAATTTCATGCCGATTTTGGATTGGACTCGTACCGATTTAGATTTTGAATTGTCTGATGGTTCGAAAGCCTTGCGTTTCGATATGACTGAGTTTTGTGCTTTTGAAATGTATATTTTGAAGAGAATAAATGCGGATAAATCATACTCAGAAGTTCAAGTTGCTAAAGCAAAAGCATGGTTTGAAAGTGCTAGCGAAGCTGATGTAAACCGTTTGACCAGAAATATCATTGCGGGCTTACCAGGAAGCGAAGAAAGTTTTACGATTGAGGCTTTTAGAGATATGCTTGATACTTATAAATATATTGGAGATAAAGAATTACGCCAAAATCTTTATTCTTTCTTGCAGGAAATTACACCAGTAGCCGAACAAGCAGGTGTATTATTGGCCATTCACCCCGACGACCCACCTTACCCGATTTTGGGCTTGCCACGCGTAGTGAGTACCGAAACCGATGCAAAATTATTGCTCGAAGCGGCTGAAAGTAAATTTAATGGACTTTGTTTCTGTACAGGAAGCTATGGCGTGCGTGCCGATAACGATTTGGCAGGAATGGTTGAAAGACTGGGAAATCGAATAAACTTCATACATTTACGAGCAACTAAGCGTGATGCCGAAGGAAATTTCCATGAAGCCGACCATTTAGATGGCGATGTAGATATGTATAGAGTCATGAAAGCATTGGTTTTGGAACAAAATCGAAGAATAACCGAAGGCCGTGAAGATTACAGATTACCGTTCCGTCCAGACCATGGCCACAAAATGCTCGATGATTTGAATGCCAACAAACGTACAAACCCAGGCTATACTGCCATTGGTCGTTTACGAGGTTTGGCAGAACTAAGAGGTTTAGAACTAGGTATAGTTAGAGGTTTACAGAAAATTGTTTGAGTTTTAAATACATTCACTCATTCAATAAATCATTCATTCAATCATTGATTTTATGCCAAAAATAGTAACTTTCGGAGAAGTGCTTCTTCGCCTCTCAACACCCAATTTTCAGAAACTCGAACAAGCAACATCGTTTAATGTTACTTTTGGTGGTACAGAAATGAACGTTGGGGCATCTCTCGTGAAATTTGGGTTTGAAGCTGCTCACGTAACCATATTTCCTAATAACTTGATGGGGCAAAAAGCAAAAGCCTTTTTGCGACAATTAGACGTTGATACTTCTCATGTTGTGCTGGAAGGCGATAGAATAGGAGTGTTTTTCTTAGAAACAGGTGCCGTAATGCGTGCAAGCCAGATTGTGTATGACCGTGCCGATTCATCATTTGCGAATATCAACCCTGATTTGTTTAATTGGGAAGAAATCTTGACAGGTGCTGATTGGTTTCACTGGTGTGGCATTACGCCAGCTATTTCGGAAGGTGCTGCAAAGGCATGTTTAGACGCCGTAAAAACTGCCAAAAAATTGGGTCTTACTGTATCGTCAGATATTTATTATCGCAGTAATTTGTGGAAATATGGTAAAACTCCACAAGAAATTTTGCCCGAATTGGCTTCTTATTCAGATGTTATTTTGGCAAGTCGCAAAAACATTGAAGAGATTTTTGGTCTCAAAGTAACGGCTGAAAAAGGTAAATTTGTAGAGGCTTGCAAAATGTTGTTGGAAGCTTACCCGACCATTAAGAAAGTAATTGATACCGAGCGTATTCAAGTAAGTGCTTCACATAACCAATATTCTGCTAAAATGTGGAATGGTGCAGAATTGATAGAGACTGATTATCAGGATATTACACATATAGTTGATAGAATTGGTACTGGTGATGCGTTTTTGGGTGGTTTTATTTACGGGCAAATTTTATTGAAAGATGACTTTAAATCTTTGCAATTTGGAACGGCTGCCGCAGCATTGAAACACACCATCGAAGGCGACCAAAATTTAGTAACTGTACCAGAAGTAGAAGCAGTAATGAGCGGAGACAAATCTGGTAGATTGAGAAGATAATAAAAAATGACGAATGATGATTTACGAATTTTAGGTTAAAATCTTATGATTTTTATTCGTAATTAGTAATTCTTAAATTATAAAGATAATGGCAAGATTTGATAAAAATATAACCTTGGCACAGGTTTCGGCAACGGGTTTAGTGCCACTTTTTACGCACAATGATTTAGAATTGTGTTTAGGCGTTTTGCGTGCGTGTTATGCCGCAGGTGTGAAAGTTTTTGAGTTTACAAACCGCACAGAAAATTCGTATAATAATTTTGTTGAGCTCGTAAAAATCGCAGAAACCGAAATGCCCGAAATGATTTTGGGTATTGGTACGGTTTACGATGCGGCAACGGCTCAAAAATTTATCGATGTAGGAACAAATTTTATCGTTGCTCCAGTGATGAACCCCGAAGTTGGCAAAGTTTGTCAAGCAGCAGGTATCCCGTGGATGCCTGGTGTAATGACTGTTACCGAGATTTATAATGCTCGTGTGGCTGGTGCTGAATTTATCAAAATCTTCCCTGGAGATGTATTGGGAGCAGGTTTTGTGAAAGCCCTCAAAGGTGGCCCAATGCCCGATGTTCAGATTATGGTTACTGGTGGAGTTTCGCCAACCGAAGAAAGTCTAAAATTATGGTTTGGTGCCGGCACAACCGCCGTAGGTATTGGCTCGCAATTAGTGCCGAAAGATGTTTTAGCTGCAAAAGATTGGGAAAAAGTTACTGAAATTGTAGGTAATGCTTTAAATATTATTAAAGGTTTGAAATAAAATTCTCTAATAATCCTCCAGCTAATTCAGGAGGCAATTAAACAAAAAGCTCCAAAAACTAAATTTTTGGAGCTTTTTATATTTTAAATCCCCCATTAGGGATTAGGGTTACGCATAAACATTCAATGCTGCTGCAACTTCACGCACACCGATTGCCATCATATTCGATAGGTGCGTAGTAACGTTTTCTTCAAAACCTTTGAGTTTGCGAAGGTCAGTTCCCCAAAGTTGTTCGTTGCCCAAAACTGCATTGACTACTTCACTCGCTTTATGGTTTTGCCATACTTCATAAAAATATTTTGCTGAATCGCATTGGATTGGATAAAGTTCGCCTTCTTTTTCTCCAAAATACTTGCCGTTTTCTTCTTTTACTGCTTTCATAAATAAAAGATAAGCAGAAAAACCACGAGTAAAATATTGCGGAACAGTATTGAATTCTTTATAATAATTGAGCAATAATGGAATATTACGCATCTGCATTTTCATGGTATATTGGAGCGTGATGCTAATCCATTGGTGGTCGAGGTATGGGTTTCGGAATCTATCTAAAACATCACGGCCGTAGCGTTGAGCTACTTTTGCGTCAATTTTATATGGAATTGCTGGAGCAATTTCTGACATCATCAAGTTTGTGATAAACTTCTCTGTTATATCATCTGCCAATGCTTCTTTTACGGTCTGAAAACCAGAAAGGAATTCCATACCGCACATAAGTGAATGTGTACCATTAAGCATACGAAGTTTAAGTTCACGGAATTGCTCAATATCATTGGCAATTTTTACACCTTCATCGGCTTGGGCAAAAGTTAAAACCTCTTTAACTTTTTCGCCACCCTGAATCGCCCAAAGTCTATATGTTTCGGCTACAGCCAAAAGTTCATCTTCATAACCTAATTTCTGTTGAATTTCAACCAAGGCTTCACCTTTTGGCTTACCCGGTACGATTCTATCAACTAACGAATTACAGAATGTATTTTCGGTTTTTAGCCACTCAATAAAATTAGCTGGTAAATGATTGAAAGAGGCAACTTTCAAAATAATATCTCTCAAAATATCGCCATTACCTACGATTAGCTCGGTCGGGATAATTACAACTCCGGCTTGTTTATTCTGGAAACGCTCATATAACCACGCCGTAAGTTTTGCAGGAAACGAAGCAGGCGGAGACTGACGAACGCTCTCTTCTACATATTGCAGACCTACTTCTGTAGTATTTGAAATTACTACAGAAATGTTAGAATCTTGGGCAGTTTCGAGGATTTCGTTCCATTTAGAATGAGCCGAAAGCACTCTACTTATGGCCGAACTGATGATGTTTTCTTCAGTTGGCACACCTTTGTCGATACCTCTTACACAAATTGTATAAAGGTTATCTTGTTCGGCAAAAGCATCAGCACCATCCGAATCGGTTGATTTTACAACCACGATTCGTCCATTAAAAACCCCTTGTTTATTGGCTTTATCAATAAAATAATCGCATAATCCACGAAGTAAAACCCCCGTACCAAATTGGAGTACTCTTTCAGGCAATTGGATTGTCGAACTGTCGGTTAGTAATTCTTTAGAGAGTTTCATTAAAAGTCAAAATATGATAGAATTATTTTAACAAAAGTAGGTACTTTATTAAGTTTCATCAACTAAAATACAGTTAAATTATAATACTATTTTGTAATTTAGATTTTACTATAGGAATAATTTAACAAGGAAGTAATTGATGAGTAGCTTATAGTATTAAAACAATAAAATTTTAAGCGTTTTTATGCGTAATAATTGAAAAAAAAGCAAAATGTATTTGATATTCATCAAGAAATCAGACTTGTAAGCTGCTTGAAATTTTCCTTTAATCATCTTTGAATTTTGTAGAAACCCCGAAAAAAGGTAATTTTGCCACACAAATAAAACTACAGTTCTCAATGGAACAAATTTTTACAACAGCAGCTTTAACAAGCATTTTAAGCCTGACGCTTTTAGAAATAGTATTGGGCGTTGATAATATCATTTTCGTTTCGATTATTGCCTCGAAACTACCACATCTTGAGCAAAAGAAAGCACGTAGTATTGGTTTAATGATGGCAATGCTTATTCGTATTGCATTATTGTTTGCTTTAGGATGGATTTTAGGGCTTCAAACCGACTTATTTAATCTCAAGGACTTGGGTTTACATTTGGATTTGGGCTTTAGTGGAAAGGATATTATACTATTGTTTGGTGGACTTTTCTTGTTGTATAAATCAACTACTGAGATACATCAAAAATTAGAAGGACACGAAGAAAATATAAGTGGTAAAAAAACAGCTTCTAAGCTCTCAAAAGCTATTTTTGATATTGCAATTATTAATATTGTATTCTCAATCGACTCAATTATTACGGCAATCGGTATGACAGATAATATTGTCGTGATGGCGGTTTCTGTTATTCTTTCTACATTTGCGATGTTGGCTTTTGCGGTAAGTGTGGGCGACTTTGTGGAGCGTCACCCAACTATTAAGATGTTGGCTTTATCGTTCTTGGTAATGATTGGTACATTGCTCATTGCTGAGGCATTTAAAGTTCATGTTCCGAAAGGTTATGTTTATTTTTCGATGGCATTCTCATTTTTGGTTGAAACCCTCAACATTAAAATGCGTAAAAATGCAAAACCTGTCGATTTACGCAACGAGATAAAATAAATAGATGAAGCCCACTTGCCCCCAGAGGCAGGTAATGAGCGAATGAGAAATTGATTAAATAGCTTTCAGGGTAAATATTCTATGTTTTTTTAGTTAAAAACCCCCTCTGGGGCTGAGCGGTATATGAAGATATTTTCTTGGATTTACACAATTTGGTGTGCGTTTTGGTTTATTGTAGTGTTTTTATTGCTTTTTCCTGTTGTTTTTGTTTGCTTGCAAAAAGAACAATGGAAGCCAGTTGCCCATTATTGTAATCGTATTTGGGGAACAATTTTCTTTTTCATTATTGGTCAGCCCGTAAACGTTACATACGAAACAGAACTCGACCCAAAACGTGCTTATGTTTTTTGTGCCAATCATTTTAGTTATCTTGATATTGCGATGATGGGCGTAGTCATCAAAAACTATTTTGCGTTTATGGGCAAAAGTTCGGTCAAAAAAGTACCGCTGTTTGGATATATGTTTACAAAACTTCATATACAAGTAGATAGAACAATAAAAAATAGTCGAATAAAGGCCTTAACTCGCTCAATAAAGGCTCTGAAATCGGGTCGAAGTATTATGATTTTTCCCGAAGGAGGTATTTTTTCGACTAATTTCCCGGAAATGATTCAGCCTTTTAAAGATGGAGCTTTTTCGATGGCTATCGAAAATCAAGTGCCGATTGTGCCGATTTCGCTGTTTGATAATTATAAAGTAATGCCCGAGCTATTATTCAAATGGCATAAAATTAGGGTAATCGTGCATAAACCTATCGAGACAACAGGCAAAACAAAAGCGGAAATAGAAGACTTGAAAAAGAAACTTTATGATGTGATTCAGCCTACTTTAAATAAATTTAGAGACTAATTAAAAATTTAGGTATAAAGGCACAAAGTGGCAAAGTAAAGTTTACTATATTCCAATATGTTTAAGCAGTTGGATATATTTAATCGACAAATTTATTTTTCATAAAAAACTGATAGACAGTATTTTATCTTAGTGTGGAACGTCGAATATTGACCGTGGACTCCTTATGTTACTTTGAACCTGAATAAAAACATGATAATAGACCAAAAAATAGTTGAGAAAATGGCACATCTTTCTCGTTTAGAATTAAGCGAGCAGGAAAGTGAAAAAATGGTGGGTGATTTATCGAAAATCTTGAATTGGATGGACCAACTAAAAGAACTCGATACCACCAATGTAGAGCCACTTACGCACATGAGCGAAGAAGTTAATGTTTTCAGAGAAGACATTGCTAAAAACGCTTTGCCAAGAGAGAAAGGTTTGAAAAATGCTCCAAGTCAAAATGGCGAGTATTTTCAAGTACCGAAAGTGATAGAGTAAAAGTTCACAGTCAATAGTTGGCAGTCAACAGAAATAAGTCTGTAAAGAATGATGTCGAATCGTCAATCTTTACAGGTTTTTTATTGAGAATTAAGCCATTTGATGGCGACCGGCTCTTCCAAAACAAAACAAACTAATGGCCACCAAATAATGATAAACATCAATTGGGTCGAGGATGCTATTTGGCATAAAACTCTTATTATATGTAGCCAATATCAATGCTAAAACTCCCGAAATAAGCCAAGAAGCAACGGCCGAACGACTTTTGATAAGTCCAAAAATGCCGATAAATAAAACCAACGGAATCGCTAGCATTGATACTATCTGTAAGACTTTTAAGTTTTCGGTCAATCGAACGATTCCGAAAGCAATAAAACCTAAAACTGTAACGAAATAGATAGCATTTCGAGATGCCGCTTTACGCTGAACTGATAAAAATGAAGCATAAACCAAGCAAAAAGCTCCTATTGTTCCAGCTAAATGTTGGAAAAACTCTGAAACAGTTTTTGCTGGAGCATATCCCAAAAATCGGATAACTCCAAAAAAAGCCGCTGCCGTAATTGGAAGTACGAAGGCAGCCCAAAGTAAGCCGGTATTAAATTTAACTTTTTGAAGATATTTGAAAAACACAAAAATGCCTGTGAGTGTAAGCACAGCATCAGAGATAGCATGAGATATTTCCATAGTTTATTTTACAGAGTTTTATGTTGAATTTGAGAAAAAAACAATTTAAATCGATGAACAAAAAAGGTCAACTATCAATCTGATAATCAACCTTTTCCTACAGAAATATATGTACTATACAATTAAAATTCAATACATTATCACTAAAAGCCCTTCCTATTGGGTAGGGTTGGCAGGAGATTTAGAAACACAAACTTGCCGCTCCAAGCAGACCTGCATCGTTTCCAAGTGTAGCTTTTTTGATAATAAGCGTTTTAAGGTAATAAGGTGTTAACCAATATTCCAATTGCTTATTGAGAGCTGGTAGGATATAATCAAACGATGCCGAAAGACCACCACCGACTAAGATTGTAGTAATATCAAGGATACGAATCATCGAAACCAAGGCATTGCCGAGCATTTCGCCAACTTCGCTGAAAACTTGAAGAGCGAGTTCGTCACCTTCGGCAGCTGCAGCCACCAAACCCGTCGTCGAGATAGTGCCATCATCAGGTAATTGCGATTTGCCAGTATAAGCTTTTCTCATTTTATTAGCTAATTCTAGCAATTCATTTTTACCGATATTTCTTTCTAAAACTTTACCATTTTTTGAAGGGACGTGACCAGGTTCCATCGCATTTCCGCCACCACCTTTGAAAACTTGTTTATCGATGATTGCCGCCCCACCAACACCAGTTCCGAGCGTAACCATGATATAGTCTTCCGGAATTTCTTCATCTTCTCCAAAATAATATTCACCCAAAGCGGCGGCATTTGCATCGTTTTCGAGGAAAAAGTCGCATTTTGGAAAACGTTCTTTAAAGTACGGTATAATTGCAGTGCCGTCAATTTCGGGAATAGCCGTAATTTCCACCAGAGTCGTACGATTACGGCTGATAAGCCCCGGCACGCCGATTCCGCATTTTTCTACGCTTTTATTTTCGGCCAATTGTATCGCAATTGCATCGCCCAAACGCTCAACAAAACGCCCAGATTTACGCCAACTCGCCGTATCGTGGCTATAAAAATTTGAAAGTTTACCAGTTTGAGCTTCAACAATGCCCATCTTGACGTTAGTGCCGCCCACATCAATTCCTAAATATTCGGTTGCCATTTAGCGTAAAATTATATGTATTAAAAATTCAAATATAAAAGTTTTTTCAGGATTTATGAATTAGGATTTAACCTATTTGTTTTTTGAAATTAGTCTTTAATTATATAGCCTAATCGCACGGGCGACCCAGTCCTTAAACTAAATTCTACCAGTTAATTCTCAAATATCTCCACCTTGCGGACGTAAAACAATATCATCAATAACTGCGTTTTTCGACAAACTATATGCACTCCAAATAGTTTCGGCAATGTCGGCAACGGTCATAAATCTTTCTTCGGGAATTCCAGCCCC
>Ga0209189_1001534_pt1 | contig 17177 bp, 12 predicted proteins | sample C_130820_EF_Meta_FD_187308 | JGI IMG/M metagenome (GOLD analysis project Ga0209189, IMG submission 187308) | Freshwater microbial communities from Lake Croche, Canada to study carbon cycling - C_130820_EF_MetaG (SPAdes) (version 3) | ecosystem: Environmental > Aquatic > Freshwater > Lake... | reverse complement strand
GGCGCCGCCAATGAGCTGCTGCAGGTTCGTCCGCACGGTGACGCGGGCCCGGATCTTCAGCTCGACGCCGTTCTTGGCGACGGCCGAGAGGGTGGTCTTGCCGCTGGCCACGTCGGGGCAGTCGATCACCTTGGGGTTGACGCTCGTCTGCACGGCGTCGAGCACGTCGCGTCCGGCGAGGTCGATGGCGCAGGCCCGGTCGAAGTCGAGGTCGAGGTCGGCCCGGTGGGCCACGATCAGCGCCCGGATCACGCGGGGCACGTCGCCGCCGGCGAGGTAGTGGGCCTCGAGCCGCCGGGCCGTGAAGTCGGGGCCGAGTCCGGCCTGCGTCGCCATGATCCGCGCCTGCACGATCGTGTTGGCGTTGACCTTCCGCAGGCTCATGCCCACCAGTTCGAGGAACCGCACCGGGGCCTTCGACCAGTAGGCCTGAAACCAGATGCGGCCGTAGTTGACGACGACGAGCAGCATCACCAGGGCCATCACCGCCAGGAACAGGCCCAGCGCGCCTATGACGATCGCCGAGAGGGAGCCGTTGTCGTTCACGGGGAGTGCCTGCGGAGGACGGGGAACAGAGGTCGGCGGGGAATCGCCCGCGGCGGGATCGCGACGCCGGCATCGGCCCGACGCGGGGCGCAGCCGCGGACGCGACGCACCGGGCAGGCTCCGGAAAGAGCCTAGTTCGCCGATCGGGCGCGTGCCACCGCCGCCCCGGTGAAATCCCCCCGGCCGTTCACGACTCGATCCAGCCGCCGCCGAGCACCCGTCCGTCGGCGTAGCAGACGGCCGGCTGGCCCGGGGAAATGGGCCCCGGCGAGCGGTCCGGCCCCCCGGAAAACCGGGCGGAAAACCGCCCCGGCCCGAGGGGCGTGACCAGGGCGGGGGCCGCCGGCCGCTGCGCCCGGCACTGCACGAGGCACGCGAACGGCTCCCGCGGCGGCTCCCCGAGCCAGGTCGCCTCCCCGGCCACGAGGAAGTCCTCGGGCACCTCCTCCCGCCCACCGACGACGATCCGCCGCGCGGCGGCCTCGATCCGCACGACGTAGAGGGGGCGGGCCGCCGCGATCCCCAGACCGTGCCGTTGGCCGACGGTGAAGTGCTCGATGCCGGCGTGCCGCCCGAGCACGTGGCCGGCGGTGGACACGATCTCGCCCGCCCGCGAGCCGCCGAGGCGATGGGCCACGAGCCGCGCATGCTCCCCCGGCGGCACGAAGCAGATCTCCTGGCTGTCGGGCTTGTCGGCCGTCACGAGCCCGAGCGCCGCCGCCCGGCAACGCACCTCGGGCTTGGACAGCTCCCCCACGGGCAGGAGCATCCGCGCGAGCCGCGCCGGCGGCACGTCGAAGAGCACGTACGACTGGTCGCGGGAGGCGTCGAGCCCGCGGGCCAGTCGAGGCGCGTCGTCGGCACACCGTTCGAGGCGGGCATAGTGGCCGGTGGCCACGTGCGTCGCGCCGATCATGTCGGCATGGTCGAAGAGCCTGCCGAACTTGATCCAGGAGTTGCACCGCACGCAGGGGTTCGGCGTGCGGCCGCGGCCATACTCGGCGGCGAAGTGATCGACGATCCGCCCGAAGTCGTCGGTCAGATCGAGCGCGTAGAGGGGGATGCCGAGCCGGTCGGCGACGCGGCGGGCGTCGAGGGCGTCGGCGGCGCTACAGCAGCCCTGGTGGCCGGCGGCGGCGAGCACCGGCAGCTGGCCGGAGGCGGAGGGCAGCGGCGGCTGCGCGTGCCGCATGAACACGCCCACGCAGTCGTGGCCCGCCTCCACGAGCAGCGCCGCGGCGACGCTCGAATCCACCCCGCCGGACATGGCGACGACGATGCGTGACATGGCATGCGCGACATCCGCGCGTCGCGGGGGTCGGACGGAACGACGGGCCCGCGGGGGGTCGACGCCGCGAACGGCTGCCGGCCGGGGGCGGGAGATCAAAGGCAGGAGATCAGTAGACGAGCGTCGCTTCCACCCGGTGCGGCGCGAGACGGGCCCGGCCGCCGAGGGGGGCGATCTCGACGAGGAATGCCGCCCCCGCCACGCGGCCGCCCCCCGCCTCGACCAGCCGCATGCAGGCCTCGGCCGTGCCGCCCGTCGCGAGCACGTCGTCGACGACCAGCACGCGGGCGTCCGCGGGCAGCACGCCGCGGTGCATCTCCAGCCGGTCGCGGCCGTACTCGAGGTCGTAGTCGTGGGAGACCGTGTCGGCCGGCAGCTTGCCGGGCTTGCGGACCGGGATCACGCCGACCCCCAGCGCGAGTGCCAGCGGCGTGGCGAAGAGGAAGCCACGGGCCTCGACCGCGGCGATGGCGTCGAGGCCGGCGCCCCGCCACGGCGCCGCCAGCCGTTCGATCGCCTCGGCCAACGCCGCAGGATCGGCCAGCAGGGGCGTGATGTCGCGGAAGAGGATCCCCGGCTTGGGGAAGTCGGGCACGTCGCGGATGAAGCTGCCGAGGTCCATGGAAAGAGTCTACCGTTTTTCCATGGCTGAAAGCCCGCGGTTTTCACGGGAACGGCGCTCCCGGGATCGTGTGCCCCCTGCGCCGCCGGCCCCCGCGGCGGCTCCGGCCCACGGCGGGGGAGAAGCCGCCGTCTCCCCCCGCCGGTCACGCCCCCTGCCGCAGCCGCACCGTCGCCCGCGGGACGCCGTCGATCGCCAGCGCCAGGCCCGCCAGCGTCTCCGCCTCGATCTGCCGCACCCGCTCCCGCGTCAGTCCGAGCACGGCGCCGATCTCCTTGAGCGTCATCGGCTCGGTGCCCCCGAGGCCGAACCGCATGCGGATGATCCGCGCCGCCCGCTCGTCGAGCTCGTCGATCCGGCGGAGGACGTGCCGCATGGTGTCGTCGTCGAGCAGCACCTCGGCCGGGCAGCGGGCGTTCTCGTCGCGGATCAGCTCGCCCAGCGACCAGCCCCCCTCCACCTGCTCGGTCTGCGGCGCGTTTTGGTGGACGTGGATCGCCTTCTTGATGATCGGCAGCTTCTTGCGGGCGAGCCCCAGCATGCGGGCCACCTCCTCGGGCGTGGGCGAGCGGCCGAGGCTCTCGTTGAGGCGGGCCGTCGCCCGCCGCCACTTGGAGAGCAGCTCCACCATGTAGGCCGGGATGCGGATCGTCTTGCCCGAATTGATCAGCGCCCGCTTGATCGACTGCTTGATCCAGTAGCTCGCGTAGGTGCTGAAGCGGGTGCCCATCGTGGGATCGAAGCCCTCCACCGCCCGCAGGAGGCCGAGGTTGCCCTCCTCGATGAGGTCGGGCAGGGGCAGGCCGCGGTTGCCGTAGCCCCGCGCGATGTTGACCACCAGCCGCAGGTTGGCCCGCACCATGTGGTCGCGGGCCTGGGCGTCGCCGCGGGCGATGGCGGCGGCCAGCCGCCGCTCGTCCTCGGCGGTCAACAGCGACGTGGCGTTGATGTCGCGCAGGTACGTCTCGAGCGGATTCTGGACGGCGGACGAGGGCTTCGATCGACGGGGAGGGGATGGCATGGGATGTGGATGGCCTCCCCGGAGCGGGGAATCTGCGGTGGATCGGGCGGACGGGGCGGCCGATTCCGTTCGCGTTCCGAATGGCCCGCGTGCAGGCCGGAACCGACGTCGCCCAGAAACCATATCGACGCGCTGCGGGCCCGACTGCACAAGGCAGGCAGGAGGGGCGGCGCGGAACGATCGCAGCGGGTGCGCCGTGCGACGCGGTCGTGACGGCCACCGGCGGAGCCGGAGCCGCCGGAGTCAGAGCCGCCAGTCGATCAGCGCGAGCTCCGGCGGGGCCCCGAGCCGCACCGGAATACCCGACGTGCCGACGCCGCGCGACACATAGAGCGCCGCCGTGGCGGCGCGGTGATACCAGCCCGCGACGTACGCACCGCAGCCGTGGGGCAGCACGAGCGGCCGGCCGAAGGGGGCGACCTGGCCGCCGTGCGAATGGCCGCTGAGGACGAGCGACACCGGATGCTCGCGGGGCATGCCCATGACGTCGCGGTGGACGGGACAATGCAACAGCGCGAGGTGCCGTTCGACCGGCTCGGCGGCGGCGAGCGCCTGCCGGGCGTCGGAGCTGCCGCGGATGAGGTCGTCGAGGCCGGTGATGCGGACGCGGCGGCCCTCGTGCTCGATGTCGAGAAAACGGTTGACCAGCAGATCGATGCCGTGCTTCTCGTACAGGCGGCCCATGAGGTGGCGGCCCGCACCGCAGTTGTATTCCCAGTTGCCCATCACCGCGCAGGTGCGCGGCCGGCGCGGAAACTCCCCGAGCAGCGTGTCGAGGTGCCCGATCGCGGCCCGGCGGTCGATCGCGTCCCCCACGATCGCGATCAGGTCGGGCTGCGAGTCGTGCAACCGCTCGAGGAGCTGCCGCTCGAGCCCGCCGACGCGGCGGACGTGGAGGTCGGTGACCAAGGCGATCCGCAGCCTCGGTCCGGACGTGGAGCCGAAGGCGTGGCTCGTGGTCACGAGCCGGCCGGGCTCGATGAGCGTGCCCTGCACCGCGACGGCGGCGGGCACGGCGGCGGCGGCGAGGAGTCCTCCCCGCAGCACCATGCGCCGGGTCATGTGCCACGCCGGCCCCGCACCGGCGGCGGGCGACGCCGCGTCACGCGCGGGCACCACCACGGTCGCTGGGTCGGGCGACGTCACGGGCTCGACGCCTCGGGGGCCGCCGACTCGGCCGCGACCGGATCGATCCGCACGCCCGCTCCGAGCGTGCGGTCGAGGAACATGAGCAGCGACTGCCCCGCCGGCGTGCCGCGGCCGAGCGCCGGCTTGTGGCCCACGCCGGGGAGCATCACGAGCGTGCTGTCCACCCCCGCCGCCTTCAGCATGAGGTCGAACTCGGCCGCCTGCCGCGGCGTCACGACGGCGTCGGCGGCACCGTGGACGATCAGCACGGGAGGGTCGTCCGCCGACACGTGCGACATCGGGCTCGCGCGCTGCGCCTTCTCGCGAAACTCGGGCAGCGGGCCGCCGACGAGCCGGCTGGCGAACGAGCCGGCGCGGTCGTGCTCGGGCCCGAGCGTGGTGAGGTTGGCCGGCGTGGCCACGGCGCACACGGCGGCGACCCGCGGGACCGCGGCGACCGCATCGGCGGCCCGGCCTGCCGGCGCCGCGGCCGGCTCCCGGACGAGACCCACGAGCGCCGCCAGGTGGCCGCCCCCGCCGCTGCCGACGACCGCCACCCGCGCCGGATCGATGCCCCAGACGTCGGCGTCGCGCACGATCTGCTCGATCGCGGCCCGGCAATCGTCGAGCTGCGCGGGGAAGACGGCGGCGTCGCTGAGCCGGTAGCCGATGCTCGCCACGACGTAGCCCTCGTCGGCCAGCCAGACGATCGGGCAGTCGGCCTTCGAGCCCTCGCGCCACGAGTCGCCGTGGATCCAGACCACGAGCGGCATGCCGCCGGCCGAGCAGCCGGCATGTCGATGGAGATCGAAGCGGTGACGCGCGTGGGGGGACTGCCCCGGCGTCGCCCCATCGGCCGCCACGGCGTAGGGCTGATCGCGATGCGAGACGATCGCCCCGCCTGTCGTCGGGGATCGCACGCTGGCGGCCTGGAAGGGGCCGGACGGCGCCTCCGTCACGACCTCGGGCGGCAACGGCATGGTGCGGGGAGCCGCGTCGATCGATCCGGCGAACGGATCGGAGATCGCGGCGGCGCCCGCGCCGGCCATCACCCCCGTGATCGGGCCGGGCACCGGACAGAAGCCGGGCTGCATCCCCTGCGGCGCCAGCGGCATGCCCGCGGCGCCGACCGGAGGTCGCGACGGACGAAATCCGTCGTCGAACGCCGACGGCACAGGCTGCACGACGGGCCCGTGCGCCGACGGCTGCTCGACGTCCGCGACCTCCGCGCCGCCGCGGCGACGCGACGCGACGGCCCGACGCTGGGCCCTGCGCGTCGGCCAGCGGGTCGGCGGGGCGTCGACGCCGGGGGGGGCGTCGGCCGGCGCCCGCGGATCATCCCGCCAGGCCAGCTCCACGCCCGACCAGTCGCGGGCGGCAGCATCAGCCGCAGGCGCTGCGGCGGGCAACGCGACCAACGACGAGACCGACACGCCGGCGAGGAGCAGGCGGCACAGGGGCCGGCCGACGGGCGATGAGGCGAACAGCATGCCTCCATCATACCACCCCCGTCACCCGGTCTCGCCACGCGGAGGCACCCGGCGCAAACTCACTCGGCGCAAACTCATCCGGCGCAAACTCACCCGGCGCACAGCCGCACGGCGTCCCGCCCGGCCATCGCCGGGGCCATCCCGCCCGGCCGCAGGGAGTCCGCCGCGTCACCGTCGTGACGCGGCGGACATCCGTTCGGCTCGTGATTCCGCCGGAGGATCAGCCGCGGCGCTGCGGCAGCTGCCCGCTCGGCGTCAGCTCGTCGATGATCCGCGGGAGATACTTGCTGAGCACCTCGGCGAGCTTCTCGCGGTCGACGTTGCAGCCGCGTGCCATCTCGTCGATCTGGCCGCGACCGAAGACGTCCTCGATCTGGCGCCGGTCGACGGGCTTGTTGGGGCCGGTGCGCACCCACGAGTCGACCTCGTCGCGGAGACCCTTCTCCTCGAACTGGCGCACGACGTCGGGGAGCTTCTGGGCCCCGCCACCGCCGAAGATCTGCTTGAAGATGTCCTGCAGGTCGTTGGCGGAGGGCATCCCCTGGCCGCCCTCCTGCTGGGGCTGCGGAGCCCGCTGCTGGGGCTGCGGAGCCCGCTGCTGGGGTTGCGGAGCCCGCTGCTGCGGCTGCTGGGGCTGCTGCTGCTGCGCCGCGCCTTCGAGCACCTGCTTCAAGATCTCGCCGAGAATGTCCATCGACACGCCTCCGAAAAACTGCCTGCGATCCCTGTCCGGTGTCGGGCCCGCGGCCGCATGGCCGCAGCGAATGCCGTCGATGCCGGGGAACCGGGACGATTCACCCTAGCAGATTGCCGCCGGGCCTGCGCCGGTCGAGACGCAGGGCGATTCCCGTGGAGTTCGCCGCACGGACCGCCCGCCCGCGCGTCGCCGCCGCGCGCTCAGTCGATCACGACCGTCTCGCCGCCGGACCGCGTCGCGAGCTGGCCGAGCACTTCGAGCGCCGTGTTTTCCGCCATGAACCGCATCCCGCCGTCGGCCATGGCGACGTGGGCGCCGCCGGGATGGAAGCCGTAGAAGAGCCAGCCATTCTCATTGGAACCGTTGACCCGCATGAGCGCCACGGGGATCGGGCCGGCGGTGGGGCTCCCGGTGGAGGCCCCGCACCAGCCGGCGGCCTTTTCGCCGAAGCCGTAGGGATTATCGTTGGTCGCCCAGGCCCCCCCCTGCGCCCGCGCGCAGGCGGTGTTGCCCGATACGCTGTCCGCATTCGCCGCGGTCCGTGCGCCCGCCCGCCAGACATCCTCCCGTCCGGCTCCCTCGGCAAGCAGGATCGTCTTGGACGCGCCGTCGGTGACGCGGGCCAGCGAGCCGCGGGGCCGCTTGGCGGCCGCCCCGCAGCCGCTCCACTCTTCGGTCGCTCCGGGCATGACGGTGGCGGGCCAGCCCGGGAGGCCTGCCACCGTGCCGAAGTTCGTGCCGGTGCCCGCGACGAGAAAGTAGTCGGTGCAGGCTCCGGTCTTGCGCGGGGTGTCGATCTTGTCCTGGATCCGGTTGGGCAACGGACAGGACGGGCACTGGAGGATCGGCAGGTGCGTCCGCACGAGGAGACGGTTGCCCGTGGGGCCGCCGTCGAGGACTCCGGCCGTGCCGCCGCTGGGGGCGGACCCGTCGGCGTTCTCCCACCAGTTCCGTTGGAAGTCGTAACCGAGCATCAGCGTCGCCTCCTCGACGTAGGGCAGCACCTCCGGCGCCCAGCTGCGCTGCGCCATCCCCGCCTCGTTGTTGGGGGCGGCGATGCAGTTGCTCGTGCGCTTGAGCGGCGGCAGCTGCTTGCGCGCGGTCTCGTATTGGTGGAAGGCGAGGGCGAGCTGCCGCAGGCCGTTCCCGCACGACGTGCGCCGGGCGCTCTCCCGCGCCGACTGCACCGCCGGCAACAGGAGCCCGACGAGCGAGCCGATGATCGCGATCACGACGAGCAGTTCCACGAGCGTGAAGCCGGCGGCACGGCGACGGGCGGCGACGCAGCTCATGCACCTTCCTCGAATCAGGCGGATCGGACGGGACTCCGGCACGAACCTGCACGGCACCGGACCACTTCTTTTCTTCTCTGCAAAGGCCGTGCCAAACCGGCCGCGCCGCCGCCACGCCACCAGCGGGCCGCCGCGACGGCCGGGTGACCCGCGGCACCTGCACCCGCGACGGCCGGCCGCGCGGTGAAGCCTTCACCGCGCCCGGCGAATCATTCACCGCGCGAGCTTCGCCCGCAGCGTCGCCCGGTCGAGCCCGAGGATTTTTGCGGCGACCGTGCGGTTGCCCCCGGCGGCGGCAAGCGCCCCCGCCACGACGGCCGGCTCGACGAGATCCATGAGCCGCCCGTGCAGCCCTTCGACGCCGTCCTTCTCCGCGGCGAACACCGCGTCGACCCAGGCCGCCACGGCCGCCGTCAGCCGGGCGTCGGCGTCGGCGGGGGCGGTCTCGCCGGCGGCCGCCGGCGGAAGGTGCTCGGCCCGCAGCGTGCCGCCGCGGGAGACGACCGCGGCATACTCGACGGCGTGCTTGAGCTCCCGCAGGTTGCCGGGCCAGGCCCGCGCCCGCAGGGCGGCGAGACAGTCGGCCGCCATGGCCCGCGGCTCTCCCGCCACCGCCCCCAGAAAATGCGCCGCGAGCGGCTCGAGATCCCCCTCCCGCTCGGCCAGCGCCGGCATCCGGATCGGAAACACCCGCAGCCGGTGGTAGAGGTCGGCGCGGAAGCCGCCGGCGGCGACGGCCTCCGGCAGGTCGCGATTCGTGGCGGCGATCACGCGCACGTCCACGATCCGCGGCGCCACCGAGCCCATGCGGACGACCTCGCGGGATTCGAGCGTGCGCAGGAGCTTCACCTGCACGTCGAGCGGCGCCTCGCCGATCTCGTCCAGAAATACGGTGCCCCCGGCGGCCTGCTCGAAGAGGCCCGGCCGGTCGGCGGTGGCGCCGGTGAACGCGCCGCGGACGTGGCCGAACAGCTCGCTCTCGATGACGCTCGGGGAGAGCGCCGCCAGGCTGACGGCGACGAAGGGGCCCCCCCGCCGCGGGCCGTGGGCGTGGATCGCCCGCGCGGCGACGTCCTTGCCGGTGCCGGTGGCGCCCGTGATCAGCACCGGCAGGTCGCTCGGCGCGACGAGCGAAATCTGCCGGAAGACCTCCTGCATCGCCGGCGACGATCCGACGAGGTGCGGGCCGCCGGCGGTGACCCGCGTGGCCCGGGTGGCGGAGGCCTCCCCTTCGGCGAGCGCCCGGGCGACCGTCCGCGACACCCGCTCGAGGTCGAAGGGCTTGACGAGGTAGTCGAAGGCGCCGGCGTCGACGGCGCGGACGGCGGTGTCGAGGTCGCCGAACGCCGTCATCACGACGACGGGCGCCCGCGGCACGAGCGCTTTGAACTCGGGGAGCGCGGCGATCCCGTCGCGGCCCGACAGCCGCACGTCGAGCAGCACGGTGTCGGGCACGAAGCGGGCGCAGGCGGCGAGGCCCGATTCCACCGTCGCGGCGGCCTCCACCGAGTGCCCCTCGTCGGTGAACAGCTCGCGCAGGCTCCAGCCGATCGCGGGCTCGTCGTCGACGATGAGGATGCGGCTCATGGGACCGCCTCTGGCGGGGTCGGGACGGCCGCGGCGGCGGGACCCGGAGGGCATCCATCCAGTGTCCGCTCCGGGAGGGAAATCGCAAACCGCGTCATGCCCCCCGCCCGCGCCCACTCGAGCCCGCCCCCATGCTCCTCCGCCACGGCCCGGGCCACCGCCAGGCCCAGTCCTATTCCCTCGGGCTTTCCCGTCACGAACGGCTCGTGCATCGTGTCGCGGAGGGCCTCCGGCGGGCCCGCCCCGGAGTCGTGGACGGCGAGCACGACGGCGTGGTCGCGGACGCAGGCCGACAGCCGCACGACGCCCCCCTGCCCCGCGGCGTCGATCCCGTTGAGCGCGAGATTCACGAGCGCCGCCCGGAGGGCGTCGTGGCGGCCGACGAGCGACAGGCCGCTCGGCGCATCCCGCTCGAGTCGCACGCCCGCGTGCTCGCACCGCGGCAGCGTCAGGTCGCGCACCTCGTCGAGGAGCCGGTCGACGGCGACCGCGGTCGCCGCCGTCTCCGGGGGACGGCCCAGCGCGAGCAGCCCGCGCACCTCCTCCTCGAGGATCTCGAGCTGCCGCGCGGCGACGGCGAGGCTCTCGTCGGGCGCGGCCCCCGCGATTCCCCCCGGGCAGCGGCGGCGGTGCAGGTCGATCGCGAGCCGGGCGCCGGTGACGGCGTTGCGCAGCTCGTGGGCGAAGCCGGCGGCGAGCTGTCCGAGGAGCCGCTGCCGCTCCCCCGACACGAGCGACGCCCGCAGGGCATCGAGCTGGCCGCTCATGTGATCGACCCCCGCCACGAGCCGCCCGATCTCGTCGCCGCCCGGACCGGTGACCCCGCCCGGGCCGGTGACCCCGCCGCCGAGCACGTGGCCGAACTCGCCGCGGGCGATGCGGGCGACGTGCCGCTCCACTGCGGCGATCCGCGCGGCGAGCCGGCCGGTGGTGCGCAGCCCCAGCGGCACGAGCACGGCCAGCGTGGCCGCCGCGACGGCGAGCACCGGCCACACCGTCTCGAGCGTCGCCGCGACCACCGGCCGGGCGGGCGTGAGCACGATCACGGTCTCCGGCCGGACGCCCCCGCTGCGGACCGTGCCGAAGCGATACGGCACGCCGGCGATCGTCACCGTGCCTTGCCGGCCGGCAACCGCGCCCTGCCGGCCGGAAACCGTGCCCTGCCGGCCGGTTACCGTGCCCTGCCGGCCGGCGACCAGCCCGGCCGCATCGAGCGCCTCGAGTTCGTCCGCCGCGAGTGTCGAGAGCCCGGCCGACCGGGTCGCCTCGTTCCAGACGACGAAGTGGCTGCCGGTGAGCCGGCGCAGCGCGTCGAGCACGGCGGCCGAGAGCGACACCCGCGAGGCGGCCAGGCTGTCGGCCACGCGGGCCTGCGCGGCCTGGGCCGCCGCCGCCGACCGCCGCGCGGCCAGCCACGCCGCGAAGCCGACGTTGGCGAGCACCGCCACGAGCAGGAGCCCGACGACGGGCGCCACCAGCTGTCGGGTGAGCGAGGAGTGGGCCACGGGCGCGGTCATGGTCATGAGGGCATTCTAGAACCGGGCCGCGTTCGTCCGCCGCCGGCCGCGCCCCACCCCTACAATCGCCGCGGCGAGGTCGGCATGTCGGGCACGTTCCCCCCACCGGTTCGAGGCGATCCCGTGCCGCGGGGCGGGGGACGGCCGCACCGCCACGTCTTCTCCCTCCCCCGGCGTCTCCCGCACCCCGCCCGCCTGACCTCCGGCGCGGCGGCCACCCACGTCTGCCCCCGCGTCGCGGCCGCGGCCGCCGCGCCGGCCGAGACCGTGCTCGCCGATCTCGGCACGACCCGGGCCGGCCTGACGACGGCCGAGGCCGACCGCCGGCTCGAGCGGCACGGCCAGAACGTCGTCGCCACGCGCGAGCGGCCCGCCCGCTGGCGGATCCTCCTGCGGGCGGCCGCCAACCCGCTCGTCGTGCTGCTCACGGTGCTCGCCGCGACGGCGATCGCGACCGGCGACCCCGCGTCGGCGGCCCTCATGGCCGTGATGCTCGGCATCGGCGTGGGGCTGCGGTTCGTGCAGGAGTCGCGGGCCGACGACGCCGCCGCCGCGCTGTTGGGGATGCTCCGGCTGCACGCCACGGCCGAACGCGACGGCGTCACCGTGGAACTGCCCGTCGAGCGGCTCGTGCCCGGGGATGTCGTCCGTCTGGCCGCCGGCGACATGGTGCCGGCCGACGTCCGGCTCGTCGTCGCCAAGGACCTGTTCGTGTCGCAGGCGGCGTTCACCGGCGAGTCGTTCCCGGTGGAGAAGTTCGCCCGGGCCGAGACCGAGGCCGGCCGCTCGCCCCTGGATCTCGAATCGATCGCGTGGCTGGGCACGAGCGTGGCGAGCGGCTCCGCGGAGGCGGTCGTCGTGGCCACGGGCCGCGACACGTTCCTCGGGGGCGTCGCGGTCGCCGTCGCCGCGCCCCCGGCCCCCACGGCATTCGACGTCGGCCTGGCCCGCTTCACCTGGCTGATGGTCGGCTTCGTGCTCGCGATGGCGCCCGTCGTGTTCGTGGTCAACGGCCTGGCCAGGGGGGACTGGGCCGGGGCCCTCTTCTTCGCGCTGGCGGTGGCCGTCGGCCTGACGCCGGAGATGCTGCCGATGATCGTGTCGGTGTGCCTGTCCCGCGGCGCCCTGGCGATGGCGGAGCGGCAGGTGATCGTGAAGCGGCTCGACGCCATCCAGAATCTCGGCGCGATGGACGTGCTCTGCACCGACAAGACCGGCACGCTCACCCTCGACCGCATCATCCTCGAGCGGCACTGCGACGTCGTCCTCCGCGAGGACCCGGAGGTGCTGCGGCTGGCCTGGCTCAACAGCCACTTTCAGACGGGGCTCAAGAACCTGCTCGACCGGGCGATCCTCGACCATGCGGAGTTCCGCGAGCGGGTGCCGCACGAGGGCTACGCGAAGGTCGACGAGATCCCGTTCGACTTCGAGCGGCGGGTGATGTCGGTCGTGGTCTCCACCCCGGGGGGCGGGATCCAGCTCGTCTGCAAGGGGGCCCCGGAGGCGGTCTACGCCCGCTGCGGATCCTTCCTGCTCGACGGCGTCGTGCACCCGCTCGACCACGAGGTGCCGCGGTCGCTGGTGCGGGAGTTCGACAGTCTCAGCGCCGACGGCTTCCGCGTGCTGGCGGTGGCCACCCGGGACGTTCCGCCCAAGGCCGCCTACGCGCGGGACGACGAGGCCGATCTCGTGCTTCGCGGCTACGTCGCCTTCCTCGACCCGCCGAAGGACTCCGCCGCCGCCGCGGTGGCGGCGCTCGAGCGCGGGGGCGTGCGGGTCAAGGTGCTCACGGGCGACAACGAGCTCGTCAGCCGCAAGGTCTGCGCCGAGGTGGGGATCGCCACCGACAGCGTGCTCGTCGGCGCGGCGGTCGAGACGCTGGACGACGACGCCCTGGCCGCCGCGGCCGAGTCGGCCACGCTGATGGCACGGCTCACGCCGGCCCACAAGCGGCGGATCGTCGAGGCGCTGCGGTCCCGCGGCCACGTCGTCGGCTTCCTCGGCGACGGCATCAACGACGCCCCGGCCCTCCGCGCCGCCGACGTCGGCATCTCCGTCGAGTCGGCCGTCGACATCGCGCGGGAGAGCGCCGACTGCATCCTCCTCGTGCGCGACCTGCTCGTGCTGGAGGCGGGCGTGCGCGAGGGGCGGAAGGTGTTCGTCAACATCCTCAAGTACGTCCGCATGGGGGCGAGCTCCAACTTCGGCAACATGCTCAGCGTGCTCGCGGCGAGCCTCTTCCTCCCCTACCTGCCGATGACGCCGCTGCAGATCCTCGCCAACAACCTGCTCTACGACTGCTCGCAGGTGCCGATCCCCACCGACGACGTCGATCCCGAGCTGATCGCCCGGCCGCGGCCCTGGGCGATGGAGCAGATCTCACGATTCATCCTGCTCGTGGGCCCCGTCAGCTCCCTCTTCGACCTCGTCACCTTCGCGGTGCTCTTGTCCGGCTTCGGCTGCCACGATCCGGCCCGGGCGCCGCTCTTCCACAGCGGCTGGTTCGTGGAATCGCTGCTCACGCAGACGCTCGTGATCCACGTGATCCGCACCGACCGGATCCCGTTCGTCGAGAGCCGCGCGAGCCGCGCGCTCACGGCGACCACCGTGGCGGTGATGCTCGTGGGCGTGTGGCTGCCCGGCTCGCCTGTGGGCCCGCTCTTCGGCTTCGTGCCGCTGCCGGCGGCCTGGTGGCCCGTGCTCGCCGCGACGATCGTGGCCTACGTGGCGGTGGCGCACGGGGTGAAGATGTGGCTCGTGCGCCGGGGCTGGATCGACTGACAGGCCGTGGATAAACAGCCTGCTGGATCGCAGGGATGCGATCCCGGGAGCGCAGCTCCCGTGAAAACCGGAGGTTTTCAGTCGTGGAAAAACGTCCGGAGGACTTTTTCCACGACCAGCTGACGCTCCGGAGGCCGTCAGGAGGCGGACCCCGCGAACCCGAAATAGCCCCGGGCGTTGCCCGCGCAGACGGCGGCCACGAGGGGCGCGAGCCTGTGGCACCGCCACTCCGGGTCGGCCGGCAGCCGGCCGCTGTCGACGTCGGCGCCGAGCAGGTCGCAGAGGATGCGGCGGAAGTACTCGTGCCGCGGGTAGGAGAGGAACGACCGCGAGTCGGTGACCATGCCGACGAACCGGGAGAGCAGCCCGAGGTCGGAGAGCATGTTCAACTGGTCGCGCATGCCCCGCTCCTGGTCCATGAACCACCAGCCGCTGCCCCACTGGACGAGGCCGGGGATCGTGCCGTCCTGGAAGGAGCCCGGCAGCGCCGCGAAGAGCGCGTTGTCGGCGGGGTTGATGTTGTAGAGGATCGTCCGCGGCAGCGTGCCCTCGGCGGCGAGACCGCCGAGGAACCGCACGAGCCCGGGCCCCTGCCGCGCGTCGCCGATCGTGTCGCAGCCCGCGTCGGCGCCGAGCAGCCGGCCGAGGCGGGGGTTGGGGTCGCGGAAGGGGCCGAGATGCAGCTGCAGCGCCCAGCCCTTGGCGTGGTTGAGCCGGGCCACGTGCCGCAGGAGCCAGACGGCGAAGGCGTCGGCCTCTGCCGGCGTCGCCGGCGTGCCGGCCATCGCCCGCTCCCAGACCGCGGCGGCCTCGGCCTCGGTGCCGTCGACGTCGGGAATCCGCGACAGCCCGTGATCGGTGGCCCGGCCGCCGACGGCGGCGAAGTCGGCGTGCCGGCGGTCGAGCGCGGCGGCGAGCCCGGCGAGCGTGTCGGCTCCGGTGCCGGCGGCGTCGGCGAGCCGGCGGGCCCAGGCCCGCACCCGGTCGGGATCGTGCAGCCTGAGCGCCGCGTCGGGGCGGAAGGTCGGCACCACGGCCGTGCCGAAGGGGCGGCGGCGGATCGCCTCGTGCCAGGTGAGATCGTCGGCGGGGTCGTCGGTGGTGCCCACCACCTCCACGTTCATCCGCCGGAGGATGCCGCGGGCGGTGAGGTCGCCGGTGGCCAGCTGCCGGTTGGCTTCGGTCCAGATCCGCTCGGCCGAGTCGCCGTCGAGCAGTTCGTCGATGCCGAAGTGGCGGCGGAGTTCGAGGTGGGTCCAGTGGAAGAGCGGATTGCGCACGGTGTGCGGCACGGTCTCGGCCCAGGCCTGGAACTTCTCCCGGGGCGAGGCCGCGCCGGTGACGAGCGGCTCGGGGACGCCGTTGGCCCGCTCGGCCCGCCACTTGTAGTGATCGCCGTCGAGCCAGATGGCGTGGAGCTGCTCGAACCGCCGGTCCTCGGCGATGGCCCGCGGGCAGAGGTGGCAGTGGTAGTCGATGATCGGCTGCCGGGCCGCCACCTCGTGGTAGAGCGCGGCGGCCGTGTCGCCGGAGAGCAGAAAGGACTCGTCGCAGAAGGCCATGGTTGCGGTTCCGGGGCGGGGCCGGGTGGACGGAGGCATGAAACCAAGACCGTGGCCCGGGGACAAGCCGGCCGGTCAGGATCGCGGCCGCGGCGTGCCCCGGCGGCGACGCGCCGGCCGCCTGAGCGCGTCGATCGTGCGGTCGATCTCCGCCGCCAGCACGGGATTCCGCGCCCGCCGCCGCTCGGTGACGCGGATGCCGTGGAGCACGGTCGTGTGGTCACGGCCGCCGAAGCCGCTGCCGAGGGCCTCGAGGCTCTTGCCCGTCAGCGTGCGGGCGATGTACATCGCCTCGCCGCGGGCCTCGGTCACGCTCCGCCGCCGGCTCGGGCCGGTGATGTCCGCGACGGCCAGGCCGTGCCGCCGGGCCGAGAGGCCGATGATGCGACGCAGCGACGGCGGGGCCGCCGCGCCGTCGCCCCCTCCGCAACGCCGGATGGCGGCGGGGGGCGGGAGGGACACGACCAGCCCGCCGGAAAGCCGCGACGCCAGCGACGGCTCGAGCCCCGGGGCCGCGCTCGGGTGCATCCGCAGCGTCGCCACGACGGCCGTGCCCGCGGCGGTGGCCACGTCGAAGAGGAGGGCGAGCCAACGCTGCGCGTCCCAAGCCGAAATCTGCTCGATGCCGTCGACGACGACGAGCCCGGCGGCCTCGAACCGGGCATGGAGCCGGTGGAGCGTGTCACTCGAGAGGGCGGCGGTGAGGTCGCGGCCGAGCGACCGGCCATCCCACAGACAGGGGGTTTTTACGGTCGGCACGGTCCCGGCCGGAGCCGGCCGTTCCCCGCCGATGTGGGCCTGCGGGTCGGACTCGTGCCGGGCACGACCGTACTGGATGAAGAGATCCCCCACGAGCCTCGACTTGCCGGCACCCGCCGGGCCGACGATCACGAGCGGACTGTAGGCCGCCTGCGGCGCAGGGCCCAGGACCCGCGCCACGAACGCTCCGTCCGTCGGTGCCGCCAGCCGCGACACGACGTGCTCGAGGGCATGATCGACGAGACGACACTCGAGCGGCCGCCGAGCCTGCTCACGATGGTCTTCCACCGCCCGGCCGCGGGCCGGAATGGCGGCGGCTCTCTCCCGCTGGCGGGCGAACGTGGCGGATGCGGTCACGGCGTCGTTCCGGGAGGGGAACGCGGCGTCCGTGCCGACACAGGGGACATCCATTCGGAGGAGGCGCCCGCAGCGGCCGCCCCGACCGCGCGCAGAATAGCGGGCGGGGAAGGGGCGCGAAAGGGGCGCGCGGAAAACCGGCGGCCGCGACGCGATCGACCATGGACGACGGCCGACGATGTCGGCGGAGTGTCAACGGAGCCGTCGGTGCGGACGCGGTCCGCGGATCACATTTTCACCCACGCCGCGCCGACGCCCTTCCGTCGCCGGGACGGCGACCCGTCGCACGGTGCGCACGCACTCCGCCCACCACGGACGGGCCACCCGGCCGCGCGTGACCCACCGCGAGCACACGCACAGCCGACCGGCATCCGGCAAGATTTCCACACCGTCGATCCGCCGGCGACGAGCTCCGTGGCACGCCTGCCGCCCGTCGCCGGCGCGGTTTTCCCGACGCCACGCCCGCCCCCGCCGTCAGCCCCGCGCGTCGACGGCGGACATCCCGTTATTGTTGATGCTTGTCCCTGCTG
>Ga0209189_1001532_pt1 | contig 17195 bp, 13 predicted proteins | sample C_130820_EF_Meta_FD_187308 | JGI IMG/M metagenome (GOLD analysis project Ga0209189, IMG submission 187308) | Freshwater microbial communities from Lake Croche, Canada to study carbon cycling - C_130820_EF_MetaG (SPAdes) (version 3) | ecosystem: Environmental > Aquatic > Freshwater > Lake... | reverse complement strand
GGTTGGATTCGATCCGGCCAAAGTGGCGTTTCTGGCGGGGGTGCTGGCTAAGAATGGTATCGATCCGTACTCTTAAGGGAAACCAAGGTTTCCCTTATGATCCCATCCTTTAATGTTAAACCACTTTTGTAACCACCTTTGTGACACTATTTGTAAATATTCTTCGTAAAATATTTATAAAGATCTTATCAAACCGGGTTACCCTGCAGGAGGGGTCGCAGGGTCCGAGCCCCGTAGGGGCTCAACCTGGATCGCCCGAAGGGCGATTGAGGGAACCTGGGTTCCCTGCCTGATAGATTTCTAGCATTTTTTTGACGATGTGGCTGCGTTCTACATCTTCATACTGCATTTCCACCATCTTGATTTCCTCTAGTTCTTGGTTCTCCGGCTTGCGTAATTTATACATCAAATCTCTCAGTCCGTTTTCCGCGTTTTTGATGGTTTTGTCGCTTTGTTTGAGGTCCCCTGTGATCACTAGTTTGCTATTGGTGCCAAGACGGGTCGTCAACATCAACATTTGGTTCGGTGAGCTGTTTTGCATTTCGTCCGCGATGATGAAACTATTTTTGAACGTTCTTCCCCGCATAAATGCTAAGGGAGAAATTTCGATGATGTTGTTTTTTAGCATCATGGTGAGTTCGTGTTGTTGATATTGTTCTAAAATGATGTCGAACATGGGTCGGGTCCATGGGTCCATCTTATTTACCAAGGTTCCGGGTAAAAATCCGATTTCCTCGTCTTCGACCGGGACGATGGGGCGGGTCAGGACGATCTTTTCGATGTTGCCTCGTTTGAGTTGTTCGAGGGCGGTGAGGCAGGCGAACAGGGTTTTACCACATCCGGCGGGGCCGATACCTAAGACGATGGACGTGTCTGGATTATTTAAATATTTTTGGTAGAGAACCTGATTGGGGGTTTTCGGTTGATACTTGGGAGCGATGCTTTTAGCGTTTTTCTGCGAATACAGTCTTATCGAGGGGGTTTTTATATGGGGTCGGGTGGGAGTGAGGGCCCGGAGGTGGATCGGCAGCGCTAACAAATATATCAATCGACTCAGTTTCATGGTGGGCTTGATATATTTTTCAATGGTTTTTTATTTCACATTTTCAACTAATGTTATCACATTTTCAACTAATGTTAATTTCCAAGCGACAGATATTCTTATATCATCAAAATATCTCGTAAATGAATTTCCCTTATGAAAATAGGTCGAAGGGAACATAACCCCCCTATTAAATGTTGGTTCGTAAGACAAAATGTACTTTTCTTCAGGCACCTTTATCATTAGATATCCACCCAATACTTCCTGATCCTTTTTTTCATATTGGTTTAAATAAAGACAAAATGTAAATGTATTCGGCTCTATACTATCTTGGTGATATGTACCATCTTGACCAAATGTTTGTCCGTTTGCATATACGCGATCTAATCTAAACTTTTTTAGAAATGTCTTTTCGATTTTTTTAAATAATAATTTCGAAAATATGTCGTTTTCAATCAAATCTGCGTGCCAAAATTTGGCAAAAACACTATTTGTTGGAAAGTTATTTTGTAAAAACCCATTGAAACTGTTATCCCCATTTTTTTGAGAGCTATGACCAAAAATCCATTTTTCATTATGTATTATTCTCAACACTATTTTTAATTCTTCGTCCGATAAAAAATCGTCAACGACCGTAATATTGTTCATTTTACTATTAACCCAAACATATTTCTATATTATTTATCTATTTATTTTCTGCAAAAATGGCAATGAACTTTTCTTGCCAACGTATTGTGAGTAATAAAACCTTTTTTGCAATAATCGCATGCGACTGTCTCATCATTGTCGCTTACGTATTCGGTCATTTTTTTAAATATTAATTCTATGTCCGCGTTTTTATTTAAGATATCGTTTTTCAAATTCTCATTAAAATCTTTAACGATTTCTGTTATATCTTTGTTTTCTTCTTCTATATTAATTTGGTTCAGAAGTATCGACAGAATCTCTTCATTCTTCTTTAAAAGTTGTTCGGTCTTTACTTTATTATTATTTAAAATAGTAACTTTTTTAAGAATTTGTAAAAGTCCATCCCTTTTATTTGACACATACGATTCATCGTATCCGTATTTTTTCTGAAACTCTTCAAACGTTTCGTACTTTTTATATCCAAAAATTTCAAAATCTTTCTCAAAATGCATATTTACATAGTTAAAAGTCTCTTTAGTATAGTTCTCTACCAATTCATTTTTGCGTTTTAAATCGTCATTGTAAGATGCATTTAATCTTATATCTTTAGAAACTAAATCCATATGCATAGATTTTATCCCCAATAATGTTAATATTTCTAAAAAATCGGCGTCTAATGTTTCTTGACGCCCAATATAGTGAATATTTATTTCACCATTATCGTCTACAAAATGTTGATATTGCGGTATAAACGCGTGAAAAAAGGATATATTATTAACGTTTTCTCTATTGTTTATGAACGTAGCAAAGCTTTCAAAATATTCCTTTTTTTCATATGAATTTCTAATTTTATTGTTGTCATTAGATTGTAAAAGGCATTTTTTTAAGTAATTATATGCAGAAAATATGCGGTCGTATGGATTTCTTACAAACGTAAAAATAAAATAATTATTTAACTTCCGGGTATTTATATTTTGGTGCGATGAATAATACCTATAGAGCCCTCGTTTTCTTATTGTATGACTATCTGTGTCTTCGTCTAACTTTACATGTCTTGAATCATCAAAAAAACTACCATAACCTTGGTGCGTCGCTGGACCCACTATATGTTCGAAACCGTATTGACGGCATAATATGTTATATATATATGCCCCACCGCATTTCGGATTGTGTAAAAAAATAACTTTAATATCGTTATTTATATACATTTTGTTTAATATACGCACATTTCCTTTATTCGCTTTATCCGTAATCAATCATTTTTAATAGCCACGTATTTATTGTATATCTAAAAGTATTATTTTCTACAGATGTTACTGAATGAGGATGGGTCCAATATGGTGGGAATAACAATACTGATCCTTTCTTCATTTTTATTTTAACGTTGTGATCAGGGAACTCAAATATACCACCAGAATAATCATCATTTAAAGCAACTATAACTGTTGCACATCTAATATAATCTTTTATATTTATGATTGAACTGTTGTTTTTCTGTACAAAATCATTGTCTGAGTGTAAATTTGTTCTCCCATAAATCTTTCTGAAGCATAACCCAGAATGCTTTTGAAATATGATTCTAGGGTTTTTTTTACTTATAATACAATTAATTAATGAAAATTTGCTATTAATTTTATTTAATAAATGTAACATCATGGGCTTTTTTATACCATTAAGGCTATTGGTAGTTATTTCTTTCTTTAATTTGGATTTTTTTAATAGCGTATCGTATTCATTTTTCTCTGTAGAAAAAACATAATAATCCTTGTAACATAAATCATTATGTAAGTTTATATCATTAAAAGAATAACATTCTACATTATTTCCTCGTCCAATTTTATTGAAACTGCATTTTGTTATATTTATAATTTTCACTATTTCATTGCATAATTCGTCATCAAACACATCTTCAAATATATATATATTGGAAGTTTTGTATTCAATAACAGTTTTGTTTTTTATAGTCTCGATTAAAATGTTTTCTCCATAGTATTCTTTCAATTTTTTTTCGTTTTCTTCTTCCATATCATAAATATAAATATACAAGTAGTTTTTATACCTTTCAGCTTTTCATAATTGTAAATGTAAAAAATATAAATAATGTTATTCGTAATATTGAAATGATTAAGATTATTCCTGATGTTTTAACAGATGATCTTTGCATTGAAATAGTTGATGAACTTGATAAGATATCAAGCAATTGTTTCATCATACCAAAAAATGATAAAACATGGATTGATACTGAATACTTTTTGTACAGACAACTCTTAATCGCAATCAATGATTATGAAAAAAAAAGAGAGACCCCCCTTTTTTTAAGCCATTTTAAAATATGTAAAATAGAACAAAATGCTCATTCTGAAATCAAAAATTTTTCTCCTTTTCGTGAAATTAATTCTCATAATGTCCTCACCTTTATTTTCTTTTTAACGTCAGACGACGACAGTTTTTTGGAAATCTTTGATGAAAAAATACCATTTCAACAAGGGGCGCTTGTTATTTTTCCTGATGACATACAATATATATATAATATTATTTGTAAACGTAATAATTTTATTATTATGGGGCAGCTTGTAGATAACATATCTACAAAATAAATATAAAAAATTTTGTTTTATACTAGCAATGAAAGAATTTATATTTGAGATCGAAAATTCTTTATCAGCGGAAGAATGTGAAAAAATCATACATATTTTTGAAGAAAAAAAGGATATGCAATATGAAGGTCTTGTGGGCGCCTACACATCTGTAAAGGTTGATAAAACAACTAAAATTACAGTCGATATGGCGATGGACCAGTGTGAAGAGTTCTCTATCATTAATCAAATTTTGCTTTTAAAGGTGCGAGAAGGTTTAAATAAATATATTTTACATATTGATCCTTCCTTTAATATTTACTTTTTTGATAAAATATTCCCCGATGTTAACTACAATTCTTTAATAATTCATAAGTATTTTAAGAACAAGGGAGTCTTTCAATACCACAATGACTTTAATATTGATCCACAAGATAGTTACTGTGATAAATTTAAATACAGGATATTTAATTATCTCTTTTATTTGAATGATGTTGATGAGGGCGGGGAAACTGAATTTTTCGGAAATGCTGTGCGCATTAAACCAAAATGTGGCAAATTAGTGTTTTTTCCATCGGAATGGTTTTATCCACATAAAGGGTGTGTTCCTATTTCAAATGATAAATATGTTATCGCTGGATGGATATACGTTAATTTAGATTAGCCTGTCAAATAATTATAATGGGATACTAACATTCCAATTCAAATGTTCATCGGTGTAAAAAAAATATAAAGAATCTGTCTTTGAAATATTAACAATTGTTATGGAGGATAGGTCAGAGGATCAGAAACAGTCGACTGCTAACTCTGAAAACGTTGTATCCAAAAAATCTACCAGAGGATTTTGGAAAATAAAGGATGAATTTGCTGAGTCTGTTCGTGATAGTTATAATCAATACTGCTCTAGAATCAATAAACAAGATACTAATATTATTGGTGAAGAAATGATCTACGATATAGAGAGGATTATTGTTTCTATTTTATGTAACTTGGAGGAAGATTCTATACTCGATGATTTTTATTTGGAGTGTTCATTCTTGCCTAATTCCGATAGTTTCGCTATAAATTATAATAAAAAACAAAAAAGGTTTTCAAAAATGTCGGTTTTGATCAACCTTTCTGTTGATCCTGAACCGGTGCCGATCCTTCTTACAAATATTGATACGGATGCATATAAATTTAAAGATTACAAATGCAATAACATTTTCAATGTTGCTTATTTAAAACCATATTCTATTATACAGCACGACAACGACAAATATTTTGTTTGGTTCAATAACCCATCTAATCCTAATGATTTTTATGATGTTCTTAAAATTACATTATGGTCTAAAGAAGATAATGCGTCCTTATCGATAGACGAATCATCACAAGAAAATTTAACAAAGAGAATGTTACAAGAAAATATTGAATATATTGAAAAATATGTGGGTGAATATGCGGAAGATGAGCTCTACGATTCAGGTATCTTTGATGAGATTTTTTATAAAAAAACCAACAGAAATTTGGAAAATTTGGTTGGTGTCATTAAAAAAAATAAAGATTGCGCCGATTACATGGAATTGATGGTTAGCACCAAAAAGAATATTGTCAGTTTAAACTATTTGAAAAATAAATACGGTCTTTTAGCAGAAGAAATTTATCCGTTCACTAAGAATAATATGGACATTAATGCAGATAACCGGTTTTATAGGCAAAAATTATATAAAAATATATTGTCTAAGGATGTTTGTTACTGGATTATTAATGAATATGAAAAGACTATCTTAAAACACGCTAATGAAAAAATTATAACGATGTTAAATATTGATTATATTCCGGGCGTTTTAAATTTTTTGGTTTTTATATCTAATTTATGGTTTGGAGAAATTAAAGAAGCATTCGGTATTAACCACCTTCGGTTAAATTTAACAGACATTTATGTTAATAAATATGATAACAATAATAGTAATTATATTAATTCGATCAAGGAGTCGTTTTTATGTTTAAATATATGTTTGTCTAGTCCCAATACTTATTCTGGTGGTGAATTTGGTTTTTATAATAATATGATGGTTCCTTACGATAATGATGATAAAATAAATTTCGAACAAGGTGATATGTTAGTGCATAATAATAAGAAGAAAATTAAATTAATGCCCATAAAAAACGGCAATGTTTATTTTTTAACTTTGGTTTCCGAAATTATTTATTGAAATTATATATTGTATATACAAAACCGTAAGCAGTTATATTATTTGCATCTATTTTGGTATTTTCATAATAAGGAAAACACCAAGAAAGTGGGAATAATATCATATTTCCTTTTTGGGGTCTTATTTTATAATCTTTCCAAAATACTATTTCTCCGTCATAATCATTCAAAAATAATACATATTTCAATATTTTTTGATTTATCATCATATCTTTCACATAAAATCTATCGGTCTTCTTTACTTCTCCTTTATTGTTATTAATAAAAAAATTGAAGTTGTTACCTTGTAAATAATTAAAACATAGGGTATTAAAATTGTCTCTATTCGTCGTTTCTTTTGTAAATATTAATTTACTGTTTACCATTCCACTATACTTTTCTATCTCACGATTCAATTCATTTATTAAGTGTGGTTTTATTCTTTCCCAAGTTTTGTATTTTGAAATATTTTCCTCGTCAGCACTAATTAGGGACATTTTATTGCAAATAGATAATTCTAGATCATCTGTTGATAATGCATCGGCGCATGAAAAAACATTTTCATAGTTTTGGATCTCTTTTTTTAATATATCTATTATTTCAACTATATCGTCACATAATTCTTCTGTTACAAAATTCTCCTTCATCCATATCAACTGTTCCTTTTTATAAGTAAAATTATCCATTTGTAAAATATATAAATATTATTTTAAGTTATTTTACTATTATGACTTCCAAGTATTCTTATAAAGGTATAACACTTAATAATTATATTGATAGCGTTACTGACGATATACTTGTTAGTACTAACTTTAATTTTGGAATATCTAAAGGTGCAAGCGTTTTTAAAGGGGGTATTATTAATGAAAGTCCAATTAAAACCGGTTACTCGTACAAAGGAACAGATGTAGCAAATATGTGTATCGCGAAATTTTCAGACTACACTGGTACATCGTCTATTACAATACCTACGTGGTGCAATAAGGTTCGGGCGGTGTTAATCGGCGCTGGTGGGCAGGGCGCACCAGCCCAGGTTACACCAGGTAACCTTAATCCTACGACCTATAATCCAACAATACCCGGTAACACGAACCCTTATGTTGCCGGTCAACCCGGTCCTAACTATAATACAGGTAATCTTGCTCAAACGGGTAATCCTGCGCAAGGAGGTAATATTGCTCAACCCGAAATTCCTGCACAAGCGGGTGGTAGTCCTGGACACCCCGAAATTCCTGGAAACCCCCCTAACTATAATCCTGCAGGACCCGATATTCCTGGACAACCTGCTAACTATAATCCTGAGACATACGACTATGAGTATGGTAATCCTACCGTAAATCAAGTTCCGGATACTATTCAACTTAAAGGTTATACGTGGCATCTAGCACAACCACAGACGGCTGTACCAACTAGTGACGGTTTTGTGTATTTATACACGCGAGTTATCCCTGGTAATATTATTCAAGCCGGTAACAATCGTCAACCAGGCAAACCTGCTACTGTTGCTCAAGCCGGTAACAATCCTCAGGCCGCTACCAATCCTCAGTCATCTAACAGTGTTGTACCAGCTAACTATAATCCAGTAGTAGAGGCGCAACCTGGTCCTAACTATAATCCAGGTACTCTTGCTCAAACGGGTAGTTCTGAGCAACCGTCCACGGTGAATCCTACCACAGGCCATAACGTTCTACAAGAAGCATTTTATAATCCAACTAATTATGCAGCCGGCGGTGGCGGTGGTGGCGGTGCGTTTTATTATGTGAATACTGTCGATGTCACAAATACTAGAAACATTAATTTGAGCATTTCTACAAATAATACCACATTAACAATCTCCAATTTTAGCTATCAAGCTGTTTCTGGAAGTGGTGGTTCTGGAAGTTCTAGTGGTGCAGGTGGGGGGCAATCTAGCGGTAATTATTATGCTGGTTCTAGCGGATCTGGTACTACCGGCGGAAGTTCAGCAATCTCTAGTTATACCAATTCAAACACTATTTCGGCATATGGTACTGGTGGAAGTGGTGGTGCGGCACCGACATCTGGAACATATGCAAATCCGGGTTCGGCAGGAGGAGGAGGGTATTGTAGAATTTATTTTTTATCTAATTAATAAAATAAAAGGCCATTCGTATTATTAGGTATATGGAAGACAAATATATTTATTTGAATTTAAAAAGTCAGGAAGGTACAAAGTCAGAAACGGATAGCTCTAACAATATCCTAAGTTTAATTAATTTCATTTATGAAAATTCTGTCTCTATTCCAGATGAACTTTGCGATAATATAATAGAATTATTTGATTTGCAAGAAAATAAGGGGCCTGGTTCTACTTATGGAGGAATTCAGAAACATATTAAAGATACTACTGATTTTAATATTCCCAGATATAATAGTGAAAAATGGAATAAGATTTGGGATTTTTTATTGAAGGAATTGCATAAAAACTTAAAACTCTATCATAAGAAATTAATTGACGATTACAAAGTTGACAATATATTAACTGAAAATGTAATTATAGATAATTTTATGGTTCAACATTATAAAAAGGGTGTTGGTAAATATACCTATCACAATGATGGTCAAACTAATTATGGACTTCACACACGCCGCATTATTACTTATATTTGGTATTTAAACGATGTAGACGAAGGTGGGGAAACCGAATTTTTTAGAGAATATAGAATTACCCCACAAAAGGGAAAAATTGTCTTATTCCCAGCAAATTGGTGTTACCCTCATTGCGGTAAACTTCCTATATCAAGCGACAAATATATCATTACTGGTTGGATTTATACTGATCAAGTATAAAATAATTGGAAGTTCCATTGAAATGGTCAATTATGTATGTCGAGTCACTCTATCAATAATATTTCCAAGATCATGGCGATCATCGACAATGACCTTTCTGTTCGCGCTACTTACACCTTTGCCGTTTCTGTTGGTACATAAGGCAAAGGTGTAATGGAATACCAAAAGAACACCCCCTTTCTGTCACCATCCGATCTATCCATCAGCACAATCAATGGACTGTCTTAATGACCCCGCCATCCGAGCCCTTTCATTAAGATCCGTTATCAATCATTCATTTCCCAACATCTTTCAACAGCATCGCGATAAAGCAAGTATCCCACTGTCCAGATATGAGTAGGATATTGATAGTGTAGTGACATAGGAAAAAGGTGTATTTACGTGCGTATTTTACAGAGGGTACAACAATGTGTGAAATAGAACAAAAAACATATCAAAAATTATTCGGTTGATATGTTTCGAGAACCTGACAATACCGTCTCATCACCTTATTTATAATGTTCTTTCGAGAACTTGACAATACCGTTTCACCACCTTATTTATAATGTTCTTTCGAGAACTTGACAATACCGTTTCACCACCTTATTTATAATGTTCTTTCGAGAACCTGACAATACCGTTTCATGTGCTTCTTTCGAGAACCTGACAATACCGTTTCATGTGCTTCTTTCGAGAACCTGACAATACCGTTTCATGTGCTTCTTTCGAGAACCTGACAATACTGTTTCATGTGCTTCTTTCGAGAACCTGACAATACTGTTTCATGTGCCTCTTTTGAGAACCTGACAATACTATTAATAAACTGTCTAATCATAGCTGACGAGTTAAGCCGTCTATCAGAGGCGCCCACGTTCCATAGTATTTGTTACAATATATTATTAAAATACCTTACCATCTATGGTGTCCAGATATGGCCCTTTTATTGCGTTCTGAGTTATATCCATTCAATGATTTTAACATTATGAAAATAATTATTTCATAATGTTAAAATCATTGAATGGAGAACCTGCCAAGCAGGGAACCTACGGTTCCCTCAGGGCGCTTTCAGCGCCCAAGGGTTGAGGGCTTCGCCCTCTGACCCCTGCGACCCCTCCCTTAATTATGCTAATTCGGGTGAAAGATCTTTTATTGTTTAAGGAAGGGGTCGCAGGGATTGAGCCCCTACGGGGCTCCACCTTGGGCGCTTTCTATGGGCTTCGCCCAAAAGCCCTGAGGGAACCTGTCAACACACAGTCTTATCCTTATTTCAATAGTTTTTACAACAAGTATTTGATATGTAAGTTCTCCATGGCTGCGGGGAACCTGTCACCCCAAATTTATTTATCATCCTTTTCAAAGCGATTCTTATGGTAATTTTTCTCTATTTTGGATTTGGCTTTTGAAACTATTTTTCCAATGCTATGTGTACAATTACTTATCATTAGATCACTCTTAATAAGTTCTCCCGTAGTTTTGTAGGCCTTTTCAGACCATACTTCTTCACGAGTTCCGAACAATTTATCGTACACCATGCCGTCAATATAATATTTACCATCTTTGGCTTTATTAAACTGTCTTACATGTTTAAATGTCGGCACTTCTGTTACAACTTCATCAATACTCTCTTCTACATCATCATTACTCTCCTCGCGCATTGTGTTCTCGAGTTGAATCGGACCAGGGGTTTTTCCCTCGTAAATAGCAACCTTCTTTTCTAGGTTCTCTATTTTTTTCTTCAAACAATGCACAGATCGTTTTAATTTTTCGTTTTCATTCAATTGCGTGCTATAGTTATCCGGGCTATATTCGATACTTTTTATGATATCTTTAATAATAGTATCCAGGTTATCGTATGTGAGACCATTTAACGCCAAGAGTTCGGTATAGCGAGTATTATCAATGTTAATAGATCGCCGTAGTTTTTCCAAGATAGGATGGTACTTCATTGCATTTTCAATATGTTGGCAATTATCGACCCTATAAGCATTGATTAAATAAAAATTATCATAGGTCTTCTTATGATTTTTTACTCTATCACATAAGAAATTCGAACTTCCAAATTTTATGAGAGATTCCCCATTTTTACTCTTATTATCTGTTCTACCATAATACACACATTGAACATTTGCAGGGAATTGTTTTAACAATGTATTTTCTTTCAAAATATCTTGTTGATTTTGTGAAATGAGAACCTGGTTCTCCAACTGTTGTTTTAATTCTGCGCATTCTTCCTGGATTGTTTCATGAAGAAGATCTTCTAGCTTCACAAAATATTCGTGGATTTCGTCCGCCTTCGTAGTACCCGCTTTGATACAAAACAGCTTGAATGTCTTCACGTTTAATAAAATAGTATCTTTATTATGACCACCGTGCTGCCCCGTTGGTCGCTCATCCGATCGGAGGTGCAAGATTTTATAATCTTTATCTACTAAAAAATGTTTATCCAATGTTCTTTTTGCATTATATTTTTGTTGAAACCCCAACCATTTCCATATATCATCTAGGTCTATCACAAAGTCATTCGTAGGATGATAGTTCAGATACGTATAAAAAGACGACACGAATAGTTGGTGTTGTGTTTCACTGAAGTTATCCTTGATCTTGGTTAAAAGCTTATTATTATAAGTACTCGACAATTTCGCTACCGGGTTTGACTCTATAAATCCTATAATATTAAACGATCCATCCATTTCTTTTATACACTTATATAGACAACAATAATAACATTTCTTTATATCGTTTCTTATTGCTTTTAATAAAAGCAATCTGTTAGATATCCAATAATCAGTCGACCTTAGATTTAAGGGAGTTAGAAACACGAAGTGTTTCTTGACCAGGTTTCCCTTAAGATCCCATCCTTAAACATGATAGCTTATTACACTGCTTTCCATGGGCCTTTTGCGCTACCTTCGGCAGCTTTCCGGGTGCATTTTAAGTATTTTACAACGGAATAATCCACACCATATATGCAGCGACCTTCACGCCACCTTCGGCAGCTTTCCGGGCGCATTTTAAGTATTTTACAACAGATTAATCCTTACCATCTATGCAGCGACCCTTCATGCTACCTTCGGCAGCTTTCTGGGCACATTTAAGTAATTTACAACAAAATATCCTTACCATATATGCTGTCCAGATATGACGCTCTTATTGCATTCCTAGTCACACGGCAAAACACATCCTTGTGGAGAACCTATCAACATACCTTATTTTGATTGTTTTTACAACTTGTTTTTGACATCCAGGTTCTCCATCACCTTTACTAGAACAATCTTAAAATTATTTTTACAAACTTAAAAAATAATGATCGAGAACTTGCATAGATGCTAACAATATTATTGTTCTAAATTACTTACACCCTTGAAGATTTAAAACCGCGCTTGCGCGGTTCTCTCTTCAAGGGCAACGTTACCGATAAATGAATTAAAACGCACCCTTTGGGTGCGGATTTAAATCTTCATCGGTGTAAAATGCGCCCGGAAAGCTGCCGGAGGTGGCACGAGAGGGTTTCTTTCCAACACGATTCTGATGTGTAAAAACAATCATAAAATTATTTTTATAAAACTTAAAATCATCTTTATGGAGAACCTGCACACGTGGTTTTTCATCCTTATTTTGATAGTTTTTACAACAGGTATTTGATATCTAGGTTCTCCATGGCTTTTATAGAAACAATCTAAAATTATTTTTACAAACTTAAAATCATCTTTATGGAGAACCATTCCTTCACGCCACCTTCAGTGGCCTTTGGGGGCGCCGAGCCCTTCTTTTGTACATCCTTAGTATTTTACAATATAATATCCTTACCATCTATGGTGTCCAGATATGACGCTCTTATCGCTTTTCTAGTAACATAGCGCAGGGAACCTACCGACATACTTTCTTTGTCCTTATTTCGATAGTTTTTACAATAAGTATTAGGTGTATAGGTTCTCCATTGTCTTTCTAGAAAGTTGAAAAATTATTTTTATAAAACTTAAAATCATCTTTATGGAGAACCTACCAAGCAGGGAACCTACGGTTCCCTAAGGCCGCCAGAGGCGGCCAAGGTGGAGCCCTTCGGGCTCTGACCCCTGCGACCCCTCCCTTAATTTTGTTAACCCGGTAGCAAAGATCCTTTACTGTTTAAGGGAGGGGTCGCAGGGGTCAGAGGGCGAAGCCCTCAACCCTTGGGCGCTTTCAGCGCCCTTAGGGAACCGTAGGTTCCCTGCAAGGAAGGGATCTTAAGGGAAACCTACGGTTTCCCTTAAAAATTGATTTTCACACCTTTATTTCTTCTATTATTTTTTATACATTATCACTATGGACAATCACTCCAATTCGAATTCTAATATCGATAAAAAAGATAAAAAAGAACGCGCACATCACTCCCTACCTGCTAAGTATGCTAAGTTCATACACTTCGGATACTTCCTTATGAATAAGTTGAATCCTCCTAACGATCATGACGAACACGACGATCACGACGAACACGATGACGACGCTGACAATCATGATTCTATACAACAAGATAAACTTGATACTAATTTTAAACACTTCTTGAATACTTTACGCATTTTCGATTCGGTTTCTAATCAAATCGCTTTGGTACAAGAGTTCTTTGATTCAGAGAACACTGTCGAAAAAGATATTCACAATTTAATTATTGCACATAAAAACGCTATCAATTTAGCTCTTCAATCTACCACTTCTTCTCCTGATATTTTCGCTATGCCTAAGCTATCTTTCTTTAGAAATCGCACTGGCAAGATTGATGTTTCCATTTCCGCTGCAGGGCAGGGAACCTACGGAGCAGGGAAACCTACGTCAAGAAACGCTGGCGTTTCTAACTCCCCTGCGACCCCTTCCCTTACAAACACGCCATTCTCTAGTCAGTCTTCAAAGCAGGGAACCTACGGTTCCCTTGCGAACCCTCCCTTCTCTAGCCAGTCTACCTCACAATCTTCGAATCCGATCCCTTCTTTTACCTCACAATCTTCCAATCCGATCCCTTCTTTTACCTCACAATCTTCCAATCCGATCCCTTCTTTTACCTCGCAATCTTCGAATCCGATCCATTCTAAGCAGGAAACCTTCTCTACTCAGTCTGCATCACAATCTTCTACATCACAATCTTTCAATCCTGCCGATATTCAGGCTCAGATTCAGGCTCATATTCAGGCTCAGATTCAAGCTCATATTCAGGCTCAGATTCAGGCTCATATTCAGGCTCATATTGACTCTTTCAATCAAAAATTAGCTGACAATATCTCTTTGCATAATTCCATTCAATCTCAATCCAATAATTCTAATCACTTGTCATACAATATCGATTCTCATTTACCTAATCACGAGTCTTTGAAAACTGCGGAATTGTCCTCTAAACATCAATGCGTTCCTATCAAAATCAAAAAAATTAACAAAAATTTACAACAACAACAACAACAACAACACACCTCTTTACATCAAACTCACTCTCTTCCTCACGACTCCATTCACGCTTGCATTTTCCTTTTCAACAATACTAAATACCTCATCGACGATACACACTTAGTTTACGACTTCTTTAATCATACACATATCGGTCACCTTCACAACCATACTATATTCTTACTTTGAGGCAGGGAACCTACGGTTCCCCCGCGCCCCCTCCCTAGCAGGGAACCTACGGTTCCCCTGCGACCCCTCCCTTAGTGAAAAACCAATTATCTTAACCACGCTGTTAAGATAATTTACAACATCGTTTACAAGACAGTTTACAAGATCGTTTACAAGACAGTTTACCCTTAAAGGGAAGGATCTTAAGGGAACCGTAGGTTCCCTTAAACCTGGGTTTCCCTTAAATTAAATATTTTTCTCTATGAATCGCATCACATAATAGCTTCCGTAACCCAACAATAGTCCTAACGCACCGCCCACTATCAATTGCGCCAATGTATGATTTCTAAAAACTAACCGCTGCACCAGCGTGAGTCCAAACAGTCCGATCGATTCATAAAAATATTTATGCGTCAATAAATACGCTATCGTTAATGCAAACGCAGTTTGTTGCGTATGTCCCGACGGCATTCCATTGGTCCGTCGGCGGATCTTTTCCGATGCTAAAAACTCGATCCCATTCGCCGGGCGCAAGTCGTGAATCCAATCTTTCAATATCTCATGATTCAGCCACCCCGACAAAGTGAACAAGATAAAGAATAAAATAGCATAAATGATGCTATGCTGGTACGCCACATATAATCCGTAAAGTGTCGATATTTGCCATCCAAAATAGCCTATAGCCCAAAACACATCTTTAAATTCGTCTAACAATTCAAAAATACCTTCTAAAATATCCACCATATTATACTATAACACCATCTATTTTTTCTTCAAGAAAGTCCAAAGTTATTTCGGGCAGGATCGGGTGGGCCTCCCAAAAATAGCGACAAAACGCCCATTTGAACCCATATTTCAGCGGGTAAAGTTCTCCATGGTTTGACACGAGCAGTTGTTCGATTTGTGGGGGCAAGAGGCCCAGTTGTGAACGCGGCAGCACATAGCTCAATTGCACATAGGGGGGCACCGGGTTACGATTATTGTTGGGCGGGATCAACGCCGTGTCCGGTTTCGGCACATGTTTACACAGGTCCGCAAAGAGGGGTGGGTAATGATAATGGTATTTCCATCGCCAATCCGGGCAGTGCGAGTTATAATACGTATACACCCATTCCAACCCTTCAAAATAGTTACGACATATCGCGTCGACCCGGGGTGGGTTCGGTTCAAACAGCACCTTATAATAACGCTGTTCCCAGTACGGTTCGTCGGGGCAAATATATTTTTCGTCCGCCCGATAAATGATCGGCGCATTCAGTAAAATATCGTCCCTCTCTTCCGGCGTCTTCTCCGAATAGGTAAAACGATCGTATTTCTTACGCACATGGCACTCGTTCGCCAACAGCTGTTTCTCGTTCTTCGCGATCTCTTTAATAAATAGCCCGATGTTAGGCCAGTTGAGTTGGTTCGTCGTCGGTGTTATCAGGTAGCGATCCTTATGGTTGCCGATTATTTTACGGTAAATGTCTAGGAGGGCTGTGATGCCGTGGGTGCGGATGTTCATCGCCGGAAAATGGGGTAAAAAGTCATTCCCCAGAAAGAAGCACAGGAAAACATAGTCGTTGATACGGTAGGGGTCGGAAAACCGTACGTTCATTTCACATAATATCGAGACGGATAGTTGGTGTATGTCCAGGAAATGGGGTTCGTTCGGGGCGGCTTCTACAGGGATCATATGTTTGAAGAATTCGGGGGTTTCGCGGAAGATAAATATGTTTTTGGTATATTTCAAATGGAAAATCGAGAGCATGATAAGGTCCGCATCCAGGCCATACACTGCCACATTGTCCGTGGTGGGACCCAGATTACGAAGATGTTCAAACATTTTATGTTCTCCCTCACCCGGTTTGTCGGAGCCCGACACGATGATATTGTTTATTTTCAATACCTTTTCTTTATTGGCGAATGCCTCTTTGATACGCTTCGACAACTTATTCATAAATTGGGTGCCTGGGGTGATTGCCGCGGTATTCCACGGCTCTGCGCCCTCAGGTGTAACCGAGTTTGCCGATAAAAAATGAGATTTATATCGCCGGGTTCTCTGTTGATCCATCTTGGCGAATGGTGCTACCCCGTCAAACGATATATGGAGTGTCTTCGTGGGGCGAATAAACCCTACATATACATGTAGTTTTTGGATCACCGATTTAATGACGGCATCTTCGAAATCGGGACAGGGTTTCTCATGATGTTCGTGCAGCGATTGTTCCAATGCGCGTACCAAAGGTTGCGATTGTTCCAATGCGCGTACCGCGTCATAGATAATGGAATTACAGTCCATGTACAAATGATCAAATCTCACATCATTATTCGATGTAAAGAATCGCAAATTTCGTATAATATTAGCATAATTCTTAATAATATACGAAAAATAACTCGGAATACCCATGTTCTCTCTTTTCTCCCTTTTGTC
>Ga0209189_1001531_pt1 | contig 17198 bp, 15 predicted proteins | sample C_130820_EF_Meta_FD_187308 | JGI IMG/M metagenome (GOLD analysis project Ga0209189, IMG submission 187308) | Freshwater microbial communities from Lake Croche, Canada to study carbon cycling - C_130820_EF_MetaG (SPAdes) (version 3) | ecosystem: Environmental > Aquatic > Freshwater > Lake... | reverse complement strand
TGGCGTTGGAGTTCCTATCCGCACAGCCAGCTTTGAAAACACAAGACGCCGATACAGTTAATAAGACAGTAATGCATTTAAGCGAGCAAATACTGGAACTTGAGTACACATTGATTCCTTATGGCTTGCACATATTAGGTAGTCCCATCAGTACAGAACAAAGCCTAGATATGCTGATGAGTTACGCATCAGTGCAAGAAGGAGAAATTCAAGATTTTTCTAGAGAGACGATGAATGCATTGATTCATAGCCAAGGTCTTGAGAAGTTTGCCAAAGACCAAGCGCTTCCTTTGACACCAAGCTTAAGAGAAGAATTAAATCAGGTTGTAAATATGCATCGCGATATGCAGTCTGATAGCGAAATGCAAGGCATTTTGAAGGCCTTAGAAGGTCGTTATATTCGACCAGCGCCGGGTGGTGACGTTTTGAGAAACCCGCAAGTACTTCCTACTGGCAGAAATGTTCACGGCTTTGATCCATTCCGCATCCCCAGTAAGTTCGCGATGAAGGATGGTCAATATCAAGCCAACAAACTTTTGGAGAGATATCAAGCAGATGGAAATCCATTGCCAGAATCTATTGCGATGGTTCTATGGGGTACTGACAACCTCAAAACAGAAGGTGGTCCAATCGCCCAAATCTTTGCCTTAATGGGTGCTTTACCCCGTTTTGATAGCTTTGGCAGATTGGCTGGTGCTCAACTAGTGCCACTAGAAGAATTGGGGCGCCCCCGCATTGATGTCATGGTCTCAATTTCTGGAATCTTTAGAGATTTAATGCCTTTGCAAATTAAGATTTTGGCAGAAGCTGCTTTCTTGGCCGCTGCAGCTGATGAGCCTGTAGAGCAGAATTTCATTCGTAAGCATGCGCTGGCTTATCAAAAGAAAAATGGTTGTGATCTAGAGACTGCTGCCTTGCGCGTGTTTGGTAATGCTGAGAGCGCCTACGGTGCCAATGTCAATATGATGATTGATAACGGCTTATGGCAGGATGAAAACGAATTAGCAGAGACTTATACCCGCCGTAAAAGTTTTGCCTATGGAAGATCAGGTACACCGGTACTGCAAAGTGAATTACTCAATTGCATTCTTGCAGATGTAGAGCTGACTTACCAAAATCTCGATTCCATCGAATTGGGCGTGACAACCATTGATACTTACTTTGACACCTTGGGTGGTGTCAGTCGTGCTGTCCGTCGCGCTAAAGGTGGCAAAGCAGCGCCTGTTTATATTGGCGATCAAACCAAGGGTGACGCAGTAGTGAGATCACTCAATGAGCAAGTCTCTCTTGAAACTCGCTCACGTATGCTCAATCCGAAGTGGTACGAAGGCATGCTCAAGCATGGTTATGAGGGTGTGCGCCAATTAGAGAGTCACCTCACTAATACAGTAGGTTGGTCAGCCACTACAGGCCAGGTTGAGCCTTGGGTTTATCAGCACCTTACTCAGACATTCATATTAGACCCAGAAATGCGCGAGCGTTTAATGAGTTTGAACCCTGCATCATCTGCGAAAGTAGCAAGTCGCTTATTAGAAGCATCAGAAAGAAATTATTGGAAGCCAGAGCCATCGGTACTCGAGACATTACGTCGCGTTGCCAATGACTTTGAAGATCGACTTGAAGGTGTATACGAGGGAGTGCATATTTAATGGAAACGGTAAACATACCAATTTCTTCAATCAACACAAGGACTAAGCCATTGGATGGCGAAGGTAGTTTGCAAGTTCACCTAGATCCAAACGAAAAAATTGGTAATGCCAAAGTTTTTGCGATCTATGGAAAGGGTGGGATTGGAAAAAGCACTACTTCTTCTAATCTCTCTGCAGCTTTTTCATTGTTAGGTAAGCGAGTCATTCAGATTGGCTGTGACCCAAAGCATGATTCTACTTTTACCTTGACCAAAAAGCTCGTTCCTACTGTGATTGACATTCTAGAGTCTGTAGATTTTCACTCTGAGGAATTGCGTGTAGAAGATTTTGTCTATGAGGGCTTTAACGGTGTGATGTGTGTCGAAGCAGGCGGTCCTCCTGCTGGTACAGGTTGCGGTGGCTATGTGGTTGGTCAAACAGTGAAGCTTTTAAAAGAGCATCACTTACTAGAAGATACCGACATTGTTATTTTTGATGTGTTGGGTGACGTAGTCTGTGGCGGTTTCGCAGCTCCCTTACAGCATGCCGATCGCGCTTTGATTGTCGCGGCAAATGATTTCGATTCTATCTTTGCGATGAATCGTATTGTTCAAGCAATTAGTGCAAAAGCCAAAAATTACAACGTGCGCTTAGGCGGCGTGATTGCTAATCGCAGTAAGGATACTGATCAGATTGATAAATTCAATGATCGAGTTGGTCTGAAGAAAATGGCCCATTTCCCTGATCTAGATGCTATTCGTAAGAGTCGTTTGAAGAAATGCACGATCTTTGAAATGGAATCAACGCCTGAGATTGAGGCAGTGAAAGAAGAATATCTCCGCTTAGCAGCGAGCTTACTGTTAGATGATGACCCGTTGTTAATGGAGTCTCTAAAAGATCGTGAAATATTTGACTTGCTAGGATTTGATTAATCATGGACGCTATGTCTTATTTAGATCGTCGCAGTAAGCTTCAGAACTATTTTGATCGTACTGCTAATGATGCTTGGGCAAAACTGACATCAGATGCTCCCGTGAGCGGTATTCGTGCAACTGTGAGAGCGGGGCGCGATCAAATGCGTAACAGTATTATTAGTCGACTCCCAGAAAATTTGACTGGTAAAAGAGTTTTGGATGCAGGTTGTGGAACCGGTGCCGTTGCACTTGAATTGGCGAACAAAGGGGCTTTAGTCACTGCGGTGGATCTCTCGCCTAATTTAATCGAGCTTGCTAAAAGCAGAATTCCTGAGAGTGAGCGTCAAAACATTCAGTTTCATGCTGGCGATATGCTGGATGAGTCTTATGGTGATTTTGATTATGTTATTGGCATGGATTCCATGATTCACTACTGTGCAAAAGATATGTTGGTGGTATTAGAGAAGTTAGCTCCTCGGGTATCTGAAAAAATTCTCTTTACTTTTGCTCCCAGCACATTACCTTTGGAGGTAATGATTCGGGTAGGTCGTCTATTCCCAAGAAAAGATAGAGCACCATTTATTGAGCCTATTAGTCATGCAAAGCTACATAAATCGATTCATCGGTCACCTTGGTTCGTTGATTGGGAGTCCACATTTACCCATTTAGTATCCAGCGGCTTTTATAAATCGCAACTCATGGAGTTGAAGAAACAATCATGATGAACATGTCTAGAATTGCAAAAGCTTGGACGAGGATTCATCCTCGCTTTTTGCCTTTTGCAGACGTGGCAACTCCTGATTTGCCTTTGGGAAGACTCCTCAGGTTATCTTTGTTTCAAGTTTCTGTTGGCATGGCCACTTCATTACTCGTCGGCACCCTGAATCGCGTGATGATTGTGGAGATGAGCATAGATGCATGGTTAGTGGCCTTAATGGTGGCATTGCCTTTAGTCTTTGCTCCATTTAGAGCATTGATTGGTCATAAGTCGGATACGCATCGTTCTATCTTGGGTTGGAAGAGGGTTCCTTATATTTGGATGGGAACTTGGTTGCAGTTTGGTGGCCTTGCCATCATGCCGTTCGCTTTGATCTTGTTGTCTGGCGACACACACTGGCCTATCTGGTTTAGCTATGTTGGCAGTACATTGGCGTTTTTATTGGTGGGTGCTGGCATGCAAACCACTCAAACCGCTGGCTTAGCTCTTGCAACTGACTTAGCGGATGAAAAAAATAGACCACGCGTAGTCGCGATGATGTATGTCATGTTGCTTGTTGGCATGGTGTTGAGCGGAATTATCTTTAGTCTATTTTTAGATCCTTTCAGCCCAATGCAATTAATCAGGGTAATACAAGGTGTCGCGGCTCTCACTTTATTCCTAAATTTGTTTGCACTTTGGAAGCAAGAAGTTCGGCAGCCTAGAAATACCTCGCCTGATATTCCACAACCTAAATTCACGCAGAGTTGGCATCAATTCATCAAAAAACCAAACGTGCGCCGTTTTTTAACCATGCTTGGTCTAGGTACTACCGGTTTCAGTATGCAAGACATTATCTTGGAGCCTTATGGCGGCGAGATTTTGCAGCTGGATGTTTCTGCAACCAGTTTCCTAACCGCTTTAATTGCTTTTGGATCTTTGTTGGCCTTTTCGCTATCAGCTAGATGGCTAGGTCGTGGGTTTAACGCCCACAGAATCGCTGCACTAGGTTTATTACTAGGCTTAATTGCATTTACCTTGGTCATCTTCTCGGAGCCAATGGGCTCTCCAAATTTATTCAGATTAGGCGCACTCTTAATTGGCTTTAGTGGTGGCTTGTTTGCGGTCAGCACCTTAACGATTGCCATGAGTATGGACCAAGAAAATATGAGTGGCATGGTCATTGGGGCCTGGGGAGCAGTGACTGCCACTTGTTCTGGTATCGGTATGTTACTAGGTGGAGCCATTCGGGATCTCGTCGGCCAATTGGCGATGAGTGGAGCAATTGGCTCTGCATTAATGAATCCAGCAACTGGGTATAGCTTTGTTTATCACATTGAAATTTATTTATTGTTTATTACTTTGGTTGCATTAGGTCCTTTGGTAGCTAAAAGGACAGTTTTAGGTGTTTCAAAATCGAGTAAGTTTGGCCTAGCTGATTTTCCAGGCTAGTTTTTAAGGAAGGGGAGAAATATGGGTACGGGTGCAATTACACAATATATCGACGTAGCTCAAGTCGTGTTTTATGTATTCTTGCTGTTCTTTGTTGGATTGATTATCTATCTGACATTAGAAAGTAAGCGAGAGGGATTTCCATTGGAAACCGAGCGCTTTGGGCAGGTGCGCCGTGAAGATGGCATCTTGGGTATGCCAAGGGTGAAGAAATTTGTCACAGAGTTTGGCAAAACTTATTACGCCCCTTTGGAAACTCCTCCTGAGCCAGAAAAAGTCTCTGCGGTTCCGATTCATCCTTGGAATGGAGCGCCATTGGCGCCGGTAGGAAACCCTCTGTTAGCGGGTGTTGGGCCAGGCTCCTATGCAAACCGTGCTGATCATGTCGATTACGATCTAGAAGGTCATGCACGTATTCGTCCATTACGAAATCTGCCAAAAATTTCTATTTCGGAAATGGATATCAATCCAATTGGTTTGGAGGTTATCGGCGCAGATGGCAATAAAGGCGGCAAGGTAACGGATGTATGGGTAGACCATATGGAAATGATGATTCGTTACCTTGAGGTAGATGCAAATGGTAATAAGGTGTTATTACCTATTAACTTCTCTCGTATTGGAAAGCACAATATTCAAGTGCAATCCATTTTGTCAGATCAATTTGCTCAGGTGCCACAAACAAAGCACCCAGAAGAGGTGACCTTGTTAGAGGAAGAGAAAATTATGGCGTACTTTGGTGCAGGCACTTTATACGCAACACCTGAGCGTCAGGAGCCATTAGCATGAGTCTCGATATCCATAGCAGTCCAGAACACGAGTTTGAAGCTGAATTTGGCCTTCCTGAGAAGTTGCCAAAGGGTGAGCATATTTTGTGGCAGGGATCACCTGACACAAAGACCATCCTTTCGAAGGTCTTTCATATCAAACTATTAGGTATTTATTTTGGATTGCTATTGGCTTATCGTTTAGTGGCTGGCTTTAGCGATGGTGAACCTGTAATAGCCATCCTGTATTCAGCGCTGACTATCCTAGCTTTATCAGGCTTAGGGCTTGGATTAGTTGGGCTGATTGGATATTTGATCGCTTCCACAGCGGTTTATACCATTACTAATAAGCGTGTGGTGATGCGAATTGGCATTGTGCTTAATATGACCTTCAATTTCCCCTTGAAGATGATTGAGTCAGCAGATTGTGGATTTACTAAGGATGGTGCTGGCGATATTTATTTGAAGCTAAGTAAGGGAACAAAGATTGCCATATTTCATTTATGGCCACACTCAAGACCTGGTAAGTGGGCCATTCCCCAGCCGACTTTGAGGGGAATCAAGCACTGTGCTGAAGTTGCACAAATTTTGGTTGATGCATGGGCAATAGAAAATAATGTCATCGCACGAACTGTTCAAGCAAATGAACGTAAGTCGATTGATGCTAAAAATCATTACTCAGAGGCAGAAGCAGCATGATTTTGCGTATGAACACTATCCAGATGCAAAACTATATTGCATTGTTTATTGTTTCATTGCTCGCAGTGGTGATTCTGCTCGTTGGAAACTTTGCACAGTCTGGTAAATTAGAACCTCAAGCAGACGCTGATGTAGTCGTTAAGAAAACGCTGCGCTTTCGAGATCTTCCCAGTGGTGCAGTAGGCGTGATTTCTGTGGATAACGGACAAATGATTGCCCAGGTTGAAGGTCAAGCAGGTTTTGTAAGAGGCATTTTGCGGGCTCTGGCACGCGAACGCCGTATTCGTCAAATATCTAGTGATGATGCCTTTGAACTCATCAGTCGTGCAGATGGCAGGCTGACCTTGGTTGATTTAGCAACCAATAATCGAATTGATTTAGAGGCGTTTGGAAAAGATAACGCTGCTGAATTTGCTGCATTTTTAAATACTGCGAGATAACTATGTCTAAACAAACAGTGCCTTGTCATGTCGACATGTCCAATACCTCTGAGTTTCTCTATGCTCATGTTGATTTGAGCGGGGTACAGGTAGGTCCTGGAGACCAAGTATTGGTCCATGATCCTATTGTTGATATCAATTTTGGTGAGGTACTGAGTTATGACCGCACTGCTACGGTTTCTAGGGCAGGTATCTTTTCGCGGCTGTGGGTCTATTTGACTGCAAGACTAGAAGTGACAATGTTATATGAAGTGAGTTTTTCGACTACTCGATTTAGCAAGGCTAAAAAATATCCTAGGCCAGCTCCTATCAAAGAATCTGCCCCAATTATTTTGCATGAAGGAGTTAAAGCATGAGTACCGCTACGCCAACAATGCCAATGGGGCGTCCAATCAATGAGTCAACGGATCGTGCCCTTGAAAATACAATTCTGAGCCCACGCTTTTACACCACTGACTTTGATGAGATGGATCGTTTTGATATTTCATCCGTGAAGCCAGAATGGGATCGATTGATGCAAGAGTTTGACCAGGATATTAATCAGGCCCATTTTCAGCGTCCTGAAGATATGTCTAAGGATTACTCTCATCTTCCTGAGGGCTTGTACCAAGAGTTTTTAGATTTTTTGATTAGCTCGATTACTTCTGAATTTTCTGGCTGCGTACTCTATTCCGAAATTAAAAAATCCATCAATAATCCCGAGCTCAAAAATCTCTTTTCGTATATGGCCCGTGATGAAAGTAGGCATGCTGGCTTCATTAATCAATGGCTCAAAGATTTTGGTATTGGTGTTGATTTAGGGTTCTTGGCAAGAACCAAAAAATATACCTTCTTTAAGCCAAAGTTTATTTTTTATGCAACCTATCTATCAGAAAAGATAGGGTATGCACGTTACATCATGATTTATCGCATCATCCAGAAAAAACCTGAGCTCCGTTTTCATCCAATCTTCCTTTGGTTTGAGAAATGGTGTAACGATGAATTCCGTCATGGCGAAGCATTTGCCTTATTGATGCGCTCTAATCCAAAATTACTCAGTGGCGTGAATCGTCTATGGATACGCTTTTTCCTTATCGCAGTTTATGCAACCATGTATGTAAGAGATCATTCAAGACCAGAATTTCATAAGGCGCTTGGAGTATCGCCTACAGATTATGATCGTCAGGTTCTAAAGATCACCTCTGATATTTCTAAACAAGTGTTCCCTTTTACTATTAACTTGGATGATCCACGGGTATGGAAGGGATTTGAAAAACTCAGAAGGATTTCGGATGAGGTTGAGGAGCTTAAGCAAAAGGGTGGGTTCTTCTCTGCGATCAAGCGTGGAGCTTTAGCTGCTAGCGCTGCTGCAACCTTCGTGCATATTTATCTACTGCCAGTAGTACCGAATGAGCTGCCGGCAGATATTCGCTTAGCGCCTGTTTGGTAAGTCATTATGTATTTTTGGATCAGCCCCCTCATCTTTACCATCTTTATATGGTGGTTTAGCACGGGCCTTATTCTGAAGATCAATAGTTTGCCTAAAAAGTATTTCAAAGCGATCTTTGCATTTTCCCTCATCGTTTTATTGACAGCTTTTTGGGGTCTTGAAATCTCCAGTAAACAGGCTACCGTAGCTGGAGCGTATTGTTCTTTTACCTGCGCAATCATTATTTGGGGTTGGCAAGAGCTCGCTTTTTTACTGGGCTATATCACTGGATCACGACGCTCGGACTGCCCTCAAGGACTGAGTGGTCTTCGACGTGCTTGGTATGCATTCCAAACCATTAACTATCATGAGATGACTTTGCTGGGTCTGGGTGTTGTTTTATGCCTAATGAATCTGGAAGCGGTGAATCAGACTGGTTTTTGGACTTATATCATCCTCTGGGGTATGCGACAAAGCACCAAGATTAATATTTTCTTGGGAGTGCTGAATTTTAATGAAGCTTTCTTGCCCCAGCATTTGAAATATCTCATTACTTACTTTAGACGTAAGGCAATGAATCTTTTAATGCCTTTCTCTATTTTAGTTTCAGTGCTCTTTTTGGTTCCTATCTGGTCGCATGCTGCTTCCGATTCTTCTGCTTATGAAATCACCTCATCAGCACTATTGGGTACGCTATTAGCACTTGGACTATTGGAGCATTTATTTTTGGTTATGCCATTTCCTAGTGAGTTGTTGTGGAAGTGGGGTTATAAAAATCATCGTTAAGCGACGCTACCTATGCTTTCTAAAAAAACGATCTATTTAGCTCAACCGCGAGGCTTTTGTGCCGGTGTGGAAAGGGCCATACTCATAGTAGAAGAAGCCCTAAAGAAATATGGTGCGCCCATTTATGTTCGACATGAAATTATTCACAATGCTTATGTAGTGAAAGACTTTGAATCACGCGGTGTGGTGTTTATAAACCAGTTGGATAAAGTGCCTCAGGGCGCCATTTTGATTTTTAGTGCACATGGAGTATCTAAAGCGGTTCGTTATGAAGCAGATGAACGTCAATTCCAAGTATTTGATGCAACCTGCCCCTTGGTTGCCAAAGTGCATGCGGAAGTCGTCAGCTTAAAAGAGCGTGGCTTTCAAATTATTATGATCGGTCATCGTGGTCACCCCGAGGTAGAAGGCACGATGGGGCAAGTAGATTCATCGATTCATTTAATTGAGCATGTATCAGATGTTGATCAACTGACGTTTGATAAAGATGAATTGCTTGCTTATGTCACTCAAACTACTTTATCGGTTGATGAGACACAAGAAATTACCACTGCACTCATCAAAAAATATCCACAAATTCATGCCCCTAAAAGGCAAGATATTTGTTACGCCACCCAAAATCGACAGGATGCAGTCAAGGCAATGATTCCTCACGTCGATATTGTCATTGTGGTTGGCAGTCAAAATAGTTCTAATTCCAAGCGACTGCAAGAGTTGGCAAGTAGCTTGCAGGTGCCAGCATTCTTAGTGGATGAACCCAGTCAGATTAAACCCGAGTGGTTTAAGTCGGTGAAGAATGTTGGGGTTACCGCTGGTGCTTCGGCCCCTGAGTCTTTAACCAGCCAAATCATTGATGCGATCAATTCCCGTTACAGGGGTTCAGTTGTCCCTATGCCAGGAATTGAGGAAACCATCAGCTTCTCTCTGCCAAAGGGCTTATTGCAGGCTGCTTAGGGTTAAATGCTCCTTTTCCCTTGATATATAAGGGTTTTCACTGGTAAAAACAGCTTAAAAAAGTGTCAAATTTAATTGACACTTTAATATGTCAATGACAAAATCATTTACATGAATCTGCCAGAACCAAGAGCAATTTTGACGCTTTTAAAGCCCATTACATGGTTTCCACCCATGTGGGCATTTGCTTGTGGAACGATTACTGGCAGCGAAAAAATCATTGAGAATCTTCCTATATTTTTCCTGGGTTTATTGCTGACTGGTCCGCTTGTATGCGCTTCAAGCCAAGCAGTAAACGATTGGTATGACAGACATGTAGATGCCATTAACGAGCCAAATCGACCCATTCCTTCCGGTCGTATTCCTGGAAGATGGGGTCTTTATATCGCCGTGATTTGGTCATTGATTTCTCTATGGGTCGGAAGCTTCTTAGGCCCTATTGGATTTCTAGCAACAGCATTAGCCCTAGTATTGGCCTGGTTCTATAGCATGCCACCTATCCGTTTTAAAAATAATGGTTGGCTTGGCAATCTTGCTTGTGGTGTGAGTTACGAAGGCTTAGCTTGGGTCACTGGCGCTACCTTGTTATCGGGTGGTGCATTGCCAAGTAAGCCCTCGCTTCTGCTTGCGGGTTTATATAGTGCAAGTGCTCACGGCATCATGACTTTAAATGATTTCAAGGCGATTGAAGGTGATCGACAAATGGGTGTGCGATCTCTGCCTGTTCAACTCGGTGCAAATAAAGCAGCTCAAGTATCTGCAGTTTTGATGTTGGTGCCACAAGCGATCGTATTGGCTTTGCTGCTGTTGTGGGGTAAGCCTATTTATGCAGCAGTCATTGGTGCGCTGATGATTGGGCAAATTTTATTATTGCGTGATTTTTTAAAAAGACCGATTGAGAAAGCGCTTTTTTACAGTGGCTTTGGAGTGCCTCTATTGGTTTCCGGAATGATGGTGGCTGCGTTTGCAGTCAATAGTATGGGCATAGAGTCATGAGCATCACCTTGGCCCAACCACTCTTTCAATCGTCCACTTTTGGGTGGATCAGTATTGTGCGTCTAGGCTTGGTGCAGGCAGCCATCGGTGCGATTGTTGTCATGACAACCTCTACTTTAAATCGCATTATGGTGGTTGAGTTGGCTTTGCCTGCCAGTCTCCCTGGCTTATTGGTAGCAATTCATTATTTTGTTCAGGTCATCAGGCCTCGCATGGGTTTTGAGTCCGATATTGGTGGCAAGAGAACGCCATGGATTATCGGCGGCATCAGTTTGCTGACCTTAGGAGGCTTTGGTGCTGCGATCGCTACAACCCTCATGGGCGTGAACTTAATCATTGGCATTGCAGCAGCAATCGTCGCTTTCTTCTTGATAGGTATTGGTGTCAGTATGAGCGGCACTTCTTTACTGGCTCTCCTAGCAAAAGGTGTCAGTGACGAGAGAAGAGCAGCTGCTGCCACAACAGTCTGGCTCATGATGATTTTTGGATTCGCTCTGACCAGTGGGATTGCAGGAAAATTCTTGGACCCATATTCGCCAGAGAAAGTCATCCTGATTTCAGGAATTATTTCATCGGTTGCCTGCGTGATTGCTGTGTTGGCTTTGTATAAGCTTGAGGGTCATGAGTTAGAAAATAAACGCGCTAGCGCTGCTCAAAAAATTCCTTTTAGAGCAGCATTGACAGACATTCTTTCGGATCCAGACACTAGAAAATTCACCATCTTTATTTTTCTTTCCATGTTTGCGTTTAGTGCGCAGGATTTAATTTTAGAACCATTTGCCGGAATGATTTTTAAATACTCTCTAGGCGAGACAACTAGCCTATCTGGAATTCAACACTCAGGAGTGCTCACTGGCATGTTGTTAGTAGCAGTTTGCGGCTCTAGCAGATTAAGACGTTATTTTGGGTCACTCAGATCTTGGATGATTTATGGTTGCCTGGCTTCAGCATTGGCAATGTTTGGTTTGGTGATTGCTGGAATCTTAGAGGGAGACTGGCCGCTAAAACTAAATGTCTTTATTTTGGGTCTTGCCAACGGCGCATTCTCGATTGCAGCCATAGCATCCATGATGCGTTTAGCTGTTGTTGGTGGCGGCGGTAAAGAGGGCGTCCGAATAGGTCTGTGGGGTGGAGCGCAAGCAATTGCATTTGGCATGGGTGGTCTTTTAGGGGCTGGAGCAAGTGATCTTGCGCGCTCTATTTTTACCAATCCGGCATCAGCATATTCTTCAGTCTTTTTTATTGAAGCAATTCTATTTATTGCTTCTGCGTATATGGCATCTCTGGTTGAAAGTAAACAAAGTAGCGCTAGTGGAGTGAGGTAAAACATGACAACAGAATTTATTTATGATGCAGTAGTCGTTGGTGGTGGACCTGCGGGTGCTACTGCTGCTCAAACGCTTGCTCAAAAAGGTAAGCATGTCTTGCTATTAGATAAGCGTGGACGCATTAAGCCATGCGGTGGAGCGATCCCCCCGCGTTTAATCAAAGATTTTCAGATTCCAGATGAGTTATTGGTTGCTAAAGCAAAATCAGCGCGGATGGTTTCGCCTCTCGGAAAAACGGTAGATATTCCTATTGAAAACGGCTTTGTGGGCATGGTTGATCGTGCCCAGTTTGATGAATGGCTCAGAAAACGTGCAGTTGCAGCAGGGGCAGTGCGTGAGGATGGCTTATTTGAAACTCTTCAGCGAGAGGGTGCAAACGTCCGCATTTACTATCGCACACGCGGCGCTCTTGATGGTGATCAGGGGGCAGTCAAGAGTGTATTGGCAAGAGCAGTAGTTGGTGCTGATGGTGCTAAATCACAGGTTGGTAGAAGCGCTGGTGTAAAGGGGTGTGCTGAAGCCAATTATGTGTTTGCTTATCACGAAATTATTAAAACTCCATCTGATAAACCGCTTTCATTTGATGGCACTCGTTGTGACGTCTTGTATCAAAAGCCAGTGTCCCCAGATTTCTATGGCTGGGTTTTTCCTCATGGCGACACTATCAGCATTGGCACAGGAAGTGCAGATAAAGGCTTCTCTCTCAGAAATGCAGTTGCAAAGCTGCGTGCAGATATTGGCTTAGATGGAGCAGAGCTTATTCGCCATGAAGGGGCGCCATTACCAATGAAGCCTCTGAAGAAATGGGATGATGGGCAGCAAGTGGTATTAGCTGGTGATGCTGCAGGCGTTGTTGCCCCAGCTTCGGGTGAGGGCATCTATTACGCCATGCTCGGCGGTCAATTGGCAGGTGAAGCCGTTGCTGAGTTTGTCGACAGCAAAGACCCGGCAAAACTCCAGTTGGCCCGTAAGCGCTTTATGAAAGAACACCGCATGACCTTTTTGGTCCTGGGTGTCATGCAATATTTCTGGTATTCAACAGATAAAAGACGTGAGAGCTTTGTCAAGATGTGCGAAGACAAAGATGTTCAAAAGCTCACTTTTGAGTCTTATATGAATAAAAAGCTAGTACGTAAAAAGCCTATGGCTCATCTCAAAATATTTATTAAGGATATGGGTCATCTTTTAGGCTTAGCTAAGGTATGAAGACCTTTTTTCAGCAAAAGTATATTTGGCTTATTGCAACTTGGATGGTTGCAACTGCAGTCTTGGGTGGTTTAGCCACCAAGTTAGGGCCTTGGTACTTCTCACTCATTCAGCCGCCTTGGAAACCACCAGATTGGTCTTTCGGAGTCATTTGGACCATCATTTTTGTTTTATCTGCATTGGCATGGATGGTTGCATTTGAGAGTAATCCAACACAGTCCCAGAAAAATAAGATCACGATTCTTTTTATATTGAATGGCATCTTTAATGTTCTCTGGAGTGTTTTTTATTTCAGGATGCATCATCCAGATTGGTCATTTATAGAGGCGTTTTTCCTTTGGGGTTCAGTGCTCGCCATTATTTTGGTGATGTGGCCCATACGCAGAATTGCCGCCTATCTCATGATCCCGTATCTGATTTGGGTAACGATTGCGATGCGTCTTAATTGGGAGACGCTTGTTTTGAATCCAGGGGCTTACTAGACAAATGTCAAGTATGAAATTGCTTAACCTTGGTGTTAATCACCATACTGCTCCGATAGATATTCGGGAGAGTGTGGCGGTTGCGCCTGAGGTTTTGCACGACTCTTTGATAGATTTGCGTAAGTATCTGCAAATAGAAGAGGCTGAGAATCAACCAGAGGTTGCTATTCTGTCTACCTGCAATCGGATGGAGATCTATTGTGCGGCTAATGATGTGGAGTATGAAGATCATCATTTAGAAAGCCGCGCTTTTGAGTGGCTTGCCGCTCAAAACAATGTTCATAAAAATGAACTACGCCCATATATCTACTCAGCCAAAGAAAGTGATGCAGTCAAGCATGCATTCAGGGTTGGTAGCGGCTTAGATTCTATGGTTATAGGGGAAACCCAAATCCTAGGGCAATTGAAAAAGGCAGTCGAAAATGCCAATCAAGTAGGAACTTTAGGCACCTACTTAAAACCTTTATTTGATAAAACCTTTTCTGTAGCAAAAGTGGTTCGAGGTAATACGCAAATTGGGGCCCATTCGGTCTCGATGGCGGGTGCTTCTATTAAGTTGGTTGAACGCATCTTTGGCAAGATTAGTGATTGCAATGTTTTATTTATTGGCGCTGGTGAGATGATTGGCCTTTGCGCAAATCATTTCGCTAGTAAGAACCCCAAAAAGATTGCTATCTCCAATCGAACCATTGATCGAGGTAGTGAGTTACTTCAAACATTTGCTAGTCAAAATCTGCAGACAGAAGTCTTTCCTTTGGCGGATTTGCCTCATCATTTAAATCAATACGACGTGGTTATCTCCTGTACAGCGAGTTCCTTGCCGATTGTAGGTATGGGAATGGTTAAAACTGCTCTCAAAGCTCGTCAGTCTCGTCCTTTAGTTTTGATTGACCTAGCAGTTCCAAGAGATTTCGAGCCAGAAATTAAGAGTTTAAAAAATGCTTACCTTTACTCTATTGATGACTTAGGCGAAATAGTCAATACAGGAAAAGCAAACCGAGCTGAATCCATTGGAGAAGCAGAGAAAATCATTGAAAAAGGGGTGCTTGAGTTTTATGAAACCCTGGGTAAGAGGGCTGTTGTGCCCATCATTAAGTCAATCCAGGATGTAGGTGAGCAGTACCAAAAGATTGAACTAGAAAAAGCAAGTAGAAGAATTGCAAATGGAGATGATCCTATGATTGTTTTATCCCATATGGCTATAGCACTTGCGAATAAGTTTATGCATGCCCCAATTCATGCATTGAAGCAGTCTTCCGATGCTAATTTGGAAGAATATAAAAAAATCATATCTAAAATTTACTCATCGAAATGAGGTGGCTATGCTCAAAATGACTAACCTCCTTGAAACCATATCAAACCCGCAAGACTTAAGGGAACATGAGTTATCTAAGCTTCCGCAGATTGCGCGCGAGTTGCGAAACTTTATATTGAGCTCGGTTTCCAGCACTGGCGGACATCTGTCTTCTAACTTAGGAACTGTTGAGCTAGCAGTTGCACTTCATTATGTCTTTGATACTCCTTACGACCGTTTGGTTTGGGATGTGGGCCATCAAAGTTACGCCCACAAGGTACTCACGGGTCGTAGAGAGGCAATGTCAGGTCTAAGACAATTCGGCGGTATTTCAGGGTTTCCTAAGCGCAGTGAGAGTGAATATGATGCATTTGGCACTGCGCATTCATCTACCAGTATTTCCGCAGCTTTGGGAATGGCAGTGGCTGCCAAAACCAAAAATGAGAAGCGAAATGTAGTAGCCATTATTGGTGATGGTGCCATGAGTGCTGGTATGGCATTTGAGGCAATGAATAATGCCGGTGTGAATAAAAAAGTACCACTCATTGTGATTCTGAATGATAACGAGATGTCCATTTCACCAGCAGTAGGTGCACTCAATCGTTATTTAGTGAAGTTGATCTCTGGTTCAGTGTATGCGGCAACTAAACGCGGTATCGATAAAGTGCTCTCTGTAGCGCCACCTATTCGTGAATTTGCAAAAAGATTAGAAGGACATGCAAAGGGGATGGTTGGCCCTGCAACTATTTTTGAAGAGTTTGGGTTTGATTATTACGGTCCAATAGATGGCCATAACTTAGAGGTATTAATTTCAACTCTAGAAAATGTTAAAACGCTTGCCCAAACCGAGGGACCCCAGTTTCTTCATATCATTACTAAAAAAGGTAAAGGGTATTCATTAGCAGAGCAAGACCCCATTGCCTATCATGGCCCAAGCCCATTTGACCCGATAGCGGGGATTGTGACAAAGCCAGTAGTTAAGAAAACCTACACCCAAGTATTTGGTGAGTGGTTATGTGATATGGCGCAGGCTGATGAGCGCTTGATCGCGATTACTCCTGCTATGCGAGAGGGCTCAGGATTAGTGGAGTTTGAAAAGCGTTTTCCTGATCGCTATTACGACGTAGGTATTGCAGAGCAACACGCAGTTACCTTTGCCGCTGGAATTTCTTGTGAGGGACTAAAGCCAGTAGTTGCGATTTATTCAACCTTCTTACAGCGTGGTTATGACCAGCTCATACACGATGTGACTTTGCAAAACCTACCAATGGTATTTGCAATTGACCGAGCAGGAATGGTTGGTGCTGACGGTGCAACGCATGCTGGAGTATTTGACATTGCCTTTTTGCGCTGCTTACCAAATTTAGTATTGATGACACCGTCAAATGAGCAAGAATGCCGAGCAATGCTGACAACCGCTTTTCAGCACGATGGTCCAGCAGCTGTGCGCTACCCACGCGGCTCTGGAGCTGGGCTGGAAACAACCGGTCAGCCATTGGATGCACTTCCAATTGGTAAAGGACTAGTAGTTCGCCCAATTGATAAGGCTCTGTCTCATGAGAAAAAAATTGCTTTTATTTGTTTTGGGCCTTTGCTCTATAGTGCACTCTCCGTGGCTGAAGAAATTAATGCCACCGTTGTAGACATGCGCTTTGTAAAGCCCTTGGATGAGAAATTATTATTAGAAATCGCTGATAGTCACGATGGCTTAGTTTTTGTTGAAGATAGCGCCACTAAGGGTGGCGCTGGTAGTGCTTGCTTAGAAGTGCTGTCGGACAACAATATTCATATTCAATCCTTGTTACTAGGACTGCCCGATGAGTATGTAGAACATGGCGAGCTTAATTTGCTGCTAGATAGCTATGGACTGTCTAAGGAAAAAATTAAACAAAGAGTTTTAGCACGTTTCTTATAAGGTCGGATGAAGAGTGGAGTCAATTGAGATTGCCCCTTTTCGTGATCTATGTACTGATTGCGGTGTATCCCGAACTTCGCAACCCAAACGTTGTGCAACCGCCTGTCAGTTTATTCAGCCTAATTACCCGAAATTTGAAGCATTAGCTCATGGCAGAGCGCGTGCTACGGATCACTCTGACGAGATCTTCTTTGGCCCCTATTTAGAAATGTTTAGGGCCAGATTAAAGACGCCA
>Ga0209189_1001530_pt1 | contig 17201 bp, 10 predicted proteins | sample C_130820_EF_Meta_FD_187308 | JGI IMG/M metagenome (GOLD analysis project Ga0209189, IMG submission 187308) | Freshwater microbial communities from Lake Croche, Canada to study carbon cycling - C_130820_EF_MetaG (SPAdes) (version 3) | ecosystem: Environmental > Aquatic > Freshwater > Lake... | reverse complement strand
CGCGATCAGCTCAACGAGGCCGAGGCCCGGGCCCGCATCGCCGCCCAGTGGCCCCTGGCGCGGAAGCGCACGCTGGTGGAACGGCGCATCGACAACCGCGGCAATCCCCAGGCCCTCGAGCAGGCGGTGCGGGCGGCGCTGCAGCCCCCCCCAGAAGCCGGGACGGCATCGGGCCCTGATCAGCGCAGATAGGCCGTTTCGTCCACGCTGTCGATCTGCTCGGGGCGGAGAAAGCGCTCGGCATAGGCACGGTGCACGCCGCGGCGAAGGAACAGCTCAAAGAGATCGGCATCGATGTGGCCCGGATTCCGGGAACCGGTCTGGATCACCTCCAGGGCGATCTGCTTCTCCACCAGATCCGTGGCGAGGATGGCGCGGACGGCCGCGTCGCCCCGCCTGAGAACTCAGGGCCGCCACCAGCGGATCAAGGCCCGCCCCTGGCGAGGGAATCCGAATCAGCACAGTGATCACGCCGGTGGAGCCATTCAGCACCTGCTTCACCGGCGGCGGCAGCGAAGAAGCGGGGTTGCCGGAGGGCTTCAGGGCCGCCGTGGTGGCCACCGCCAGGAACCCCTGCAGAGCGGTGAGGCCTCCGCGAATGGGCTGCCAAAAGGAAGTCAGGCAACCTTCTGAAGGCTGGAGGAAACAGCCAGCTTGCCGTAGAGATCTTCGATGCGAATGGCCATGTGCCGCAGCAGACTTCGGCTGAATTCTGGCGAGGATTGCAGCAGGCTTTCAAATCGCTCCACAGAAAACACGAGCAACTGCACCGACTCTCCATCGGCCCTCACCTCCGCCTTCCGGCTATGGTCGGCAAAAAAGGCAACCTCTCCGATCGGCTCACCCGCTTGAACAGCACGAACTTTGGTCATGGTTGTGAGTTCCCCAGCATCGGAATAACCACGCAAGACAACACATTGACCCTCCAGAAGAATGGCCACCAGATCCGCAGGATCACCAACCTTGAACAACGAGGCACCGGGCTCCAATTGCCGCAACTGACCCCAGCGCACCATGTTGAAGAGAGCCGCCGGTGAGAGGCCCGCCACCAGGGGAACCCTGAGCAGGCGCCTCAGCAGCTGCAGTTGTTCTGGGCTTTTATCGAGGAGGAAGGTGTTTTCCATGGCACTGGCTCCATCAGGCCTTGCCTGTCGCATCAGCGCTTCAGCGCGCTGGGGAGAACGCCTTCCCTGAACCCAAAGCACCCAACGGGCCGTATCAGGATCTGGATCGTTCCAAAGCGAATCGATCACATCGGCAGGATCGGGCAAGTCGCCAAGAGCAGCGATTTCAGCGTGATGCTCTGAGGGCATCAAGGATTGATCACCACGATGCAATTCAACCAGGAGCGTGGACGGGAAATAAGGGAAGAGCCGCTCCAATGCGGCACTCATGGATTGATTTTCCGGATGAGCAGTGATGCTCTGCTGGATGGCGATATAACAGCTACCGATGCGGCGATCCATCACCGGCAGCAACGGATTCAGCAATGGCTCCTGCTCCGCAGCCCGAGCAAGGCTTTGTCGAGCGACAAGCTGCTGGCTAAGAACCGTGATCTCACGTTCAATATTATTGAGAGCAAAATTAGATCCCGGACCAAATTGAGCAAGTGTCTCATTCCAGCTGAGATCATCAAGACCGAATTGACGGCGAATTCTCTCGAGGGCTTCCTGCTGACGTGGGTTAGCAAGGGCTGAGCCAAGATTGCCACTTCCGTGAAGAAGATCTTCCAGCGCCTGACTGGCAGCCTGCTGTCGAAGGCTGCGGCTGTCCAGCTGAAGCTGATCAAGATCGAGAATGCGTGGATCGCCAACGGCAAATTGGCGAATCGCGGCGTAATGATCCTCATCCACAAGCCCCAGGGACTGCCTGAGCTCCTCAAGCTGTACCAACGATTCAGCACGCTCAAGACGTCCAGAACTGAACAGATCTTCCAGCACGGATCCATAGATCTGCCGCTTGGTCTTGCCAAGCTGGGCCGGCAGAACCTTGACAAGGGTATACACCTCATTCACCGAAAGTTCTGCAAGGCTGCGCCCCTCCAGGTGCTGCTCAAGATCAGGCAACAGCTTTGCGAGCTGCTTGCGGAGGCTGTTGATTGTGCTCTCACGCTTATAGGAGCTGCGCTCCCTGTACCAGCCGCGATAGAACCACATGCCACTCACACCGAGCACCACGGAGCGGATCAACTGACCAGTCAATCCCGATAGCGCTCCTAGCGAGGGATCGGCAAACCAGAAAAAGCCATTGACGGCCAGAAATGTTGCCAATAAACGGGTTCGGTGACGCGCGAGTTCCCTCGAGCGCTCTTCAGGCATCGCTTCGCTGAAGCGTGCCAACAAGAATCGCTCGACAAGGTTGAAGATGGCCACGGAAATGAAAGCGGCCAAAACAAGAAGCGCCGGCAAGGTGAGCAGGCGGGGAAGCCCCAGCGTGAAGCCTCCTGACAACGGCATAAACAGCAGCGACACCGCCTTAGTGTCGTAAGCCCACATACCACTGCGAAGGTAATCGACACCACCGCGCGATTCATCCTGGATCAGCAAGAAAAAACTGATCACCAGACCCGGGTAGGAATACCAAGCCCATGTCAATCCAGGCTTCCCAAATAGATTGTGCCAATAGGTTCGCTCTGAATCGATATCGATGCAAGGCGACTGACAAGCCACACAAGCACTGGACTCCTTCCCTGTGGTGCCGACACTGCGACACATCGATTGAGTCAAGGGTGAGCTGGTCTGAAACTGCGATGGACTCCCGAACAGACTGAGCGGACCGGTGACGAGGGTCTGGACCGGGGCCATCGGGCACAAATACTGACACCAGGCCTTGCCGGCATAAGCCCACCCAACCACCAACGCCGCCAGAAGGGTCAAGGAAAGAAACAAACCCAAGGCCAGAGGATTGCTGTTGACAACCAACAAGCGCAAACTCAGCCCGGTGATGAACAATGCCCACTGCAGTTGAACGTGATGCCGTGCCAACCAGGAGTTGGCCTCCACTTTCACCACATCACGCCGACCACCCTTGCCAGCCACCGTGCGCTGCAGCCCAAGGGCGCGGAAAAGCTGGGAAACAAACGCCAGGGGGCAGATGCGACGCCAAAGCTCATGGCTCATCAACACCAGCATCAGCACCCCAAGCGGCACCACAACGCCCCAGAACATCTGGTTGCCCTCATGGTGATGGCAATCGCGCAAACCAGGGCAGTGATCCAAATCAAAAGGCCACGGATCCCAGCCCGGCACGAGCATCGTGAGGATCAGGCCAGCCCAGCCAGCGAGAAGAATCCAGCGGAGCAGATGAGCTTTTCGCTCCGACAAGACGTTCACGAGCTGCATCTTTAATGGATTAGGCCTGAAGCGGGCCCGAGTGTCCTGCAGCATATCCGCACGGAATGGTCACAGCGACGGACTCCATGCGGAAAAGCAGACTGTCAACAACTGGGCGGCAATCGCACCGCCCGTGAGTGTAGATAGCTTGTTCTGTGGATGTCATAAACACCGCTTTGCTGGTGCTGCATCTGCACCGCTGCTTGCTCTCGCGGTTCTCTCGGCTTGTCGGTCGCAGCAATGACCGAGGCGCGCCCCACCAAGACTCGCGGCTGTCAGCTCAGCGGGGCCCAGGCCCTCGAGCTGGCGGTGCGGGCGGCACTGCAGGGACCCCCAGAAGCCGGGACGGCATCGGGACCTGATCAGCGCAGATAGGCCGTTTCATCCACGCTGTCGATCTGCTCAGGCCGCAGAAAGCGCTCGGCATAGGCCCGGTGCACACCGCGACGCAGAAACAGCGCAAACAGATCGGCATCGATGTGGCCCCGATCACGGAACCCGGCCAGAATCGCCACGCTCTGGGAGAGGGTTTTGGCCTTCTTGTAGGGCCGGTCTGGGGCGGTGAGGGCCTCAAAGATATCGGCGATCGCCATGATCCTCGCTGGGATGGAAAGCTCATCGCCCTTAAGCCCCTTGGGATAACCAGTACCGGTGACTGTTTCATGGTGGGTGCCCGCATATTCCGGCACCCGGGCCAGATCCGCGGGCAAAGGAAGGGCCTCCAGCATCAAAACGGTCTGGATGATGTGTTCATTGATCTTGTAACGCTCTTCGGCATTCAGCGTGCCTGAAACGATGCTGAGATTGTGCAGCTCGCCATGGTTGTACAGCAGTTCCGGCACCACCATGCTGAAGCCATGGCAGGCGTCGGGGATGTCGGCCTCACGGCGGGGAATGCGGTGCCACGGCTGATCCGCCAGGAGTGTTTCCGGCACCGGCTGCTCCAGCCCGCCAACGCCATCGGCCGCCTGATCGCCGCCGGGCTCGACGGCTGAATCCACGGAAGCCGCCGGCTGCTGGCGCAACTCCAACTCCCCCCAGGAGAGGCCCAGGCTGTCATCGAAGTGACGCAACCAACGCTGGGATCCGATCTGGCGCAGCCGCTCGATGCGATCCCGCTCCATTGCCTCCTGGCCCACATTGCAGGCGGCCACGAAGGCGAATTGCTCCTCCAGTTCGCTCTTGCGCCGCTGAAAGGCCCGCTCGAGAACCTCGGGGTCGGCGCCGGCCAGCTCCCCCTCCAGCCGGGCGATGCGGGCATCGCGCAGCAGCACCTCGAAGCGGGTGCGGATCTCGTGGATGCGGTTGTGGAGGGTTTCGAGCTTGGTGGCCTTGTCCACCACGAAATCGGGTGTGGTGACCTTGCCGCAGTCGTGCAACCAGGCCCCGATCCGAAATTCCCGCCATTGGGCCTCCGTCGTGAATCGGAAGGCGGCCAGCGGCCCATGGGCCTCCGCCTCGGCCTCGCGGGCCAGCATCATGGCCAGTTCGGGCACCCGGGCGCAGTGGCCGCCGGTGTGGGAACTCTTGGCGTCGATCGCGCCGGCCACCAGGGAGATGATCGCCTCCACCAGCCGCGCCTGATCCTCAATCAACCGCGTGCGTTCCACGCACACGGCCGCCTGGCTGGCCAGAGCCTCGATCAGGCGCTGGTCAATCGCATCGAAGGGACGGGTGAGGGCCACCGCGTTGGCCGCCGTGAGCGGTGTTCCATCGTTCGCCCTGCGACGGTTGATGAGTTGCAGCACCCCCACCACCTCGCCCGTGGTGGAACGCAGCGGCACCGTGAGCATGGACACGGCTCGGTAGTTGAGCTCCCGGTCCACGCTGGCGTCGAAGCCATAGGGAAGCTGGGGATCGAGGGCGTAAACATCGGCGATGTTGAGCACCTCGCCGGTGAGCGCCGACCAGCCCACCAGCCGGCGGGGCGTGAGCGGAAAGCGGATGTTCAGGAGCCGCTCCTCCACGGTGGCCGGCGCGAGGCCTGCGGCAGCGCCCTCCGCCCCGGCCCTTTGCTCCAGGCTGGCGTTCTGGGAGGCGGCGAACCAGAGCCGGGCGGTCGCGGCGCCGTCCGGCTCTTGGGGGGATGCCACCGGCGCCGCCTGCGGACGGCCATCGGCACGCTCCACCAGATAGATGCTGCCGGCATCACTGGCCGTGAGCTGACGGCAGGTGCGCAGAATCAGATGCAGCAACGAGGGCAGATCGGCCGCCCCGCTGAGGGCGGTGGCTACGCCAAGGATGCCCACGAGGGCGTCGCCGCTGTCGTCGCTGCCCTGGGGTGGTGGCACCACAGCTGGGGGGTGAACTGGATCGGGCCCGTTGGTCATGCTCCGGCCAGGGGAGTTCGCGGCCAGGTTCAGGCTAGGGAAGGGGACCGGATGGGGCCGCGTCGTCAGACCTGCGCGTCCTGGCCAGCCACCACCAGCCGCAATCGCCCCCCCGGCAGCTGTTCCACCAGGCCCTGGCGCTTCAGCCGCACCAGGGTGCGTGAAGTGGTTTCACGGGCCAGGCCCGAGAGAGCCGCCAGCTCGCGCTGGGGCAGGGGTGGAATCGTCGCGGTGGGCGGCGCCTCCGGCGCGGTGCGGGTGGCCAAGTCCTCCAGTACCTGCAGCAGGCGGGCCGCCGCACTGGATTCACGCCGCACGAAGCGCCGGTTCAGGCTCTGGAGCCGCCGCGCCTCCAACCGGGCCAGGGCCAAGGCCAGCCGGGGCTCCCGGTGGAGCAGGGCCTGGAAGGGACCCACCCGCAGCAGCACGAGCTCACAATCGGTGAGGCAGATCACATCGGCGCTGCGGCGCCCCCCCTGCAGGATCGCCATTTCACCGCAGAGATCCCCCGGCCCGAGCAGGGAGAGCACCACCTCCTGGCCCTCCGCATCGATGCTGCGGACCTTGGCGATGCCCTGGCGGAACAGAAACAGGCCCTGCCCGTCATCCTGTTCGTGCAGCAGGGGCCGGCCGGCGGGGAAGCGCAGGATCCGGTGCTGCTCCAGCAGCTGACGCCGCTGCTCCCCGCTCAGATCGGCGAAAAGCGCATAGCCGGCCAGATCGGGCGCGGCGGCACCACCGGAGGGAACAGGAACGGGAACCATGGTCCCAGCGTGATGCCGCGATTCGGCCCAGGTTGTGACTCTTATCACACCTGAGATGCTGCAGAAAGCCTCTAATGAATGCCTGAGGGTCGACCGAACGATCCGAGGCCATCCGCTCGGCCTTGCCGGTGGTGCCGCCCTCGGTCCAAAGCGGGTTGCAGGCCCCTGGCTGTGTGCCGGACCCATGGCTTCCATTCCCCGACCCATCACCGTTGCCCGCCCGCACCTGGGCCGGCGGTTGTTCGCCCTGGTGCTGAGCGGGCTCAGCAGCCCTGCCATGGCCCAGGTGGTGGGCGGCGGCCTGAACACCCGAGTGAATGGCACCGAAGGTGGCAGCTGCCAGGCCGGCACCTGCCGGGTGGAAGGGGGCATCGGCGCCGGCTCCAACGCCTTCTACCGCTTCCGCCAGTTCGACACCCGCCAGGGGGTGGAGGGGGTGAGCATCGACAACCGCGGCCGCGCCAACGTGGTCGTGGGGGTGACCCATCCCCAGGGCACCTTCCTCAACAAGCCGCTGGCGCTGAGCGAAGCGGCAAACCTCTTCTGGCTGTCACCCGGTGGGATTTGGCTCGGCCGTGGCGCCAGCTTCTCCCCCGTCAACACCTTGATGCTGAGCACAGCCACCAGCCTTGACCTGGGCCAGGGCAGTGGCTTCGACGTGCTCCGCACCACGCCGGCGGAAGCGGCCGCCCTGAACGGGATTCCAGATCCCAGCGGCACAGCGAGCCTCTCCCTGGTCACGCTCCACGACCTGGGCCTGCAGGCGGCCGGGCCGGTGGTGCTCGATGGGGGCCGGATTCAGGTGGAGCGCTCCCTGCTGATCCAGACCCCCGAATCGCTGCTGCAGGCCAAGCCCGGGGCAGGCAGCCTGCTTTCGGCGGGCCAGGAGGTGAGCCTGCAGGGGCAGCGCCTCGACCTCAACGACCTGGAGGTGAGCGCGGGCCAACCGGGGCAACGGGGCCTGGTGACCCTCCAGACCCTCGCCATTCCCGGCCAGCAGGCCGGCGCCATCCATCTCGGGGACAGCGCCCTGCAGGGCCGCTCGGTGCAGGTGGTGGGGGGATCGCTGGATCTGGTGAAGACCACGATCGAGGCCCCCAAGGGCCTGATCCGGCTGGAAAGCACGGCGCCCGGTGGTGGCATCAACCTGGAGGCCAGCCGCCTCGATCTCCAGGTGACCAACCTGGCCGATCTGATGGCGCCCGCCTCCCAGCCGGGCGGGGCGGCCACGGAGCTGCGCCTCACACCCCTGGTCCATCTCCGCTCCCAGGCCGATCTCAGCATCAGCCAAGGCAGCCAGCTCAGGGCCAGCCAGGATCTCACCTCCCTGCGCCAGGCCCTGGCCAGCCGGGGAGAGCCCTGGCCGGACCCCACGGCCATCGACCTGGTGGAGACCAGCGGCAACGTGCTGCTGGAGGCGGGGCGGGCCGTGCGGATCACCGGCAGCCACATCCGCGCCGATGCCAGCGACAATCTGGCCGGCAACATCGCCCTGGTGGCCCGCGGCACCGGCTCCGACGGCGGCATTCACCTCGACAACACCACCCTCTCGGCCCAGGGCGGTGCCGGCTCGGGCGACATCCGCCTCGCCAGTGCGGGGGGGATCCAGTTGAAAGGCAGCCAGCTGTTCGTGGAGAGCGGCCATGCCCCCAGCATCGACGGCCTCACCATCGACTGGGAGAACCTCATGCCTTTCAGCGGTGGCGAGATCACCCTGCTGAACACCGCCACGGGGCAGCCGATCAGCGTGGACAACAGCCGCCTCGAAGCGCTCACCCATACCCGGCAGGGCCCCCTGTTCCCCTTTCTCTTCGATCCACTCATCGGCGACTACACAATTCTCTTCGACGCCCACGACGACGGTGACAACCAGGGCCTCCTCTCCACCCCCACCGGCGAACCGATCGGCAAATTCCCCCAGGCCCAGATCACCCTGGTGAGCGATGGCGGCATTCAGATCCGAAACCAGAGCCTCCTGGATGCCGGCAGCCATGCACCCGCTGAGCCAATGGGTCTGGAGGGCTTCGGCGGGCGGATCACCCTGGTGAACCGGTCCGAATCTGCTGCCCTGCTGGTGCAGGATTCCAGCCTGCTGAACCGCAACGACCCCACTGCCGCCCCGAGCTTCCCCAATCCCTTCGATCCCACCGCAACCCTGCCGGTGGGCCGGCCGGGGCAGACGGACCTCTGGAGCCGGGCCGAGCTGATCCTGGGGAACAGCCAGGTGGATGGGGGCCAGAACGGCACGATCACACTGTCCTCCCGCACGCCGGCCGACCTGCGGGGCAGCGAGCTGGTGAGGGGCACCGATACCCTGCTGGCGGGCATCGGCCAGAGCAGCGGTGCTGGGGCGCTCGCCACCACGCCAACCACCGGCGGACCGGAGGGGCCGATCACGGCGAAGGATCCCGTGCTGGAGCGCCTGATCAGCGCCAGTCGCGACAGGGGGACTCGCTCCTCGGTACAGGTGGTGGTGCTTCCCGACAACCGGGTGGTGATCGTGACGGTGGCCCCGGATGGCACCTCCTCCACCCAGGCCGATCCCAGCCAGGAGCAACTGGTGGCCGTCCTGGGCCAGGAACGGGCGGCCGCTCTGCCCCCCCGCCCCCTGGCTCCCGCCTCCGTAGCTCCCGTGGCTCCGGCGAACTTCAGGCTGGCGCCGGATCAACCGGCTGCCCCGCTGGTGGCTCTGGCCCAGGCGGGCTCGGGCAGTCCATTGGAAACCAGCGAGAGCCTCAGCGGCCCGCGGCAGCAGGCCACCCGAAGCGAAAGAAACACCCCCGCGGCACCCTCCCCGCGCCTATCGGATCTGGATGGGGCGGCAGCGAGCCGGGCGTTCGACCAGTCGGAGCAGCGGGGCCAGCGCGACACCCTGGCGGGCCTTGGGCTGACGGCCGCGGCCAGTGCAGAACAGCCGACCACGCTGTGGCTGCAGCAGCGGCTGGAGAGCGAGAGCCTCAGGCTGGCGCGGCAGCTGGCGAAGCCCTACCGACCCGCCATCGTGCGCCTGAGCCTCACCCCCGGGAGCAACGGAACCGCTGCCCTCGATCTGTTGTACCTGCCGCCGCAGGGCAGCATGAAGGGATGGCGGGTGGAGGTGCCCGAAGCGCGCCTCAAAGCGTTGATCGCGCGCTTCCAACAGCAACTCAGCCGCATGGAGGAGCCCGACCTGGAGAAGGCCGGTTCGGCGGCCTCCCAACTCTCCGGGCTGCTGCTCCAACCCCTGCTCCCCACACTCCAGAAGGACGGCATCTCCGCCCTGCTCCTGAGCGTGGACCGGGGACTTCAGGCGGTTCCCTACGCGGCCCTGCCGGTGGCGCCTGGGGTGCTCCTGGGGGATGCCTATGCCCTCACCCTGACCCCCTCCCTGGGCCTCACCGCCCTGGCCAGCCGCGCCGAGCCCACCAGCGGCCGGATGCTGCTGGCGGGCAGCAGCCGCTTTGCCAATGGCCTGGCCGAACTGCCCCTGGTGCGCCAGGAACTGCAGATGCTCGCTGCGGAGAACAGCTCCGATCTTCTGCTCGACAACGCCTTCAGCGACCGAAGCCTGCTGCGCGCCGCCGGCACCAACCTCTACAGCCGCGTGCATCTGGCCACCCACGCCGAATTCCGGGGCGGGCGGCCCACCGTGGCCCGGCTCTACACCGCCACCGGTGATCTGAACCTCTCGGACCTGGCCCGCACCCTTCGGGAGGGCCCAAGCCGGGGCGCCGTTGACCTGCTGAGCCTCAGCGCCTGTCGCACGGCCCTGGGGGATGAACAGAGTGAGCTGGGGCTGGTGGGCCTGGCCCTGCGGACCGGCAGCCGCAGCGCCCTGGGCACCCTCTGGTTCGTGGACGATGCCGCCAGCGCCGCCTTCTTCGTGGAGTTCTACCGCCAGCTGGCGCGGGGCCTCCCCAAAGACGAGGCCCTGCGGCAGACCCGGCTGGCCTTTCGCCGCGGAACCATCCGGCTGGAGGGCGACCGCCTGATCGGGGCCGATGCCCGGCCTCTGGTGGCCGGCCTCTCCCCGGGCGACCGGCTGCGGCTTGCCGAGGGCCTCAGCCATCCCTACTTCTGGGCCGGCATGACCCTCTCCGGCAGCCCCTGGTGAGGAGACCACGCCCGATGCCCTTGACCGCCTCCTCTTCTCCCATCCCCCCATCCCTCCCCATCTGCCCCACCGCCATGACGCCCCTTCAAAACAGGCACCAAAGCCAGAACCCGACCCCCAAACCCACCAGGGGCATGCCCGCGGTCCTTCTGGCGGGTGCGCTGGGAACCGCCAGCCTGATCGCCACGCCGGTGCAGGCCGCCAATCAATACTGCAACCAGTTCGATGGCACGAAGTGCGCCACCAACACCACCACATTTTTAACGGGAGACACCTATTTCTGGGCACCATCCCAAAATCCCGCCACGGCTCCTTCTAACTCGCCTTTGACCATCACGATCGCAGCCAACAACCTTCGATCCAGAATCACCCTGCGCAGCCCCAGTGGCTGGACCTTGAATGCCGCGGGCACCGGCGCCGGCGGCGAGATTCTGATCGGCAGCCTGGGCAAAAACAACCTCAAGGGTGGCGGCGGCAACGACACCTACGTGGTAGGTAATGAGCCCGCCACGATTGTCAACTTGGCGAACTGCACCAGCCCCAGCGGCAACACAACCGATTGTGTGTTCCGCCAATCACCCTCCAGTGAAGCGGACACGATCACCCTGAACGCGATCGGCACGGAGGTGATCTACGTCAACCGCTGCCTCCAGGTCACCGCCCTCGGCACCCCAGGACTGGGCGGCAACCAGCTCAGCTCCGCCACAGCGGCCCCGGGCAACCTGGCCCTCACGCCCCCCTACCCGGCCTACTCCGGCGCCGATGCCAGCTTTGTGGCCAGTTGCCCGACGCCGATAGCCCTCAAGCGAGGCGGTCTCTGGACAAGCGCCGTGCGGGAGCGCGATGCCCTGCTCGCGCCATGGGAACGCCTGGGAGCGGCCAGCACGGCCCTGAGCCAGGCCTTCAGTTGGCTGGAGCAGACCATGACGGCCCTCATCCAAGGTCCAAGAGCCCTGGCGCAATCGCTCCCAGGGAAGGTCGTGCAGGTTGAGTCCAAGGTGCCCTCCTTTGCCGGGGTGCCACGCCTGATTCAGAGCATGGAGAGCAACTTTCTCCGCACCGCCGGCGATCGGGGCGACATCATCGCGGTGGATGGCAGCGCCATGACCTTCAATGATCGCCCCTTGAGCTCCATCCGCAATGCGGGCCGGGTCTACAGCCAGCTGAGAAACAGCGATCCGATCCCGCTTAACCAGGGCCTGGTGTTCATTTACCACCAGCAGATGGGAATCCTGGCCGCCTACCGCAACGACCGTTACCCTTACGGCACGAAACAAAATCCCGGTTCCGTGATCGCCCAGTTGGTGCTTCGTGATGGCCGTGCCCTGCCCGCCGGAGCCATTGATTCGGTGGTCACGGTGCCCGTAAGCGGCGGCAAAACCCCAAAAACCCACGGCTCCACCTACTGAGTGCTGCCGCTCCTGCTCGCCCAACTGGTCGCGCCGCCGCTGCAGCCGGGGCCTGTCCGCCTGCCGGCCCCGCTGCCGGAGCGGATCTCGCCTGCCGCCCCTCCGCGGCGCGAGATCCGCTCGCCGGACCAGCAGCCGCAAGGAGCTCCGCCCCAGCCCGTCTACCCGCAGGCACCGGCACCCTCCCCGGATCCGCTTCTTGTGCCCCAGGTCAAGGGCCTCACGCTCTATAGCCCCGCCACGCTTCGCGCCATCCTGACCCCCTGCGCCGCCATCGCGGATCCTGCCTCCCGGCTCCAGGCCTGTGCGGCGGCCCTCAGCAGCCGGCTCTATGCCGATGGGTACACGAACACCCGGGTCTACACGCGGTCCGAACCGGCGCCCGGCCTGCTGGAGGTGGTGGAAGGCCGGATCGCGGAAGTGCGGGTGGAGGGTCCCGACCAGCGTCTGAACCGGCGCCTGCGCAACCTGCTGCTGCCCCTGCAGGGCACGGTGCTGCGCCTGCCCGAGCTGGAGGCCAGGGTGGCCCAGCTGGAGCGCCTCAATGGGGTGGCGAACCTCCAGGCCAGCCTGAACCGGCTCGGCAGCGACCCCACCCGGGCCGTGCTGGTGATCACGGTCGACGCCGGCCGGCGCGCCCTTCAAGGCGACCTCTCACTCAGGAACGACGGCAGCGCGGGCAGCGGTCAGTTCCGGGGCCTGGCCACCCTGCTGCAGGGCGATCTGGTGAGGGCCGGCGACGCCCTGCTCCTCTACGGGGAGGTGGACACCGACAGCAAGCCGGACCTGGGCTACAGCCTGGCCTCCCTCAGTTACACCCTGCCCCTGGGGGAGAGGCTCCAGATCAGCGGGGCCTTTGGCGCCAGCCGGCGCAACCTGATCGAGCTCAACGGTCCCGGCCCGGATCTCTCCTTTCGCCAGCTGCAGGTTCTGGGGCAGATGGATTACAGCCTCGCCGAAACCCTCAACAGCCGCTGGTTCGGCTTTGCCGGACTGAGCGTGAACCGCACCGACGGCTACCTCGGGGGCCGCGCCTTCCCACTGCTGCTGGGGGCCGGCGGCGACGGCTGGCTGCGCACGGGGTTCGTTCGCTTCGGTCTGGGGGCGGAGGGCCGGGGGGAACGGCTCAGCTGGAGCGGGAGCGCCTACGGCCTCCAGGGTGTGGCCGGTCTCAGCACCCCCGAGCAACGGCAGATCCTGGGGTACTTCGGCATCGATCCCGGCCAGTCCCGGGCGCTGGGCCTGCAACTCAGCGGCAGCTGGCGCCCGGCGCGGCGCTGGCAGCTCACCCTCCAGGCGGCGGCCCAGCACGCCTTCGCACCGCTCACCAGCGCCATGGGGATCAGCCTCGGCAGCGACAACGGCCTGCGGGGTCTACCAGGTCAGGTGATCAGCGGCGACAGCGGCCTGCTCGGCGAAACGGAACTCAGCTGGAGCGCCTGGCGAAGCGGGATGGCTGAGATCCAGCTGGTGCCCTTCATCGGGGCCGGCCGCGTCAGCACCAGCCTCCAGGAGGGAACGCTCAGCGGGGATGTGGGAGCGGGCGGGGTGCTGGTGCGCTGGCTGCAGGGCCAGCACTGGCTGATGGAACTGGGCTGGGTGAGCCAGTTCGGGGGCTCCACCGCCAACCTTCTCCAGGATTGGCTGCTCAACAACGGCCTCTACAGCCGGATCAGCTACCGCTTCTGAATGGCCTCCCCGTCCCCGCCAGCGACGCGGCCATCGGCCCAGGCCGTCCGCCCGCCCAAGGCCCTGCCGTGGCGGCGGATCGTCAACCAGCTGGGGCCCTACGCCGCCGCCGCCCTGGTGCTCCTGGTGCTGCAGAGCAGCCGCCTGGTGCAGACCGCCAATCTCCTCCTCTACGACCTCACCGTGCGGCTCAGGCCAGCTCCGGATGGCGCCACCACGCCGGTACGGGTGATCGGGATCGATGAACAGGACCTGCGCGAGCTGGGCTGGCCCCTCAACGACGCCCTGCTGCTCCGGGCCATCGAACGACTGGATGGCGCCGGCGCCGCCGCCATTGGCCTCGACCTCTACCGGGACATCGGCGTTGGCGATGCCCACTCCGCCCTGCGGGAGCTGAGCAGCCGCAACCCACGGCTGGTCTCGGTGTTCAGCCATGTGGATGGGATCGGCGCGATCCGCGGCACTCCGGCCAACCGTCAGGCCTACAACGATCTGGTGGTGGACAGTGACGACGTGGTGCGTCGTGATCTGCTCTACGTGCGGGGCATGGGATCGGCGATGGTGCCGCTGCCCCTGCGGATGCTGGAGGTGGGCCACGGCGGCCATCCCCTCCGGGAGGCCCTGGAGCGGGATCCGGCCTGGGTCCATCCCCTGCAGACGAACAGCGGCGGCTACCACGGCCTCGACCATGGCGGTGTGCAGCGAATGCTGGCCTTCCATCGTCTGGGCAGCTTCCCCACCTGGTCCCTGCGGGCGCTGCTGGCCGGCAAGGTCCCGGAGCGGAGCCTGCGGGGATCCCTGGTGCTGATCGGCAGCCAGGCCCCATCCCTGCGGGACGGCTTCCGCGTGCCGTTCACAGGTCCCAAACCCACGCGTTCGCTGCGCATCTCGGGGGTGGAACTTCATGCCCACCGGCTGGCGGCCTTGATCGCCCTCCAGCAGGGGCAGCCGTTGGGTGTGAGGGCTGCGCCGCCCTGGCTGAACACGGTGCTGCTGGTGGCGGCCGCGCTGGCAGGAGTCGGCCTGGGGGAAGGAATCCGCCGGCTGCGCTGGAGCCAGCTCACCGTGCTGGCCGCGGCCGGGGCGCTGGTGGTGGGCACGGCGGTGAGCCTGGCGAGTGGCTGGTGGTTTGATGCAGCCTCGCCGCTCGCCGCCCTGGCGGCTCTGGCCGTTGCAGCCTGGACCCGGCGGGCTCAGGAGCAGCAGCAACAGCGGCAGGAACTGGAGGGATTGCTGCAGCAGACCACCTCCACATCGGTGGCGGGCGAGCTCTGGCGGCAACGGGAACTGCTGCTTGAAGGAGGCCGTTTCCCGGGGCGCAAGCTCGAACTCACCGTGCTCTTCACCGACATCGAGCATTTCACCCAGGTGGCCGAACAACTCGATCCCGAGGCGTTGCTGGCCTGGCTGAACCGGGGCATGGAGGCCATGGTGGGGCCCGTGCAGGGCCAGGGAGGGCTGGTGAACAAGTTCACCGGCGACGGCCTGCTGGCGGTGTTCGGAGCACCCCTCGACCGGGGCACCCAGCTGGAGGCGCTGGCGGCGGTGCAGGCCGCGGCGGGCATCCGCCAGGCCATGGCTGCCCTCAATGGCCTGCTTCAGGCGGAAGGTCTGCCGCCGATGCGGGTGCGTGTCGGCGTGCACACCGGACCGGTGCTGGCGGGATCGGTGGGCACACCGGAGCGCTGGGAATTCGGTGTGGTGGGCGACACGGTGAACTGCGCGGCACGCATTGAAGGGCTGCAACGCAACCAGGGGCCATCACCGACCTGCCGGGTTCTGCTCTCGGGAACCACCCTCGCCCATGTGCGAGCCACGATTCAGGGACCCTGGAACCGCTGGGGAACGCTGCCCCTGAGCGGTCGCTCCACCGCGGTGGAGGTGTGGGAGCTGCTGGAAGAGGGCTCGGCGGAAGGCACCAACGAGGAGAGCGGCGCGAGCTGAGCAAGCGGATCACAGCGCACCGGCAGCTGGGCCGGCAGCGAAGCGGCCAGGTGCTCCAGGTCGAAAGCCCGCAGCAGGGATGCGGTCTCCACGGTGGAACCACAGAGGCGGGTGAGATTCAGCAACTGCAGACGCACCCGGTTGTCGGCCTCCTGATCGGCCGTTGCAGCGTTGCGGGGCAGCAGCCAGGAGCGCGCCGGAGGCGCTCCGATCGGATCCTGGGCCGATGTGCAGAGGGGCGAGCTTTCCCAGAGCAGCTCTGTGGTCACAGCAGGAATGGTGAACACACGAATGCCCACCGGTTCGGGCGGCAATGTCCAGACCCCCAGTGAGCCGATCCGCACCTGCAGGGGCGCTGGCCGGGGGGCCGAACCCTCCAGGACGGCGAGCCGACGCGCCTCACCCGGCGCAAAGCGATCGGAGAGCGGCACCAGATGAACCACCCGGCGGGCCTGGCAGGCATCACGACTGCCGCCGCCCTCCCGGTTGGCGGGCATGGAACGGGTGCTGTCCGCCGCGATCGCGGGCGCCGCGACGACCAGGGGAAGGAAGGCCAGGGCAGCAGGAGCGAGAAGAAGCCGGCCCCAGGCACGCGCCACCGTCCACCTCGAAAGCCTCCAGTGGGATCGGCGAAAGGGCATGGCTCGGGGGTACAGGGCCAGGGCCTTCACGGCGCCATCAGATTCCTTGAGCAGTTTGCCGGCCGGAACCCCGCCGGCCTGTGATTTAGATCACACCTTCAGCCTCGCCGGGGTTGCGGCCGATGCCGCGGCCCATGGGCAAGCGATACGTGGCGTCCCCTACACGCTCAGGAGATGATCGGATGGAGGCCTCCTGACCATGCCCAGCGGCGAATTCCCCGGAACCCGCATCGCTGCCGAATCGGATCCGGTGCTGATCCTGGGCGGCGGCCTGATCGGTCTGGCCATCGCCCATGCCCTGGCCCGCCAGGGGCGGGCGGCCACCGTGCTGAGCCGGCGGCGCAGCGAAGCGGCGGGCTTCGTGGCGGCGGGCATGCTGGCGCCCCACGCCGAAGGCCTCAGCGGAGCGCTGCTGGCCCTGGGTCAGGCGAGCCTGGCGCGCATTCCCGCCTGGGTGGCCGGGATCGAAGCCGACAGCGGCCTGGGCTGCGGCCTGCGCGCCTGCGGCATCGTGGTGCCCTTCGCCAGCGCCGCCGAGCGCGATGGTTACCCCACGGCGGCCTGCGGCGAGCCCCTGGATCGCGCGGGCCTGGAGCGGGAGATCCCGGGAATCGGTCCGACCTGGCGGGCGGGACTGCTCTTTCCCCAGGACGGCCAGATCGACAACCGCCGCCAGCTGATGCGGGCCCTGGAGCGGGCCTGCGTGAACCGCGGCGTGCGCTTCGAGGAGGGCTGCGAGGTGCTGGAGATCCTCAGCGAGGCGGAGGCGGGCGCCGAGAACCCGGTGATCATCGGAAACCACCCCGACAAGGAAGCGCCAGGGGGGCGGACACCGGAACCCGAGGCGGCCGGTGGATGGGCCGAGGGCAAGGGGGCTCCGACCACCCAGGCCAGGGAGGGCCGGCTGGTGGCGGTGCGCCTGCGGCGGGCCGACGGTCAGGAGCTCACCGTGACCTGCCGCGAGGCGGTGCTCTGCGGCGGCGCCTGGAGCGCCCGGCT
>Ga0209189_1001527_pt1 | contig 17207 bp, 23 predicted proteins | sample C_130820_EF_Meta_FD_187308 | JGI IMG/M metagenome (GOLD analysis project Ga0209189, IMG submission 187308) | Freshwater microbial communities from Lake Croche, Canada to study carbon cycling - C_130820_EF_MetaG (SPAdes) (version 3) | ecosystem: Environmental > Aquatic > Freshwater > Lake... | reverse complement strand
GAGCAGGTGGTGTATCATCAGCTTTTGATTTAGGATTTTTAATTTTATTCTTAATATCCGCAAAATCTTTATCTAAAGTAGATTTGAGATCTGGATATTTGTCATCTTCTTTAACAAGCTTCTTAAACTCTTTTTCTCTTTCTTTATGAAAGTTTTTTCTATGCGGTGCATTTGGATCTTCAGGGTGCCATGGCTGTTCCATAGATACCATGTGTCCAGAATGTTTTGCTATTGGATTTCCATTTCCAGGAGCTTCAATAATGTCCATAAGATCACCATCAAGATGTTCTGCGGCGAAACCACCTGTAAGAAATGAATTGATACGATCAAATGCAAATTGTTCAGGTGAATCACCGAATTTTGCATTCCACATTGTATATCCTCTACGATATACTTCTTCAAGAATATTCGTTGCGATACCTGATTTTTGTGATTTTTTATAGAGAGAAAGTTTGGCACTGTTTGATAAGTGCACGGCAGATCCTGCAGAATGCTCTACAACTTCTAGCTGAGGATCAAATTTGTTAAACTTCTTAACCATTGGAGTTTCCCTTTAGGCTTATCCAAGAACATCTGCAGGTCTGCCGTAACCTTACTGCACTAACATTCTTATTTATTATTTTTTGGCTTTTACTTTTGGCTCAGGCGGCGGAGGATTCATGCCACTATAAACCTGTTTCATCTGTTCATCTTTATCTTCAGGTGATAAAGTAGAAGGCGACATAGCATGATATGCATCTCTATTGCCACTTGCAGCTGCATTTCTCATTGCGCTTGCAGAAATACCTGCCATACCTGTATCTTCATCATCTCTTGTATCGCCATATGGATGAACTGTAATATTAGGGATGTCATAGAAACCATGTCTACCACGAACACCTTTATATGCATTAACTAACTTTTCAAACTCTGGCACTCTATCCGAACCAACGTGTAGATGTGCATCAGTAACACCTTGATCATGTAATCTTGAAAGTTGATGAAGTAACGTTGGTGCTTCAGGTGTCATAAGCTGAATATTTGCATCAGGAAATGACTTCTTTGCCCAGTATAATTTCTGTTCAGGTGTTAGTGGGTTCTTTTTCTTATCTTGTGTTCTTGTAAGTAAAATAGTATGACCACCACCACGATTAGCTGCAGAACTAGCAACGTGTCCAACTAGACCCTGATGCGCTGCAGTGAATGGATTAGCACGCATGATAGTAAAATCATGGGAAACTGGTACATCTTCTCTTAATGCAAAGTATTTAAATCTAATCATTCTGGATTCTCTGCTGCTTGTGCTGCATTCTTTTGGAAAGCTCCCTTCAAGAAGTTCAATCTATTAAACTCTTGACGGTTATTCATCTTGCTCATTTCACCATCATGATCTACAACAACTGCACCTTCTGGTCCAGTTGGTACACCACCAACGCTATGCGCATATGGGTTATTCTTTTCCATTACGCCAACAAGAACATTCTTTGCATTTTGCATATGCTGATGAAGCTCTAGAGCTTTTTGGAAATGATCTTGGTTTTCAGTAAGATGCTGTATCATATCAGCATGTGCTTGATTTCTTCTATCAATAGTTGGTTGAGACTTTAATTTACCAACGTCTTTTGCATGTCTATCATTCAGATAGTTCATATATCCCTGAACAGATGGAGCTCCACCTTTTCTAATTTGATCATTGACATGACTTTCTAATGTTTGGCCATGACCTTCAAGAGCCTCCATAGCTTCTGGAGCCATTTTAGCATATGTTTTTCTTGCAGCTTCCATATGAGCTAGGTATTGCTGTTGCTCTGCAGGTGTATAATTTGCAGGGTTAACATTCATTGATGGGTCAATGTTATTGACATTTGGATTTTCTGAAAACTTACCTCTTGTTCTATCATCAAGTGGTCCAGCTGACATATTACCAAGACCACCACGACCTTTATACTTGGTATGAATTACGATACCAAACGGTTTCTGCATATTTTGACCTTCAGGAGAATCTGCAGGAGCTGACATAGTAAGTGTATTTGGAGTAACACTTGTCATGCCATTTTCTGTTTTAGCATCACCTTTTGTATGGATAATGTCGCCTTGATAAACGCCACCTTCACGTGGCATAATTGATGGTAGATGTTCCAATGCAGCTTTAAGTTTTTCTACGAGTCCAGGAGCATGCCCATGGTTACGTTCGATATCTTCAGGTGTATAGTTGAGTTTTGGATTTGCATTGAAAGCTGATTTAGTTGCTACGAAAAATCTACCAGATGCAGGGTCTTTACCAAATACAATTGATGGTGCACCATCCCATTTAGTTGAAACGTGCACACCTGATTTTCTACCAAGTAACATATTATGAACTGCACTTAAATGGCTATCCGCTTTAGCAACACCTTGATCGCCGCCATAAATTACATTATCTTCTGTATGTCTAAGATGTGTTAATTTACCAGCAGTTCTATCTTCTTTTGCAGCTTCTATTAAATATTCTCTAAAGTTAAGCATTAAAATACTACTCCGCCATGTGTGCCGTCATTACCAATTGGTATATTAGGTCTAGGTTTTCTTGTTGCTTTAGGTTTTGGCGCTCTTGTAATAGCTGCACCCATACCTTCGCTTGAGGCTCTTTCTTCATCTGGATGTACTGCTCTAGTTTGAACAGGCATCGATGCAATCTTAGGTAAATTTCTCTTTTTACTAGGAGCTGGTGCTTTTTTTGCACGTGGTAAAGGTTTAGCTGCAACTGGTTTAGGAGCTTCTACTTCACGATTATCGATTGGATTTAATTTGCCACCAGCTTCAACAGTTGCACCTTTTACAGAACTCATTGGATCATCTGCTGAGTCAAATTTAATATTATGTTTTGCAAATAACTTTCCTTTATATAGAAAGTTTACACCTTGTCCAGCATGTTCTACTGATATATTTTCAGGGTCATTTAAAATATGTTCGTATCTTGTACCTGGATCTATAGCTTTGGTTTGATAATTACCATTTGATCCCCAAGTTGTGTGTCTCATATGAAAATGGCCATGGGCTTGCATAGGTGTACTATGAGCATGTAATACATGAGTTCTAAGATGATGTACTAAATCTTCATGCGACATATTACTTAATTTTTCATGCATATGAGAAGCAATATCAAATAAAGTTCTTCTACCTTTTTCTCTAACTGCTGCTTGTAAAGTAGGATTAGATCTAACGAAAGCTTTTCTTAATTTAGCATTTGATAATTTACCAATTTCAGGAAATACTTCTTTGATATCATCGCGATGAGCATTTAATATAGGTTGAGCACCATATGTCGATTCCATCCCTGGATTAGCAATTGGAGCATTTTCTGTTTTTTCTGCTTTTTTTAAGCTGATGCCAAAATGTTTACCATCATGTCTAGTTACAACAATATCAGATGGATCTTCATTTTGACTTGCTTCAATGTCAGTTGATCTTTTTAAATCTCCAGGTTTGGAAGTCCATTGTACGCGTACAATACGACCACCAACTCTTTTGCGAATATCATCTGCAGCTACTTTAGCTCTTTTATGCGCCTCTGCATATTCTTCAGGCGTTACCATTTTTGCCAATTTATCATGCGCTTGTTTTGGAGAATCACCATCGATATCATTGTGTTTTTCCATATGCTGACCACCATTGAGATGATAGCCAGTTAAAAGCTCATGAAGAACACCGAGTGTATTATTACCACCCTCTGTTTTTTCTTTTTTAATTTTAACTTCTATTAAAAATTCAGAAAATTTTAACATCATGCAGTCCTCGTAGTAATATTAACATCGCCTGTTTCTGGATCATGCTGTACATGGTGAGCATGAAATTCTACATCAGGATGTTGTTTTTTAAGTTTAAGAAAATGTTCTAAGTTTTCATGCGAGTCATCATATAGATGAACTTTTTTATATCCATTCTGGTGTATAAGATCACTCATAACTGCAGCCTTCGCCTGTGGTGGTCTCATACCCTGTAAATTACCTGCCCTACGGACATGAATTTGTTTAGTATCTATACCATATTTACCCATGTGGTGGGCAAACTTATCTTTATCATCTAAATCGGAGCGAGCTGTAAGAATTTCTACGTTCTTATTATTTTTGTGGATTGCTTTCATCTTAGCAATCATTTTACGAATAGGTTTAGCTGACTGGCCAAATACATCAGAGGATTTAAACTCTCCGAAATCATATGAATGACCTTGAGGAAGCTGATGTGTATTAAATTCTTGATTTGATAAAGTGCGAACTCTACGACCATTTTGATCTTTAACGTGAACACGTAGCTTATGATGATCATGTGCAAATAATGTTTCATCCATATCAAATGCATGCAATGTATTTGATTCTGGGTCCATTTTTTCAACAATATATTCTTTAAAAGGTATCATCTTATTTTCCTTGAGATGGCACAATGCTCATATGGTGTATTCTATATATTTTTTTATGTTCAGGATGCGCATAATCACTGGTACCATGGTGCTGTAAAGTTTGATCTCTGCCAATTAATGTTTCATATTCTTCGGGTGAACCTGAAAGATGTGATATGTGCATTGCAGGATCATTTGGATTTAAATGAAAATGGATTATGTGTCTAATATTATCAAATGGTGCATTTGGATCACGATCACTTTCTCCCGATGCAAATCCTCTTGCTATTCCTTTAGAATGCGTAGCTGAAATAAATGCAGGTGAATGCATTTGACCATTTTCATCGATATGTTTTTCTGGGTCAAAACCAACACCTGAATATAAACTTACAGGAACTTGAATTCTATTATTATTTATTGAATTATCTAAAGAGTTAACAGTAGGCTTATGTCTCTCTGCTAAATTATTATCCAATAAACCACCATTTAACAAATGACTTCCTAACCCAGTATATTTCGTAATAACTTTAGCATCATCAGGATTTAAATTTTGTTTACCTGTTATTTTATCTGCTATTTCATCATCATGTTCTTCTGTTCTTGGTTTTTGTTTAGTCAAATGACTGTTATCGTTTGTTTCATGCCAATCATTTATATGACCGACAACTGGCTTTGCAGGTTGTGTATCTTCTTTTACATGTTTAAAATGTATCGGAGAAGGTGTAACAGCTTTTGTTTTTGGAACTGAGATATGTTTGAAATGAATAACCGCTGGAATAGTTGGCGGTGCTTTTTTAATAGTTTTAATAAATTGTTTAAATTTCTTCATGACTATTCCTACAGAGATTTTTAATATTTATATAAATGAGAAATGGGGTGAAAAAAAAGACGAGCTTTTCAGCTCGTCTTAACTAACGAAAATACGGTTGAGTGGAACCCCACCATTTTCTCTCAACTATTCCGTGTCTCCTCGACTCGTGCCTCTACGCATTTTAGCGTATACATATTTTCGTTTGATATATTATTTAGTCAGCTCGCACGGTTTCAAACTGAGATAAATCAACTTTTTGCAAAATAAATTTCGGTGTCCACCCATCAAATGCAGCTCCAAAATTAAGTTGACGTAATAAAACTTTTGCATCATCTTTGGTTTTGAAAATCTCTATTGTTTGATTGGTTGGTACTTCATATACTTCGAATTTACCGTATTTTTCAATAATTTTGTAATTCATCACTTGAATCCTTCAAATTTACTTTTATCAAACTTTTTCTTTGGTGCATTTCTATCGTATTCTTGTTCACCAAAACTAGACTTATCAAATGCAGGAATATCTTCCTGTAAATCTTGAGCATCTTGTTCTACATCATAGAGGCGCATTTTTGTACGATCAATACCAACAACGAACCTACGATGATTCCCTGCATCGTTATAGCGATTCTTGAGCTGTTTAACCATAATTTGACCGAGTGCTTCCAGCTCTTCGGACGTTGAGATCCCAAACATAAAATCAGCTGTGGCTGGCAGTCCGAAGGACTCTGATGTATCTTCCAATCCCAAGTCGCTGTTCGAATAGCCGCTTCGAGTTGTTTGAGTCGCAGAGATGAGAGGTACATCGAACTCCACTGCAAGCCCTCGTAGTTCTTCTGCGATTGCTTTGACAAGGGTATAAGAATTGACGTTGGCTCCATGTTTAATCCTCGATGACATACAAATATTCAGATAATCAATATAGATAACATCTGGCATAAATTTCTTCTTCAACTTCAATTCATTGATTAAATGACGAAAGTTAGCTGAACCAGCACAGGCTGTTGGGTATTCTTTAACGATAAGCTTACTAGATGTCTTGCCTTTAATTTTGGCCATCTTCTTATCGTATATATCTTTTGGTATCAACTCTAACTCTTGAATAGGAATATCAAGAAGGTTTGCATCAATACGTTTTGCAATTTCTTTATCTGCCATTTCAAGTGTAATGTACAAGACATTCTTGCCCGTTAATAAATTGGCTGCAGCCATATGACACATAGTCAATGACTTACCAACACCAGTTCCTGCCAAGATGATATTTAAAGTTTTGTTTGGCAGTCCACCATTGGTAATTTTATTGAAATAATCTAGATCAAATGGTAGGCGATTTTCTTTCCTGTGATAGAACTCAAATCGATCTTCGGCATTCTCAATAAAGTCATGACCGATATGTGTATCAAAGCTAACGCCAAGCGCATCGGAAAGAACCTGTGGAATAGATCCTTTAGACTTAACTCCTGTTTTATCATCGAGAATTTGAATACTCTCCATGATGGCATTATATACTGCCTTTTCCTGACAAAACTTCTCAGTTTGATCAACTAACCAATCAGTTTGTGTATCCTCTTTTGTTAATCCCTCAATTACTTCAACAACGCTTTTGAACGTCTGTTCATTTAGCCCCGTTTTATTCGACAGATCAATCGCCATGGCTTCTTTTGAAGGAAGGGCGTTGTACTTGGCGACATATTCGTCGATGATTTGGAATGTAACTCTATCCTTCGGATCAGCAAAATACTCTCCTTTGAGGAAAGGAATAACTTTGCGAGCATACTCTTCATTGAAAATAAGATTCGAAAAAATTGTTGTTTCAATCGCCATTTAATATCTTTCTCCAGTAAATTTGCACAGTAGATTTCTTCAGTTACTACCATTTCAAATTTCTGAATATTCTTTGACATTTGCAAAAAGTCCATTTACATAGTTTTCTGCAGCATCTTCTACGTATCTAATATCTTTAGTTACGTAGTCAATACTATGATCATACTCTCCATCTTTAAAAAAATCAACAGAAAAATGTTCATTTACAAGATGAATTACTGCTTTCAAGCTACCATCGTCACTTATATGTTCAGAGAGAATCTTCATTATCTTCCTCCATAATTGATCCATTTGCCATTCTATATGTTTTTTCAATATATTGAGAGAAATCTGTTTCCTTAAACATCTTCATCCAAAATTCTTTATTGTCGACAATATCATTTGCTCTCATATTTGGAGCTTTAACTTCGCCTGTTTCTTTGTCAACTACTGCATACCAACCATTTTTTGGCTTAATAATATAGCCGCCATCAAGAGCCACATCCAAGAGACCAGACCAGCGATTAATACCTCCCTCAAAAGAGACAGTAATAGGAATCTTTGATTTTTCTTTGACATACCGAGACTTCTCCACATTAATAACAAAGTGATAACCTTGGATACCATCGGCGTCTTTATCTTGTTGACGACCAAGGATCCAGATATTATCTGAACCGTAATATGAACCAGTACCACCACCAACGATATCCTTTGGATACAAACCAATTTCTTTGTAAGTGTGATTGATCACGACCATTGGGATATCTTTCAATGAAAGGTGTGGGGTCGTCATACGGAAAAGAGACTTCAACTGTTTTGCACGAGACATATCGGCGACTGACTTTTGATTCTCTGCATCTTCGACTTCTTTTTTCGAAGCCAGATTACCGATAGAATCGATAATAATCATAACATGATCGCTACGTTCGATATTTTTCATCTGATGCATGATATCGAATTTTAACTCTTCGATATCAGTGATCGGCGTATGAACGACTGAATCGAAGTCGATATTAAACGTCTTGAAATAAGATTGCGGAGTACCAAATTCCGAGTCATAAAAAAGGATAATACCGTCTTTATATTTTTTTAGATAAGAAGAAGCAAGTAATAATGCGAACCCAGTTTTGAAATGCTTCGATGGTCCTGCAAGCATCGTTAGTCCAGGAGTGATACCTCCATCAACCGATCCCGACAATGCCACGTTGATCATAGGTACGGACGTGGGAATCATATCCTTCTTCATGAAGATTTTGCTGTCCGTTAGGCTTGCCGTTAGATCGATCGTGCTGTTCTTTATTAGTTTTTCTTTTAATGACATTAATATCTCCTACATCAAATACTTTATTATCTATTTCTAGTATACCATAAGTTTGCTCTGAAGTCAAGTTTTTTCTGCTCAATCCATGATTGGCTGCTAATAGTAATACAACGGCAAGAGGATCAAATACAATAACCAACAAGAGAATAACCCAACGAACAGCCAACTCAAGATTATCTGGTCCTGATGTTCCATATAATGTCGCTGCAATGTATTTGATAGGACCAACTTCCGCTTCAAGTTTTTTGACACTCGAGTCAAGTTTAACTTTCTGTGATTTGAAAGAGTCGATAGTTTCAATATGTTTATTCTTTTGTTGTGTAAGTCCATCACGAATTTTCCTCTGTTTGTCTGCAGCCTGTAAAGAATTAGCAGCCTGTCCTTTATCAGTCATTTTAGTGACAGCAGCATCAATCTGTGCAATCTGTTTATTTAAATCATCAATTGCTGCTTGTTCGGAATTTATTTTAGTTTGAATAATTTGTGAATCATCTGCAGTACCTGTTGTAATTTCAAGATTTTGTTCAATGTGTGCTTTTGATAAAAATCCAAATGTTCCCATACTTGTTATAAACATAAGGACAATCACTGCTAATGATAGATATGATTTTAACAACCAAGGACAGGTATCCCAATTACGATACAACCATGACGATGTTATCAACTTGCCTATCTCTAACGATGCACCCATAATGATAATTGGGTAATACGCCGCTGAGAAGATAGCAGTTAAACCTATGATACTGAAGTAAGCTGATACGCCTGAAATACAGATAGCAACCAGCAGTGCTACTATGTTAATCATTTTCTACGTAATCATTTACTTTTTTAATGAACGCTTGTATTTTAACTGCACGATCTGGCCAAAGGATATAAGTTTTTTCTGGATCTTTTGAAAGGTTATTAAGCAATGGCATGATCATACCACGCAATCCTTCAAGTTTAGTCTGAGCATCACTTGTTGTTTTTTGAACAACAATAGTTTGCTCTTCGACTTTTTTGCGTAATAGTTCTTCATGCGCTTTTAGTTCTTGTTCTGATACTAAACTAAAACCGAAATCATCTTCTTCGTTTAATGTTCTCTTCATCCGAAAAACCCCTCCAATGTTGATATGTGTTCTACTTTCCAGTTAATAACTTCTGCGATTGACTTTAGTGGTTCCAAATATGATTTATCGAATTGTACTTCGCGATCAATGTAATTTTCAAGATTAAACTTACTAGGTAAATTATCAATCGCAGCGATAACAGTTTCATTAATAGGATTTGGTGTTTTAAGATATACGAATTTAATTTTATCGCCATCTTGAATTATCGGTATATTATCTAAATTATGTTTTTTTAATAGATGATTAAATATTAAAACACCCTTAACCTGAATTGGTGTACCTTTACCGTATATAGAATGTTTATCACGATATTTACTTAGACCTTTCACGCCACGAGGAAATGCTACATCTTCAAATGGGAGGTTCATAAAATCAAGACGAAATTTCTCATTGAACTTAATCAATTCATCTTCATCTCCATTCATAATAATACTTAGAGCTTGCTTTAACTTCTCGCGACATGCATGTGGAGTCGAAGACCTAACTGCTTCGATACCCTGAATCTTTAACTTTGGTTTATCATACTGCACACCTTCGACGTTCCATGCATTAAGGATATACATCTTCTTTGCTTTCCAAATACCTTTATTGGCAATGGTTTCGCGTTTCATCTGCATCTTTTGTTGATATGCATTCATCATATCAGCCAACTCTTCGTAGCATTTATCCATATAAGGTTGAATCTTAGTTCCACAAAACTGATCGATCAGCTTTACAGCTTCGAGCTCATCCGAATCATTAGGAATAAGATTAGAAAAAGTAACATAAATGGAATCAGTGTCTGAAGCCACAACATAATCAACATCCTGCGTTTTACATACCTTGTTCATGAATTCATTCATTTTCTTTTCGATCCAACGAATAGAAAGCTGACCTGACATAGTGATAGCTTCGGCATTATTAAAACTGAACCATCGGAAATAACGATTACCTAGTGCACCGTAAGCTGAGTTCAATTGGATCTTACGGGCCATTTGCATATTTTGATATCGAGAAATTAAGTTAGCATCCTTTGGATCTTTAGTTTGCTCATATTTTTTCTGAGCTTCGATCATCTTCTTTTTATATTCTGCTCGATCGTTATACATTTTCTCCATAAGGGCGGGAAGGAATCCTTGTTTATCTTTACGGTATGTACAACCATTGGCTGCATAAGCTACCATCCCATCACGATATTCCCAAGTACCATTCAAAAGGAAATCGATAGATGAAAATTCTTTTCTTTCTACGAATGTCTCTGGGCTGATATTGTATTGCATGATCAAATGTGGATACAAACTATTTAAATCGAAAGATACGATCCATTTATGAAGACCAGTTTGAACTTCTTTAACGTGACCACCAACCAATTCAAAATCTTCTTTTGATTCTTTGAATTGAGGAATTACAATATCCTGCTCAAGAAGATAATTATGGATGATAATATCCCATGAACGAACGGTGGTCATGGTATCGTTATAATTTACCTTGGCATCGTATGCCAGAGCCATAACTTGATCGAGGAATTTCATCTTATCATCTAGTCTATCAACCAATACACAGTCATGAATGTTATACTCAATAAACTTTTGATAATTATTCTTATAAAGATCTAATAGGTTACCATATTCGGAGTAATCGATTTTCTTCTCACCAAGTTCAATTTGCGAGATATAATCTAGCTTATATGATTCTTGATTACCATACGTAAACTTACGATAAAGCTGATAATAATCTAGGACGGCGATACCTGCAGGAGAATAACTTTGATTTTCTTTACCACGAAACTCGACTGTTTTCGTATCAAGGATATGCCATGGTGATAGACGTTTGGTTTCCTTATCGTTAAATAAGTTTTTGATACGATTAGTTAGGTATGGGATGTCAAAAAACTCTATGTTCCAACCTGTAACGATATCTAAATCAAGGAACTCCCAAGTTTTTAGGAACTCCTGAATGAGATGATGTTCATCACGACATTGTACATAAAACGTATTTGGATCATTGGTTTTAAACTCGCCGCAGCCGAACACATAGTTTCTCGCCCTGACACGAATAGTTATCGCAGTCAGAGGCTTGTCAGCTTTTGTAATGTCGGGAAAACCTTCATCGGCAGCACACTCAATGTCAAGCGTACCGATATTTACGAGGCGAGAATCATAATCGATATCGCCTTTGAATTTATCGAAAATATAAAGATAAGGAAAAGTGGTAAGCCCATAGATGTCCATATTGGAAACATCACTATATCGTTCAATAAAATCTCTTGCATCGCTAATACTATCAAAATCAATTTTATCTACAGGCTTACCATCTAGCGTCCGAAACTTACCATTCGGTTTCGGAACGAACATATACGGTGTATAATTAACTATCTCTTTTGTTCTTAGACCCTTATCGAATCCACGAACATAAACCTTGTCGCCACGTTGAAATACGTTTGTATAAAAAGCCATCAAATACTCCTTGTATGCGTCCCGAGCAAAATGCTTCACAGACACTATTCATTATATTACTATAGATTGTATTGAAAGTCAAGCTTTATTAATCAGATATAGAGCGGGCATAATTTTTATTTGCCATATTGTCATATGCCAAATCTCTATCATTAGTTTCGTTGAAAAATTTACTAAATGATCTCATTTTAATACCTATTTTGTTTTAATGAACTATAATATAATTTGTTAATTTAAATTTTAATTATCTGCTGGAGGTCTGTGATTACCATAACTTCCAAAATATCTATGTCCTTGCGAACCAACAGTAGTGCTCAATTTACCAGTAGCAGGATCAATTCCTTTTGGAACTGTAGAAGGATTTGCTCCAGCATTTGGATCTAACCAATAACCAGAAGCATTCACAGCAGTTCGATTTCCTAAATTTTGAGTAGCAGGATGATTACTAATCGCAGGATTTGGATGATTTGCTAATGCACTATGGAATTTTTGTTGAAATGGTAATAAACTAGGATGGTCCATATGTGTAACAGCTAAAGTTGCATTATCCAAATCACTAGGGCCATTTTTATGATTAAAACCTCTATAGCCACCATTAATTATTGAATCCATATTATTATCAATTACTTTTGCAATTTTTTGTTGTTGTGGTAATTCATTAAAATGATCGTATTCATCGTGACCAACGCCTGGAAATTGTTTTTGTAATTCAGGATCATTTCTTAATACAGATCTCATATTAGTAACTGATGGAGGATTTTTTGCTGTTCCCAAATTTCCTGTTTCAACTGCATTATCTATAGTTTTATTAACTGCGTTTCTTACTGGTTGATCCACATTATTAATGTGATCAGTTAACGTTTTAGAAACATTAACAACAGCGGGTTGTTTTGCTTCTTTGATAAATCCTTTAAATGATTTCATTTTAGCTTCCAATAACTTCTTGGGCTTTTTCATATAAAGATGTGCGATCTTCTAAACCGATAGTACCACCATTGATTTTACGAGTAGTTTTAGTGATATCATCTGATACTTTATTGATATTATTTGCATCCCAGAACCAACCAGCAGACATAATAGCACCTTCAGGCGTTGCAATATATTCTACTGCATCATCTAACGACATTTCAACTGCATGTGCAAAATTTTCATAATTAGAACGACCAGTTATTTGGATAGCTCCGCGACCACGAAATTTGTATCCATCTCCTGAAACTGTGTCACCATTACCCATACGAGATGCATAAACAATATTAGCGATTCTTTCTGGTTGACGAGCGTAATTTTCTGGATCTTTATCTTTGAAATATTTTGGGAAAACTCTAAGAAGCTGTTCTGCGCTATAATTTAAATTTTCTTCTAAGTGTTTAAGACCACCTGACTCATGACCGATTTGAGCAATGAACATAGCAGGATTATTGATACCAAAATCTGTAATTGTCTTATTGATAGGATCAGTAAAAATAGATGCTTTTTCTTCACCAATATGCGGGAAAATAGATAGAAGATGTTCTGTTGTAATCATTTTATCACCTTTATGTTAAAATAGGGGGCATTGCACCCCCTATTTATTACTTCTTAGTTCTTTGATTGATAAAAATTAACTCATCTTCATTATATGGCCACATTATGAACCTCATATGAAATTCTGTGGATGTCACAACGGTTAATACCAATATCGTTAAGATCTCTATCTGAAAGCTGACTTAGTTCTTTACGAGTACGGCGAGCTCTTTCTTCTCTTTTTAACCAAGAGTCGATTATTTGAATAAATTGAGACATTTTACTTCTTTCCTGTTTCTGCTGTGTCAACGATATCTACTTTCTTTGGCTTTTTCTCATCTGGGATGATATTTTCAAGCCATAGTTTTAACATACCATTAATCAATTCTGCATTCTTAACTTCAACAGTATCAGCAAGAGTAAAACGACGTGTGAAAGCACGATCAGCAATACCTTTATAAAGATATTCTGAAATTGGATTAGTTTCTGCACCTTCAAGTGGATTTGGTTCAAGACTACCCTTTACAACCAAAGTGCTATTAGCAACTTCGATATCAAGATTAGATTTGGCGAAACCAGCAACTGCCATTTCAATGACATACTTGTTATCGTCAACCTTTGCAATATTATATGGGGGATAGCCTGGAATTACCTTAGTGGCATTTTCGTGGACTTTTGCAAGAGCTTGAATCATCTTGTCTGAACCAACGAAAAATTTGTCAAAATTTGACGTGTTGAATACCCAATCGTTCATGTCGTTTCTCCTTTTCAGCGAGTTTAATTTACTGCATCCCATTAGGCGATGCATATACTATATAGTATTCTTTTCTATAAAAGCAAGGGGTCAGTGTAACTTTTTTTGGAAAGTTTCTCTGACAATTACAATAACCTCCATTGTATCTGGATCTAATAGATAAATTGGATCCAAATCTGCTTCTCTATATGCTTTTGCAGCACTTAGCAATTTTGTGAAATTATTGTCGCCCCCAACTGATCTGGCAGACTTTTCAATAATATCTTCTGGAACAATTTGATAATATCTATCTTCGTACATTAGTCCCACAATGCTCTGTAATATTTTCCGAATAATCTTAGCCCATTTGAGATACGATCATTCCATTTTTCATAACCTTCTCTGTCAAACTGATGTGTATCATTTGGTCCATGCACCATCTCAAACATTTTTTTACCGTTAATTTCAGTCTGTTCCCACTTAATATCAGTTTTACCAGTATGGAACTGCGAGTCAGCATCATCGTCGAGTATCTGTGAAAATGCCCAGATCATCTCGTCAAGAACCCATCCCCAACGATCATGGTGATTATCGTCAGTGTCGTACTCATTCTCTTTTGGGGGTGCAGCAGTGGACTTTAAATGATCAGGAACATCTTCATCATCTACCAACGGCGATCCATGCTTGTTCTCTTTTAACTTAACAAGAATTGGATGAATTATATAGGCTAGTGTGTGATCTGCAGACCATACATCATAGTCATCAATACGAACCTTGATCTTACGGTTTTTCCACGCAAAAAACTTATTGATAGTAAGATTTAGTACATCTTGCCACTTGTCGATAAGCCAAATAACAGTTTTGTCCAGATTAGTATATTTTTCCTCTTCGACCTGCCAACCATATTCAACCTTATGCATTTTAGCCAAGTATGATTGTTCTAAATCGTATGTCGACCAGTGATCTTTGTAAGGACCAATATATACTTTCATTTTTTTTTCCTATAAATAATGCTATATCGTTAATGGAGAGTTATATGTTCGGGATTATTACTGGATTTTTTAGTAGATATGCTATATATATGTGGCTTGGTGGTATTATAATTGCTATTGCTACATCTGGTATTATGATGTGGGAACACACAATTAAACAAGAGGCGCAATTAGAGTTTAATAACCTACAGCTTCAACAAGTACTCGATCAGCAACAGAAATTTATATCTGATATGCAAAAGATCAATGACAATCAAAAAAATGTATTACAAGATTTAAATACGCAAAATAACGAATTACAAGCACACATCAGTAATATAGAATCTTATCTAGCCTCTACACAAGCTAAAAAAGATAGCAGACCATCATCAACTGTTATAAAAAATACAATCAAAAAACTATCGGATGGCCAATAATGAAAAAGTTATTACTTTTACCAGTATTAATTATGCTTACAGCATGTCAAACAACTGGCGTAAAACCAGATTTAATAGAGACAAAATTACAAGTTATTACACCTGATTCTGCAATGTATAATTGTCCATTCAATAAGCAGTTACCAAATGCAAGAACATTAACAGATATAGAAGTTGCTAAAACTTTAGTAGAACTTTATAAAAATAATAAAACTTGTAAAAATTCAATAGATTCTATTAAGAAATACTTAGATAACGCAAAAAGAACTATTGAGAATTAATATAATATTCTGCTACTCTTAATTGAAATGTTATAATCACAATGTTATTGTTTAGGTAGACAATATATTGTCTCCTACCACGTTTAGTAACTCTTACCTTTACCGTATACATTATGGTATACCTTTTTGGCTGGGGGAGTAGGGCTCGAACCTACAACCTTGGGATTCAAAGTCCCCTGCGCCACCAATTGCGCCATCCCCCAATAATTACCAAACAGGATTACCGTAATACTCCTGATGATCTTTAGCATATTTATGCGCCACTTTAAGAGCTTCTAGCTCTGTGTAATTTTCAATGTTATCTTCTGGATACCACTGACTCAATGAAGGTTCGCGACCAACATTAATTGTACCGTATTTTACTGCAACAGTGCCATTTCTATTAACACTAATTTCGATTGCAATTATTTCTTTTTGCTTTGATTGAACTTCATACGTAAAATATTCATGCACCCAAAATTTGCCATCTTGCTCCATGGTTTCCTCATGTTGTTTACGAGTACATCTAGGAACCCAATAGCGATGACCAATTTCGTATTTGGTAACTACTTGCATTATTCAGTTACCACCTTTTTCCATTCACCATTTTTACGTTTCAACCAAAGATTACCATCATCACCTACAGCCATAGATATAGCTTTAGTAGGATCAGTCTGTGGCATATTAGCTAATATATACGGCGAACCACTACTAAGTCTCATCATCTCGCCATCATGTTTTTTTGCACCTAAAAGTGTAAGATTAACAGATTCACTTAATGGTGCACCATCAGCTGTGACTGCTCTTGCTCCTTCTGCAACTAATGCAAGAGGTGCTATGGGTAAAAATGCAAAAAAAACTACGTCTGTTCATAATTATCTCCCTGATACTATCAATCTTGTAAGACTATTTTCACTACCTATTGGACCATTCCAAAACGTATTAAAAGACAAACTAATACGAGTACCAAAAGTTTCTTTACGGGGAACTGAATGTTCTAACGTCGATGGAAATAACAATAAAGATGCTTTACCAGTTGGTAACCACCATGATGGTGAATTTGTAAAATTGAAGTCTATCTTTTTAAATTCATATGGTAAATCTTTTGGATTGTAAAATACAATTTTATCATCTGATTGTGTTTGAATGTATAAAACGCCTGACAGAACAGAATTTGGATGAAAATGTTTATGATGGGCTTCATTGGTATTTGTATAGTTTACCCATGACTGAGTAATAACCAATTTTACATCTTCAGATGGTTTGTATACTTTATAAAAATAATCATTAACTGCATCTGTACAAAATTGTTTTAAATCAGATAATACTTCTTCTTCAAGAACATATGAATTTGTGCTAGTTTTATTAAACTCATTTCCTCTTTGATCTAAAGTATCAATGAATGACATTTCATCATCTGTGAAATCTCTTCCTAATTTAAAATTAGCAACAGTTGTCGGAAATAAATCAATT
>Ga0209189_1001525_pt1 | contig 17215 bp, 12 predicted proteins | sample C_130820_EF_Meta_FD_187308 | JGI IMG/M metagenome (GOLD analysis project Ga0209189, IMG submission 187308) | Freshwater microbial communities from Lake Croche, Canada to study carbon cycling - C_130820_EF_MetaG (SPAdes) (version 3) | ecosystem: Environmental > Aquatic > Freshwater > Lake... | reverse complement strand
GTATTTTGCTGATAATCAAGCTTTTATCGCTGTGGAGAACCTTATTTTGTCTCAGTTCTTAGTGCCAAATATTTGCATTAACTCTTTCTGATTACTTAGAATAAAGTCTTATACTTTTCTCTAAAAATCCTAAACTCTTCCTCCAAAAATACCAAATTTGCTTGAAAATGAGTTAAATCACCTGTTTTTGAAGGAACTTCGATGATTTCTGTAATGTCATGAATACGAGCAAGTCCAATCGTTCCCGAATTTCCTTTGAGGGTATGAAGCTCTTGTTGAATGGTTTTTACATCATTGGGAAACGCATTTTTTGCGTTTTGAATTTGTTCTTCGGCTTCACGTTCAAAATCTTCAAAGACCGAAATTAGCATTTCTTCACCCACCATTTCTATTAGTTGGTTGACAATTTTCATGTCAAAAACTTGAAATTCAGTGTTTATTGGGCTATTTGAATTGACTGTTTCTCTTATAGTTTCGCTTGATGTAACTACCTCTACAACTTCAACTTTTTCTTTACTATTTGGTACAAGTTCATTTACTTTTTGAATCAAAATTGATGCACGGATTGGCTTCGGAACATAATCGTCCATACCTTCGCTCAAAAATCTTTCGCGGTCGTGTTGCATTGAATAAGCAGTCATGGCAACTACTTTTGGGAGTGCATTTCCGTATAATTGTCGCATCTTTTTTGTGGTTTCGATGCCATCCATTTCGGGCATTTGAATATCCATAAAAATGACGTCGAAGCCATGTTTTTCGCCAAAAACTGCAATAGCTTTTGCTCCGCTATCTGCCGTAATTACTTCACAACCAGATTTTAACAGAATCTCAGAAGCTACTTTTCGGTTTACTTGGTTATCGTCAACCAGTAAGATTTTTGGTGAATATCCTTTGAAAAAATCAGTTAATTTGATTTCATTCTCGTTGTTCTCGCTTATGGTTGGGCTTATTGTTGTAGAGCGTACCTCAATTGTAAACCAGAAAGTACTACCTTTTCCGTGTGCCGAAACTACACCCATATCGCCTTTCATCAATCGACAAAGCTCACGAGAGATTGCCAAACCGAGTCCAGTTCCTCCGAAAGATTTTTTGGTCGAATTATCAACTTGCTGGAAGGCTCCAAATAAAAGTTTTTGGTCTTTTTCCGAAATTCCAATACCTGAATCGGTTATTTCTCCTTTCAAAACATGGATTTTTCCATTCGATGAAATTCTTGATAATGAGATAGTTACGTCGCCGTTTTCGGTAAATTTGAGGGCATTAGATGTAAGATTTGAGAAAATTTGTAGTAAACGGGTTTGGTCGGCAATTAAATAAGCGGGAACATCTTCTGCAATTTTATAAATCAATTTATTGTTTTTCTCGATGGCTCGTTGGCGGAAAAGTGCCACCAATCGCTCCAAGATTTCTTTAATATCAAGCGGAGCATTGTGCATATCCATTTTGCCCGCTTCGATTTTCGATAAATCAAGAATATCATTCAAAATCGTGAGTAAAGTTTCCGACGATTTTTTGATGGTCTGTACATAGTCCTTCTGCTCGGGATTAAGTGGAGTTTCGTACATCAAATCAATCATTCCGATTACGCCATTCATCGGCGTACGGATTTCGTGACTCATATTTGCCAAGAAACGTTCCTTTACTTTTAGCGAGCGTTCTGCATCATCTTTGGCAATCAGAAGTTCTTCAGCAGTTTTTTTCAATTCTGAAATATCACGAGCCACACCTTCTACCTCCACAGGAATTCCTTTGGCATCTTTAATCATTCGGATATTGAGCATAAATTGGCGGAGTTCGCCATTTTTACGCTTCACAATTACATCAAAATTTGTAATGCTGCCTGCTTTCAGTAATCCCTTGATATTTTTTGAACTATCAACGGCATTCTCAAAGAATTTATCAACTTTATTGCCCATCACTTCTTCGAGTGAGTAGCCTGTGTGGGTCAATACCGAAGGCGAAATCATGGTGATATTTCCTGCCAAATCGGTCCGGTAATAAATATCAATGAATGATTCGATGGTATCTCTAAATTTCTGCTCGCTTTTTTGAAGTGTAATTGTTGAATTCTTCTTATCAGTAATGTTTTGTGCAATTCCCGAGACCTCTTCAACCTGACCACTTTCAGATGAAAGAATGGGGTTTAGATAAAATTCGTACCAATCATCTCCACCGTCAATGTTTCCCCAGTGCATTTCAAAATATTGCGGTTTTCCTGTGAAAGCTGCATTATATTTTTCTCGCAAAATAGGTCTGTCTTCGGGCGAAATAAGTTTCCAACCAAGTTTTTCGATGCTCATATTGATTTCGGGCAAAGTACCTAAATTTCTATGAATAAGATTGACGTAATTTTTATTAAAAGAACTCAATTGGCGTTTCTGATTTACCGTCCAAATTATGTGAGAACTACTATCAAAAACAGCATTTAAACGAGAAGTTTGGCGAAGTAAATCCTCTTCTTTTCGTTTACGAACGAGGGCAACAGCCACCTGTCCAGATACGAATTCGAGTAACTCTAAGTCTCTGATATTGAACTTGTCACGGTCGCTGTAAGATTTTACTCCAATTACGCCTGTAGTGCGGTCGCCGACATGAAGCGGCACGCAAAGCATGACTTCGGGAAGTGACGAACCGTAAAAATAAATCTTATCAACTTCGACCAGTTTTTTGATGTCTTCATTTGATAAAAACAATGGTTTATTTTGCACCATCGAGTATTCTACAATACCATTTCCGAGCTTCCGACTGTGATAATTTTCTTCGGTTTCCGAATATTCATCAATAAAATAAGGGAAATAAATTGTGCCTTCTTCAGGTTCAAAAAGAGCCACAAAAAAGTTATTGGCTTGCATATTTTTCTGCAATTCGGCATGGACTTGCGTCAAAAACTCTTGTAGATTAGGCGTGTTGAGGTTGAGTTGAGCGATTGTATAATAAAGCTGCTGAGCTTTTTCGGCACGTCTGCGTTGTGTAATATCCCTAAACAAACATCGAAAGGCCGTCGGTTTGCCATTTTCGAATCTACAACTAATATCGCCCAGTAAATAGACTCTTTTTCCTTCTTTATTTCGTATAACTGTCTGAAAGTCAACTACTTGCTCGTCTCCATCTTTGATTCTATGGAGGGTTTCAAGGGTTTCATCTGCAAATTGTGGGTGAAGTAATTCACGTAAAGTAAGTTGCGAAAGTTCGGCATCAGAATATCCAAATGTATCACGAAAAGCAGTATTAACAAACAAAAAACGCCCACTCAGTGAGAGCAACATAATGATTTCGGAGGTATTATCTACCACATCTTGTAGTTGATCGATGCTTTGTTGGTGTTCGGTTTGTGAAAGTTGTATTTTTAGCTTCTCTATTTCGAACAAAAGTTCTTGGTTGGATTTTTCTGTGAGCATACCGCAAAACAATTGAATTATTGATGCAGTAAATATAAGAAGATTTTGATAAGATTTGATAGCTTGCAAAACGTCCTATCGTTCAAAAGTTGTCAAATCTTGAAATCATCAACCTTCCAATTCCAATTTTTTGCCTTTTCCAGCACCTTTCGTCTGCTTGATGCGGTAGTTTAGCGTTAAGTTAAACTGACGTCTTCTAGATTGTCCGCTGCTTTCGGTGCTAAAATTTGTGCCCTCAGTGATACTTCTAAATTTTCGGGTATTAAAGACATCAAGTACACTGAAATTAAGTGTTCCGTTGCCTTTAAGAATGTCTTTACTGGCCGATAAATCGAAATAATAAAGTGGTAGTCGAGTGCCTTGAACAGTCTTTTGTTTGGCTTCGTAATTAGCTCTTAATTGTACGTCTAAGCCTTTTGGTAATGAAAACCTTGAACTTTGTCGCACAAACCAACTATTGGTTTCACGGAAATAGCTTTTATCGATATTGCTACCATCAATTTCGGCATGAAAAAGATTAAAATTAAAATCAAGTTTCCACCATTTTATGGGTGTAAATTGACTCGTAAATTCAACTCCATAAGCTTGTTCCGATAATAAATTTTCGGGACGAGTAGTTGCAAAACCTGTAGAGTTTACTCTTCTAATACGCTCAATTTTGCCATCAGTATCACGGTAATAAACCGATGAACCAAGTGAGCCTTTTTCAAAATATTTGATATGACCGATTTCATAGACATTACTAAACTCAGGGTTTAAATTGGGGTTTCCGCTAAAGAAATTTCGGCTATCCGAAAAAGTAGAAAATGGACTTAAATCATTATAAAAAGGTCGGCGAACCCGACGACTATAACTCACTTGAAGCGAGTTTTCTTTTGGCAAAGCATAAGTTAAATGCACGCTAGGAAACAAATTTGAGTATTTTCTTGGATTTACCTCATTGGTTTCTCGTAGCGTTGTTTTTACATTTGTCCACTCAGCCCTTAGCCCAGCTTGGTACGAAAACTGTTTGGTTTTATTGCCCAAAATAGCATAGGCAGCCTGAATATCTTCGTTGTAAATGAAATAGTTCTTTAGTCCAGGAACAACCACAAACTGCCCAGATTCATTTTTCTGATTTACTACATAATCATTTACCATATCTCTAAAACTACTTCTTAGGCCTGTCTCAAATTTTCCTTCTTTACCGATTGGCTGCACATAGTCAATTTGAAGTAAATATTGCTTTTCATATTCATCGTTAAGTGAGTTTTGAACTAATGATTTAGAGGTAATCGGAGTTTCGCTTGGCGTGAAAAAGTCTTGGGTGAAAAGTTGGTCAGAACTTTCCCAATTATCTAAAAAACGTACTTCGGCATTGAATTCTTGACCTTTTTTGGCATAAGTTTTCTTGTAGCTTAAAACGTATTCGGAGTTTGGTTCGGTTTCTTTTTCGTCTTGCTTACGTTTGCTGATTCCAGTCAGATTATTATCTCTCAAAACATAATCTTCGTAGCGTAAATTCGTGATTCGTCGTGCTTTGCTTCGGCGATAAAGATATGAAGCCGTAAATGTATTTTTATCGTTGAAAAAATAATCAAGTCCACCTCTGATATTGGTATTAAAACCTGTGAGTGTACCATTATTCTTTTGCTTTAAAAAGAACGTGGAATCATTACTTTGGCGTACTTGATTGACCGAAGAAATATTCGGACGGATATTATATGCAATGCTATAATTGACAAAAAAATTGACCTTGCGACGGCGATAATTAATGTTGGCCGCTCCACCATAATTGACAGGTTGCCCCGTAATAATATCAAAAGAACCATTAAATCCTTGTTTTTGGTCTTTTTTTAGTACAATATTGATAATTCCCGCCATGCCTTCGGCCTCATATCTTGCCGATGGATTAGTTATAACTTCAACTCGCTCAATCATGCTGGCTTGCAGCGATTGCAACCCTGCACCACCTTTAAAACTCACCAAGCCAGAAGGTTTTCCATCAATCAAAATTCTGACATTATCGCTGCCACGGAGTTTTACACCACCATCAGGGTCAACCGAAACCGATGGAATATTGGTCAGAATATCCGATGCCGAACCGCCCGCATTAGCCAAATCTTTCCCGACATTAAAGACTCTTTTATCGAGTTTCATTTCCATCGAACTCTTTTCGGCTTGAACCACTACTTCTTTCAAAGCATTGGCCGAAGAAGCTAATTTTATTATTCCAAAATCATACGTTGGATTTTCTTTTGTCAATAAAAAACTGGCAGTTTTTGTGTTTTTATAGCCCATATACTCAATTTCGACTACATAATTTCCGAACGGTGCAGGAATCGAAAATTCGCCTTTGTCGTTTGTGATATTTCCTGTAACAAGCTTATTGTCAGCACTATTCGAGATTCTGATACTTGCAAAACTGAGGGGTTCGTTGGTGGTTGCATCAACTATTTTTCCTTTTACTTGGGCCTTAGTGCCTGCTTGGGCAAAAAGTAGATTTTGAGAAAAAATAAATAGGCTAAAAGCGAGTAAAAAAGATTTCATTAAGATTGAGTTTTGAATAGATATGGTTATTACAAAGTAAACCATCAAAAGCGAGATTTTATCAATAAATATACATAAAATACTCCTAAGACCATAAATCGGTAGAATTACTCGACTATTATGGGATGCGAGATAGGGGATTTGAGATACGAGGTAAAGTTTTCGAGTTTTATGAAATGGAAATGCTCATAAATTTGCGATTTATATGAGGTGACCTCCTCGTATCCCGAATCTCGCATCTCTAATCTCAAAAAAAAGACGTAATTTTGACCTATGGAAAAAGTAAAAGCAAAAAAGCATCTTGGACAACATTTCTTGAAAGATTTGGATGCCGCTCAAAAAATCGTCAATCTGCAATCTTTGCATAATAATTATAATAAAGTATTGGAAATTGGCCCGGGAATGGGTGTTTTGACTCAATATTTACTTGAAAGAACAGACTGCGAAACTTTCGTGGTAGAAATTGACCGTGAATCGGTGACATATCTCAACGAACATTTTCCGATGCTCAAAGGTCGTGTTTTCTCTGAAGATTTTTTGCAGATGAATCTTGCCGAACTTTTCAAAAATGAGCCTTTTGGTATTATTGGAAATTTGCCCTATAATATTTCTTCGCAGATATTTTTCAAGGTTTTGGATTACAAAGATTTGGTGCAGGAAATTGTTTGTATGCTCCAAAAAGAAGTGGCTCAACGCATTGCTTCTGGGCCTGGAAGGAAAGATTATGGCATTTTGAGCGTGTTTTTGCAAGCTTATTATGATATTGAATATAGTTTTACGGTTTATCCCGAAGCATTTATTCCACCACCAAAAGTTGATTCTGGAATTATTCGTTTAAGAAGAAATAATGTTGCAAAACTAGATTGCAATGAAAAGAAATTCAAGCAGGTCGTAAAAACAGGTTTCAATCAACGCCGAAAAACGCTTCGCAATGCCCTAAAACCAATCGGATTGAATTTTGAGCATGAACTACTTAATAAAAGAGCCGAGCAGTTGGGCGTGGCCGATTTTGTATTATTGACAAATTTGTTTGAAGAAAACTTCACTCAATTATCAACGGGCGGCGTTCCGCTTATTAATTAACAATTTTATCATTCAACGATTCTTTATTCGTTGATAATTGTTTATTGATAAGCGGAACCTAGCACGATACTAATTGATAATTGTTCATTGATAATTGACAAAAAAATGACAACTTTCGAGCTAACTAAAGAGTATTTAGAGAAATTAGAAACAGCCATTGAGCAAAAAGACGAAACCTTGCTCAAGGCCGAGATGGAAGAGCTATACCCTGCCGATATTGCCAGTATATTGCTCGAACTTGATGGTGAACCCGCTCATTATTTGATGACACTCGTCGATACTGAAATGGGGGCTGAAATCTTGTCGCATATTGAGCCAGACGACCGCAAACGTTTCATAAAAGAGCGTTTTACGGTAGAAGAAATTGCCAAATATGTCAATCTTTTTGATTCCGATGATGCCGTTGATTTACTCAATGAGCAAACAATTGAGGTGCGTGAAAAAGTAATTGCTCTCATTGAAGACCGTGAGCAAGCACGTTTTATTTTGGATATGTTGCATTATCCAGAAGACGTAGCAGGAGGTTTAATGCAGAAGGAGTTGATAAAAGTAAACGCCAATTGGACGGTTAGCGAATGTGTAGAGGAAATTCGTCGTCAGGCAGAAGACGTCGAGAAAGTTTATGCCGTTTATGTGGTCGATGATGAGCAAAAATTGAAAGGAATTGTTTCGTTGAAACGCATTATTTTAGCTCGCAAAAATACCAAAATTGAGAATATTTTAGATGAGGATATAGTTTATGTAGAAACAACTCGCCCAGCCGAGGAAGTAGCCGAAATCATGCAACGCTATGACCTAGATGCGATTCCGGTTGTGAATACTTTGGGGCGTTTGTTGGGGCGAATCACGATTGATGACGTGGTCGATTTTATTACCGATAAAGCCGAAGAGGATATTCAGGTAATGGCGGGTATTACGGGCGAGGCCGAAGAAGATGATAGCGTTTGGGATTTGGCAAAAGCTCGTTTACCGTGGTTGATTGTGGGCGTAATTGGTAGTTTATTGGCTGCAACCGTTATTGGTAGTTTTGAAGATGAATTCAAAAAAGTAGCGGCTTTGGCGGCTTTTATTCCAATCATGGGTTCTACGGGTGGAAATGTGGGTATTCAAACCTCTTCTTTGATTGTGCAGAGTCTCGCCGAAAAGTCAGGTATTACCACAAGTTTAGGACAACGTTTATTCAAAATTATCTTGGTTGCTCTCGTCAATGGTTTGATAATTGGTTCGTTAGCAGGACTTTATATTTACGTCAGTGGCGAAACTCAACTGTTTTTTGTGGTTTGTTTATCATTACTTTCGGTCGTGATTTTAGCTTCTTTTACAGGCACAGTTACGCCACTTTTGCTTGATAGGTTAGGCATAAATCCTGCTATTGCATCGGGGCCATTCATTACAACTGCCAACGATATTATAGGTATCGGTACTTATTTAATGATTGCCGATTTGTTATTACATTTATAAAAAACTAACCACGAAGACACTAAGTACACTCAGATTTACTTAGAATCTTTTCTTTGTAATTTTGTTTTCTTGGTGTCTTTGTGGTAAAAAAAATATGATTGCAATTATACAAAGAGTTTCACAAGCATCGGTAACGATTGAGGATGAAATCAAAGGCCAAATTGAATTAGGATTTATGATTTTGTTGGGAATTACGCACACCGATACCCAAGAAGATATTGAATGGCTTTCTAAGAAAATCGTAGGCCTGCGAGTATTTGGCGATGAAGAAGGACGAATGAATCTCGACCTAAAATCAGTTGATGGAAATATTCTTTTGATTAGCCAATTTACGCTTCATGCAAGCACAAAAAAAGGAAATAGACCTTCGTTTATTGAAGCAGCTCGCCCCGAAATTGCTATTCCGCTCTACGAAAAAATGATTACTCAAATAGAGTTTGATTTAGGTAAACCCATCGAAACTGGCATTTTTGGAGCCGACATGAAGGTTTTGCTGCTCAATGATGGTCCCGTAACGATTATTATTGATTCTAAGAATAGGGTTTGATAGTAGGAAATACCAAAATAATCTTTTATGTAAAAAAATCATCACTAAGCTCTTGATTTTTTATTTCTTTAACTTTCAGTTCGAGGCTTGACTGGAATTTTTTGTGCAAACGCCAAGCTGGGTCATCTTCAATATTACCCATTTGTGTGATTGTAGATGTCGAATTATCATTTTCTAAAAATTCTTTCTTCATAGTTAGCTTACTAATTAATGTCATTAGTTGAGAAATTGTTTCTCGTTGGAGCGTTGCTGCACCAGTCACTAATTTCTGTTTAGCAAATGCAAGTTCTTGCTCAATCCATTCAATTTCAAGGTTGCTATCTTCTTTTGCAAAAAAACGTTCGTTTACTACTTCAAAAATAGTAGATAGATGAATCGTTTCTTTTTTATTTGGAATTTTAGTTACCGTTTCCATATTATATTTCTATTAATTGAACAAAGTTGTTAAATATACCCACTACCCTAAAATTACTGTTATAACGAATAATTACTTCTTTTTCATCGTCATACTTCGCAATTTTTTCAATATCTTTCCCTTTTTGAACAAAAATTTCAAGACGATAAATGCCAAATTTATTGGCTGATAATTGACTTTTACTTGTTGAGGTAAAGGAATGTTTGGTAATGATTGAATCATTAGTGAAAGCTAATAAATATTCTTCCCATTCATTCTTGGCTAAATTTTCGGACCTAAACACTGTACCAATAAAATCGGTTAATTTATCTAAACATTCAGCAAGTAACTTGCCAAAAAGATTAATTTTCTCACCTTTACTTATCCTTAATGATTCATTCAAGTCATCAAAGCCATCTTCAGTATATTTATAGATGATAGCTTTCTCAAAAACGTTTAATTGAGTTAAAACATTCTTTCTATAAGAATTTTCTATAATTCGGATTTCATTTTCTAAATAAGTTGTGGCGTATTCTTCTACCGTCATTTTTCATCCTTTGAAGATATTTTCTAAACAAATATAAAGAAATCTTTTTACTAAAGGCAAATTTGAAAACATTTATTATAATAGTTGTTAAGCATAAAAAAAGCCTCGAAATCACTTTCGGGGATTGTAAAATATAATTACTTTTGAGAAACTTACGCTCTTCCTGTCAGAATTCGCACCCAATACTTGCACTTTTGGAGCAGATATGAAGGTTTCGCTGCTCAATGACGGCCCCGTAACGATTATTATTGATTCTAAGAATAGGGTTTGAGAACTACAAAACGCTAAAATTATGCAAAATGCACTCATAAAAACCACCCCACAAAGCCTACAAAAACTAAGCAAAGTTTTAGCGATTACCGAAAATCTACTTGAAGATGACAACCCACTTGGTTTGCCCGAATTGATACCTTACCGCAAAGGGGATAAATGGGGCTTTTGTAATCGAAAAAAAGAAATTGTTATTGCATGTGAGTATGATTGGGTTAAAATGTTTGATAATGGTATAGCAATTGCGTTTATGTCTAATAGTTCTTTTGTAATAAATCGAAATGGCAAAAGAATTGCAGTAAATTATAATCCTCATATAAAATCAATATGTTTCGGTGATGCAGCTAAATGGAATGATTCAACTATTATAATGTTCCAAGATTATCAATCTTACAGAGAAGGTTTACTTTCGGTATGGGAAAATGATAAATATGGATTTATAAATGAGAATGAAGATATAGTTGTTCCAATAGTTTATGATGATGCTATTTCATTCTATGGAGGATTTACATTTACAAAGAAAAACGGGAAATGGGGGTTAATAAATAGTAAAGGAGTAGAAATTACCGATTTTATCTTTGATGATGACCCTTTTGGAGACTGGGAATTGTATCCCGATTTTCCTTACTACAAGTATTTTTTTGATGAATTGTTACGAGTAAAAAAAAATGGTAAATATGGATTTATAGATAAATTAGGGACTGAAATTATTCCATTTATCTATGATTATGTAGAGTGGTTTTCGGAAGGTCTTGCAGCTATCAAAAAAGAAGGCAAGTATGGGTTTATTGATAAATTAGGGAATGAAATAATTCCATTTATCTATGAATATGCATGGGAGTTTTCAGAAGGTCTGGCAGATGTTGAGAAAGAAGGCAAATATGGATATATTGATAAACTGGGGAATGAAATTATTCCATTTATTTATGAATCTGCGAATTTTTTTTCAGAAAGTCTTGCAGCTGTTAAAAAAGAAGGTAAATATGGGTTTATTGATAAATTAGATAATGTAATCATTCCATTTATTTATGAATCTGTGAATTTTTTTTCAGAAGGTCGTGCACTTGTTAAAAAAGAAGGCAAATACGGTTTTATTGATAAAAATGGCAAGTTGATTATTCCCACTATTTATGATAATGCGTATAATTATTTTGATAATGGTTTAGTTCGGGTAGAGAGAAATAGTAAGTTTTTCTTTATTAATAAAGAAGGCACTGAATACTATGAAGAATAACAACCCTTGGATGATTTATCATTTTAAAATGCTTATTAGCCTTTAAATAGCCTCAAATTCTATTCCATAGCCTTTATTTTTAGGATGAACGAGTTGAGCTTTTAAAAACTCAACATGATGATATTTACTGTTTCTTACAATTTTCTTAACCATATTAATGTCATTTTTATTGCATTTCAAACCGAATTTCATCTTTTGATTCACTGTAAATTGAAAATAAAATACTTGGGTCTAATGCCATAATAGTTGTGTTTTATTAGTTAGAAAAAACTTTAACTATTCAAAGTTAAAACAATCATCAAGCGTATTCCAACAAAAACTTGAAATAAAAATTTTTTGCTTATATAGCATTTTTGATATGAAAGTCTTTATTAAATACTACTTTTTTAGCAATTTTTTCTAAATTGCATCTTCAATAAAAACGTCAAACTTTTGCATGAAAACCCACGCTTACTTTGAAAATATCCAATCTGAAATCATTGAGGTTCTTCAATCTGCCCAATACCAAATCCGAATAGCTGTGGCGTGGTTTACAGACAGCCAACTGTTTGATATTCTATTATCAAAAGCAAAAAAAGGAGTAAAAATAGAACTTTTGTTGGCTAATAATTTTATTAACCACGAATCAAGTATCAATTATGGGCAATTGAATCAGTTTGGTGGTAGTGTAACGTTTATTGGCAATAATTCTGAAAAAGCCCCTTTGATGCACAACAAGTTTTGTATCATTGATGATGAAATCTTGGTTTTTGGCTCTTATAATTGGACTCGTAAGGCACAGTCCAACCACGAAAGTATCACGATTATAGAAGGAAACAGAGATTTAATTATAGATTTTAATCAAGAATTTGAGAAAATCAGAGGAAGAACACAAGAAACAAGCATAGATTGGGGCAAATTGGTAATCAGGCTTGAAACGTTGCTGAATGTGATTCGGCTTGAAGATGAAGATGATATTTTGTATCAAACTAAAAAAATAAAGATATTACTGCTCGATGCACCACCGCCCGAAGTTGTGACTATTTTGGAGTTAATTGCCAAACAGAAAAACCAAGAGTCCGTTATTCAATTAACGGCTTTACTACAAAAACTGCGTCAGATTACAACTTGGCAAGACCCAGAAATTCCAGCTTTGCAATTAGAAATTCGTTCTTTAGAATGGCAATTATCAAGTTTGGAAGATGAAAAGTTAGATATTGAAAAGCAAATTCATATTTTTGATATTAAGCATAATTTAGAGCTTGGAGAGTTAATAATCAGCATTTTAAAACTAAAAAAACAAATAGCTGAATTTGAAAATGACGAAGAAAAAATAGCAGAAGCAAGCCAAGATTATGCAGAATATGAGCAGAGTTTTGAGGAATCCAAAACTAAAGAATTAAAGGAACTATCGGAGGCTGAACAAAAAGAACTGAAAAATAAATTTCGTCAGGCGTCTAAATTATGTCACCCTGATAAAGTGCCTGATGAGCAGAAAAAACTCGCAGAACAAACATTTATTGAGCTAAAAACTGCCTATGAAGCCAATGATTTAGCAACAGTTAATCGAATTTTGAGCGATTTAGAGAAGCATATTTTTGCTTCAAATTCTGTGGTTTTAACACAAAAAGAAAAATTAGTGACCCATTTATCTATTTTATCACAAAAAAGACAGCAATTGGAGGAAATTCTTTTATCCTTGAAAAATAGTGAAGCGTATTTAAAAATAAGCCATATACAAGACCTAAATGTTTACTTTTCTGAAACTAAATCTGCTTTGTTGAGAGTAAAAGAAGATTTAGAAACACAAATACAAAATAGGTTGGTTTGATTGAGAAAATGTAGATTTTTGGTTATTATTAACTCTAAGAATAGGGTTTGATTATTTCGAAATGCTTGTCTTTAACTCAAATCCAGATTGAGCTTTTTGATGCAAATGCCAGGCAGCATCTTCATCTGATTGATGAAGAATATGGTCATTTTCGAGAAAATCTTTCTTCAAGATAAGTTTTTCAAGTATCGTCATTAATTGAGAAATAGTACTGTTTTTAAGCGTGGTTGCTCCCGATTTTAATTTCTGTTTGATAAGTTTGATATTATTGTCAATAAACTCAATTTCTATTGCCTTATCTTGCATGTCATTTTTCATCCTTTGAAGATATTTTCCAAACAAATATAATGAAATCTCTTTTCTAAAGTTAAATTTGGGAAATATTTATCATTCTCGATTTCTTCTCCCCAAACCAAAAACATGAAAAATAAACCACTTTTATTATTCTCTTTCCTAATTCTAACAACTCTCGCCCAAGCCCAACAAATTAGATGGACGAAAGATGGCAGTGCCTACACTCGCACCGAAGGTGGCGAAGTGGTGGCTTATACTTTGCCTGCTCAACAAAAAACTACTTTAATCACTAAAGCACAACTCACGCCCAAAGGTGCCGAAAAACCTTTGAATGTAAGAAGCTATACGCTCAGCAACGATGATTCAAAGGCACTGATTTATACCAATACAAAACAAGTTTGGCGATACGATACTCGTGGCGATTATTGGGTTTTAGACCTCAAAACCAACGCTTTATATCAACTTGGGCAAGGAAAACCAGCATCATCATTGATGTTTGCCAAGTTTTCGCCTGATGGCTTGAAAGTAGCCTATGTGAGCGAGCATAATTTGTTTGTGGAAGATTTGGCAACGCATAAAATCAAAGCTTTGACTACAAATGGCACTCGCCGAATGATAAATGGTACTTTCGATTGGGTATATGAAGAGGAATTTGCGTGTCGTGATGGTTTTCGTTGGAGTCCAGATGGGAAAAGTATTGCTTACTGGCAAATTGATGCAACTAAGATTCATGATTTCTTGATGATAAATAATACGGACTCAATTTATTCGTATAACGTGCCAGTTGAGTACCCAAAAGTAGGTGAAAGTCCATCGCCTTACAAGGTTTTAGTGGCAAATGTAGCTTCTGGAAAAACTTTACAAATGAACATCGAAGGCGACCCGCAACAAACCTATGTGCCACGTATGGAATGGGTACCGAATACAAATGATATTATTATTCAGCAACTCAATCGTAAGCAAAATCAGAGTAAAATCATTATCTGTCAAGCACTTACAGGTAAAGTAAAAACGATTTATACCGAATCAGATGAGGCTTGGATTGATACAAAAGAGCGTTGGGCTGATGAACAAGAAGGCTGGGAATGGCTCAAAGGTGGTAAAGAGTTTTTGTGGGTAAGCGAAAAAGATGGCTGGCGACATATCTATAAAATGGATTTGAATGGCAAAGAAACTTTGCTAACCAAAGGCAATTATGACATTGTCCATATCCCGTTGATTGATGAGGCAAACGGTTATGTTTATTTCACTGGTTCGCCACAAAATGCTTTACAAAATTATCTTTTTCGTATTAGATTAGATGGCAGTGCCGAAATGCAGTCAGTTTTGACAAATGCTCCAGCAGGAACGCATAATTATGTGCTTTCGCCCAATGGAAAGTTTGCTCGTCATACGTTTTCGAGTGCCAATATTCAGCCAATGACCGAGTGGATTAATTTGGCCGACCACTCGCCATTAAGCGAAAAAGAAAGTATTTTGATTAAGTTGGCAAATTTGAAAGTAAACAAACGAGTAGAATTTTTTAAAGTAAAAACAGAAGACGGAATTGATATTGAAGGTTGGATGGTGAAGCCTGTAAACTTCGATTCGACGAAGCGTTACCCAATCGTATTTAATGTTTATGGCGAACCAGCTTCCGCTACCGTAAAAGACACTTATGGTACTGGCTCTAATAACCTTTATAATGGTGATATGGCAAAAGATGGCTATATCTATGCTTCGGTTGATAATCGTGGAACGCCACTACCCCGAGGAAGAGCTTGGAGAAAAGCCATTTATCGCAAAATCGGTATCGTGAATATCCGTGACCAAGCTATGGCTGTGAAAGAGATTAGAAAATGGAAATACGTTGATACAACTCGTGTGGCAGTGCATGGTTGGAGTGGGGGAGGTTCTTCGACTCTGAATTTACTTTTCCAGTATCCGCAATATTACCAAACAGGTATTTCGGTTGCGGCCGTTGGAAACCAACTTTGTTATGATAATATTTATCAAGAACGCTACATGGGACTTCCGCAGGAAAATCGTGAAGATTTTGTGAATGGTTCGCCCATTACACATGCCAAAAATTTGGTTGGAAATTTATTGTATATCCACGGAACGGGCGACGATAATGTGCATTACCAAAATGCCGAAATGCTTGTCAATGAGCTAATTAAATATAACCGTCAGTTTCAGTTTATGCCTTACCCGAATCGTAGTCATGGAATTTATGAAGGAGAAGGTACTCGCAAGCACCTAAATACGCTTTTTACTAATTATTTGAAGCAAAATTGCCCTCCTGGGGAAAAATAAATAAAAGCTTAAATGCTGGCAGGGTTCAGAACGCTGCCAGCATTTTTTATAGATTTACTCAACTAAACCACTCACTCTTACGTTTTTTCCTTTTCTGCTTGTCAAATCATCGCCGAGGTCTTCTCTGGCTTCTTCCGCAATTATTTGTAATTCAGCCACAATTTCTGGATAAAGTTTTTGAACGTCATATTGCTCTGATGGGTCACGGCGGAGGTCGTAAAGTGCCATTGGTGTCAGAATATCTTCCGGTGAAGCACCCGCAAAGCCATCATTTCCTGGCAATTGATTCATGTACGAGCGACCTTTATGCTCAAAAACTAATTTCCAATTACCCATTCTTACAGCTTCCAAAGAATTTTTACGGTAATAATAATAAAATGTTTTTCGTGGACTTTCACCCAAATTTCCTTTGATTAATGATAAAATATCAACGCCATCAATTTTGTTTTTGGGTAATTCAGAACCCGAAATATGAGCAATTGTTGGTAGCATATCAATCGTTGAGGCAAGCTGATTGCAAATTACACCTTCGGGCGTTGTACCTTTCCATCGCATAATACACGGTACTCGTTGACCCCCCTCAAAACTTGTTCCTTTTCCTTCTCTTAAGCCACCCGAAGAACCTGCATGATTGCCAAAATTTAACCACGGCCCATTATCGCTTGTAAATATCACCAAAGTGTTTTTATCCAAGCCATTTTCTTTCAGCGTTTTCATAATTTCGCCTATTGACCAATCAATTTCCATCATCAAATCGGCGTAAAGTCCTTGTTTACTTTTACCTTTAAATTTATCAGAAACTGCAATTGGTACGTGCGGCATCGAATGAGGTAAATACAAGAAAAACGGACTTTTTTTATTCTTTCTAATAAATTCTACAGCTTTTTCGGTATAAAGAGTTGTTAGTTTTGCTTGGTCGTCAAACGTGTTTATTTCTTCTTTTTTATCATTATTCTGAATCAGTGGTAGAGTAGGATAAACAAATTTATTTTGGTTCGGTTGTGCCGGAGTACCATCAAAATTCACAGGCCACATATCGTTTGAATAGGGTAGCCCAAAATATTCGTCAAAACCATGTTGTAATGGTAAAAACTGCTTTTGATAACCCAAATGCCATTTGCCGATAATACCAGTTGCATAACCTTTTCGTTTGAGCATTTCGGCAATAGTGGTTTCGTCGGAATTGATGCCATTTTTGCTGTTTGGCATCAAAGCTCCCGAAATACCAATCCGATTTGGATAACAACCTGTGAGCAAAGCCGCTCGAGAAGCACTACAAACTGCTTGGGCAGCCAAAAAATTAGTAAATCTGATTCCTTCGGATGCCATTTTGTCAATATTTGGTGTTCGATA
>Ga0209189_1001524_pt1 | contig 17216 bp, 20 predicted proteins | sample C_130820_EF_Meta_FD_187308 | JGI IMG/M metagenome (GOLD analysis project Ga0209189, IMG submission 187308) | Freshwater microbial communities from Lake Croche, Canada to study carbon cycling - C_130820_EF_MetaG (SPAdes) (version 3) | ecosystem: Environmental > Aquatic > Freshwater > Lake... | reverse complement strand
CTGAACCAGCATTGAAACCAAACCAACCAAACCACAAGAGAGCAGCACCAGTCATTACATAAACTAAGTTATGTGGCTTCATTGCTTCTTTGCCGTAGCCCAAACGCTTGCCGATAACAAAGGAGCCAACCAAACCAGCGATCGCAGCATTGATGTGTACAACAGTACCGCCAGCAAAGTCGAGAACACCTTTTTGCCACAACCAACCAGCACGAGCAGTAATTGCTTCGAGGGATGCGGCATCTTTGATGTCGTCTGGACCAGGCCAGAACCAAACCATGTGAGCAATTGGCAAGTAGCTGAATGTGAACCAAATGATCATGAATACTAAGATTGCAGAGAACTTGGCGCGCTCAGCAAATGAACCAATGATCAAGCAGCAAGTGATGGTTGCGAACACTGCTTGGAAAGCCATAAATATATATTCAGGAATAACAACGCCCTTACTAAAGGTTGCCGCTACTGATTCTGGATTCATGCCACCCAAGAACAGACGATCTAATCCACCAATAAATGCTCCACCTTCCGTGAATGCAAAGCTATAGCCATAAATAGCCCATAGCACTGTAATCAAAGAAAAGACCATGAAACATTGCATGCAGATAGACAAGATGTTCTTGCTGCGGGTTAAACCACCGTAGAACAAAGCCAAGCCAGGAAGAGTCATCAACAGCACTAATGCTGTACAAACCATCATCCAGGCAATATCTGCTTTATTGCACTTTTCAGAGCAAAGAACTGCAGCAGGTGCCTCAGCTGCAGGTGCCTCAGCAGCGGCTGTTACAGCAGGCTTTTTTGCCTCATCAGCAAAAGCTGGTGAGGTAACCATCACGCCGGTTGAGCCAATAGCCAGAGCCATTGCACCGCCAGCCAGGAGTTTTTTCATCCAAGTTAACATTTTGAACCTCTCTTTAAAGTGCTGACGCGCCGGTTTCACCGGTGCGAATACGAATGACGTGCTCAACTGGTGAGACAAAAATCTTGCCATCACCAATCTTGCCAGTACGTGCAGATTTTTCAATTGCTTCAATCGCACGCTCCAAGATGCCATCTTCAACAGCAGCTTCAATTTTTACTTTAGGCAAAAAGTCGACAACATACTCGGCACCGCGATACAACTCGGTGTGACCTTTTTGACGACCAAAGCCTTTAACTTCAGTGACGGTAATGCCCGAAACTCCCACTTCCGAGAGAGCTTCGCGCACTTCGTCAAGCTTGAAGGGCTTGATGATTGCGGTTATTAATTTCATATGTTTCTCCGTTCAGAGTGGAAATTAGAAAGTTTTTGTCAAAGCTACAACTGCGTTACCACGGCCTTGGTTACCATTATTAGGTGTGGCGTAAATGTAGTTGCTGCCAACTTTTTGCGCGCTTGTACCAGTGTAGTAAGCAGTGCCTGATAAGCCGCCACCGAAGTCTTTAGTCAAACCAAGTTTCCAATCAGCATAGCTCCAGTTATACGTGCCAGCCAAACCAGGCGCTTGAGTGTTGTTCACTACTATATTGCTAGGAACGTATTGATAGCCTACGTGTGCGTTTACAGTAATACCAAAGAAGCCTGTGTCATAGTTAGCAGTTAAGTCTGGATAAAAAGAGCCAGCAGAATTTTGAATTCCGAACAAGTTAGTCACAGCCACTGAGACCTTACCAAAACCGGTAACTGGGCCAAAAGTAAAATTTTGCGCTACATACAATTCAGTAGTGCTTGGGTTCACACCAGCCACTTGACGTGAAAGTGGATTAGTGTTCGTTACGCTTTGTGACTGAATGCCACCTAAGCCAGAAGTTGGATAGTAGTATTGCAAAACACCGAAATCAGATGCAAATCCTTCGCCAAGAAATTCCTTCTTGAAACCAGCATAGAAGTCCATTTCAATTGGAGCTGTTGTTGAAGGAGCAGTCTTAGCTGGAGTTGAAACAGCGTTATAAGAGTCGCTGATCCAGCTGATGTTTGAGTTCCAGTTACCAATGTAGAAACCACTCTCATGTGCGTAGTCAAAGCCGCCTTGAATCGCTGGCTTATTGTTGGTTTGTGTCAAACCACGATAGATGTAGTTACTTGCAACAGTAACGTTTGCAGTAATTGGGCTAACTTCTGGTGCCGCTGGCTCGTCTGCTGCAAATGCTGCTGTTGAAAGACCTGTCAACAAAGCTACTGCTGCTGTAGATATTGCTGTCTTTTGTAAAGTTTTCATGTGCTACTCCTTACTTGTTGAAATAAAAAAGGGTTGAATGCTTATTGCATGGGGTGATATTGAATGCCTGAGGGTTCATGTATTTGTCACAAATCCCCCTATTAAGGCAAATGCACAATTTTGGTGCTTAATGTTGCACCTCGTAGGTGAATTTGGGGTATTTTTCAGGTTTTTACCGCTTTTTGGGCATATTTATCTATACAACTTAAAATAGGAATGTGTATCTTTTCTGCAACTCTCAATAGAACTGCGAATCCTTATCATGCAAAAACCAGGCGAAATCCTCGAACAAATCCAACGTATCGCAAACGATATGCAGAACAAAGTTGGTGATGTAATCCGCAATTCGCCAGCTCAAGAAATTGAAAAGAATGTACGTGCCATGATGAATCAGGGATTCCAGAAAATGGACTTAGTGACGCGTGAAGAATTTGATCTTCAAAACAAAGTGCTTGCTAAGACACGTGAAAAATTAGAAGCGCTTGAAGCTAAGGTGGCTGCTTTAGAAAAACAATAATCAATCGCGTTTTATTTTTAGATTACTCTGGAGAAAAATCACTAAAGAAGTTTTCATACTCTTCCTTAGATAAAAAAGTTTTCGCATTTTCTGCACCAGCATTCGCATGTAGCACTGAGATCTGATAAATCCAGTTATCGCCATTGGGCGCAACGCGATTAATCCAACGGACACGCATCTGTTGTTGAGTTTTGTCACCAGATTTCAAATCCAGAAAATAGTCTTTTGTCGGTAAACGTTGCTTAACTGCCGTTTTATAAAAAGTATCCTCAATAGTGACTTCGCCACCTGTCGCTTTTGCTCTATCAATTAAATTGGACTGTAATTGTGCAAGTATTTTATTAAGGGCAATGCTCTGGTTAGCTGGTAATTGAATAGTACTAACTGAATAAATATCGTCATCAATTTTTACCGCTTCAAGAACTTGTAAAAGATCTTGATCAGCATAAGGAATATGACGATCTAATTTGTCTGGCTTACCGGGAAATAAAGCTGTGTATCTTTCTTGCGGCGATTGGACTGTACGCCAATCTAATTTGGGACTACATGCTGCCAGAAGAAATATAGCCGCCAATACAGTGACGGCTTTTAAAATCCCTCTAAACAACCCCAGCTCCATGAGCTTGCTGATCTGCGTGATAACTTGAGCGCACCATCGCGCCCACAGCCGCATGAGAAAAGCCCATGGCATAGGCCTTTTCCTCAAACATCTTAAATACATCAGGGTGCACGTAACGCGTGACAGGTAAATGATGCCCTGATGGAGCCAAATATTGGCCAATAGTAAGCATATCAATATTGTGCTCGCGCATATCACGCATCACTTCTAAAATCTCTTCATCTGTTTCGCCGAGACCGACCATCAAACCACTCTTAGTAGGAATATTGGGGAAGCGCTCTTTAAAGTCTTTTAAAAGTTTTAGGGAATGTAAGTAGTCAGCGCCAGGTCTGGCTTGTTTATACAAACGCGGCACAGTTTCTAGGTTGTGATTCATCACATCAGGCAAGCCACTGGGTGCATGCTCAGCAAATATATCCAATGCCTTATTAAGACGCCCACGGAAATCTGGGACTAGTACCTCAATACGAGTGTTAGGCGAAAGAGATCGCGATTGAGAAATGCAATCCACATAATGCATTGCGCCACCGTCTCGCAGATCATCACGATCTACGCTAGTGATCACGACATAGTTCAACTTAAGTGCGGCAATTGTGCGGGCTAAATTAGCCGGCTCTTTTATATCGAGGGGATCTGGTCTGCCGTGACCCACATCGCAAAATGGGCAACGACGGGTACATTTATCACCCATGATCATGAAGGTGGCAGTACCATTACCAAAACATTCACCAATATTCGGGCAGCTAGCTTCCTCACAAACAGTCACTAACTCGTTCTCGCGCAAAATCTTTTTGATTTCAGAAAAACGGGAATTGTTAGAGGCAGCTTTCACCCGAATCCAATCAGGCTTTTTCAATACCTCTGAGAGAGGAACAATTTTGATTGGAATGCGCGCAGTCTTCTCACTCGATTTTTGTTTACGCGATGCATCGTAATTGAGGTCTTGGCGCGCCTCAATGATTGGGTTGGTGTCAGGCTTATTTGTTGTCATGATGGCATCAGTTGCTTTTGTAAATGCTGCAAAAGCCTTTGGCTAATAGTGCCTACATTGTCCTTGATCCCAAGGGTTTGCATATCAACTGTCTTTAAACCCTCATAACCACAAGGGTGGATACGCTGAAAAGCCTCTAAATCGGTGGCCACATTCAAGGCGAGGCCATGATAAGAGCAGCCTTTAGAGACTTTAAGGCCTAAGGCAGCAATCTTGGCGCCAATCCATTCAGGAGGCACTCCTGACTGCTCAGAGACATAAATGCCTGGGGCACCCTGATGTCTTTCAGCATGAATACCAAAATCTGCCAGGGTATCGATGAGCGCCTGCTCTATTTTGGAGACCAATTCTTTTACAAAAATACCTAAACGCCTAAGATCGAGCAAAAGGTAGACCACAATTTGACCGGGGCCGTGATACGTAATCTCGCCACCTCGATCTACCTGAACCAGTGGAATTTGATTGCTGGGTGAATGCAGATTACCCGCATCTCCAGCGAGGCCCAGAGTAAAAACTGGATGGTGCTCTAAAACCCATATTTCATCAGATGTTTCGCTATTGCGTTCTTTAGTAAATACTTGCATTGCCTCATACGTCGATGCGTAATCTGCTAATCCAAGATGTTTTACTAATGCTGACATGAATTGAACTAGAGCACTACGCTGACCAAAGGATGGGTAGAGAGTGTTCTATAGAGTTCATCTAACTGCTCACGACTGGTGGCAGTAATCGGTAGTGTAATGCCTAGATAATTTCCATCCTTAGAAGGACGTTGCTCAACCTTACTCTCGTCAAACGTTGGATCAAATTGCTTGGCAATGTGCACTATCGCGGGAAGATAGTTTGGATTTGCTTTGCCCATCACCTTAATTGGAAACATTGATGGGTACTCGATTAATGATTTTTCTTCGGCCATACGTTCTTTCTATTTTTATCTTCTATCTCTCATTACTTGCGCTGATCCGGCATGCCTAACCAGGCGCCGGTAATGATATTGCGAATGCAATGTAAGCGACGATGGAAAAAATGATCAGCACCAGGAACCACTTGCACAGTGAGTTCTTGCGGACGCGCCCAATTTAGTACATCAATCAAAGGAATGGTTTCATCTAGTTCACCATGAATCAAAATAGTATCGGCGGGAACTTGGGCCAAGGTCCATTTGCCAGCGGCGCTACCAACCATTACTAGACGCTCCGCTGGGCGCCCAAGGTCGATCAGCCTTTGTACTAAATGGCTACCAACAAAACTTCCAAAAGAAAAACCTGAAACCACTAAAGGCAAAGTGTTGGCACTCGCAACCCAGGATTGATTGGCGGTAGCTTCAAATGCACCCCAGCTAGATGGTGTTTGCATCCAATCAGTCACATGAAGCAAATCTTCTAGCTCGCCAACGCCATCATCATGAACGCCCTCGGTGCCACCCACGCCTCGAAAATTTGGACGCACGCTTACATAGCCTAGTTGATTAAAAGCACGCGCCATAGTTTGAGCTACCTTGTTATCCATGGTTCCACCCATCAATGGATGTGGGTGGGCAACAAGCGCTAAACCTCGTACCGCAAAAGTAGGGTCATTTTTTAATTCGTCTGGAAGATCAATGGACATCTCCATTGATCCAACAACACCTGCAATATGAATTACTTTTGTACGGCTATTCATAAAAAACTTTCAACAATTTGAAACTACTAAACTAATTGCAAGCGCTCTACCGGGCGCCTTTGGATTAAATGGGATTGGATGATTTCTTCAATGTCATCCGTATCAACAAAGGTATACCAAATACCCTCTGGATAGATGACCATCACTGGCCCATCAGCGCATCGATCTAAACACCCAGCCTTATTCACGCGAATCTTTCCTGGCCCAGCAAGGCCAAGCTCTTTTACTCTTTTTTTGGCGTAATCAAATAAAGCAAAGGCATTGTGCTGATCACAGCATTCTTCACCATTACTGCGTTGATTTAAACAAAAGAATAGGTGGTGTGAAAAACTCATAGAAAAATTATATTCATCAATGTTTCGGTTTAAGGTCTATAGCGCTTCGAATCATCCAAACTAGGGCTAGAGGTAACCATACTACCGAAACCCACTGCATCAACTCATTAAAGTGTAATAAGCGCCCTTGATACCAATGCCTCAATGTCAAAATGAAATAGGGATTGTCAGGCAAAACATTGACCGTAATGGTGGTGCCAACTAAACAAATCAGGGCAATCCAAAACTTAGTCCCAGCTTCTAACGGCAAAGCCCATCTCAATAAGATGCTGCCAATTACCATTCCCCAAAGTGCTCCAGCAGTCAGCCAGATCAAACTAAACTCCGCTCCAAACTGAAGCGCTGTAAATAAAATCTTAATGACTACAGTCAGACCAAGAAGCCCATTGAGAATGCCCCACTGCGGCGCTTTAGCGCGTAAGCCTAGTGAAAGCAATAATGCAATTCCAAGCCAACATAGAGAGGTGATGATTGTTTCTTGAATGACGTGATTAATCACTAAGGTACCCCAATCGACCGAGCCAAATATTGCGTGCCCCCAAACACCCGTTCCAAGCCAAGAGCTTTGAGGATAAATTTGTGACCATGGAAACAATAAGAAAAGGGCGCATGCTGCCCAATTGAGCCCAAACCATTGATCAAAGCGACGACGAATAGCGCTTCCAGATAGCCACTGTGGGCCGAGAGGTATGGCCAATAAACCCCCCAATAAACCTCCTGCGATATTGGCCCACCAATCCATTTGACTAGGAATACGGGTGGGCACCCAGGTTTGCAAAGTCTCTACACCCAGAGCCAAACCCGCACTCAAACCCAGAGCAATCCCAAGAGCCACATAGTTACGCCAACGGGGATAGGCAGCAAACATCACCAAAAAACCAAAGGGGATGTAAGCCAGAATATTGACTGATACATCAAACAACGTAATAAAACGTGGCAAAGGGGCGTCCAGCCAAGCCCAGGCAGCTATGCCATTCTGGAAATCAAAATCAAAGGGGTTAAGGCTGACGTATAGGATCAACAGTGCATAACTTAAGCTCATAGCCCTAGCCAACGGCATAGCCTGCAGAGGCCATGCCAACTTTCGAGGTCGCTGATCTTTTTGATCCATCCCACAATTCTAGGTCAGACCTTTCTACAATGTCGGAATGACTGCAAATTGCATCCTTGAGCGCATTACCGAGACTAAATCAACCAACGATGATCTGTTGGCGCGCTGGCGCGCAGGTGAGCTTATTGACCCAGTAGCTCGTATTGCCCATAAACAAACTGCTGGCAAAGGAAGAGTAGGTCGAGCATGGTTGGCCAATCCAGAGGATTCCCTCTGCTTTTCCATCGCATTTCCATTTAAAAGAACTCCTGCTGAACTAAGCGGTCTTAGCTTGTTAGTTGGCCTATCAGCCCTTGATGGCATTGCGCAGGCCTGCAATTTGAACGAGTCAGAGCTTCAAGCGGCCGGTCTTCATCTGAAATGGCCCAATGACTTATTGATCAATAACAGCAAATTGGGCGGCATTCTCATTGAGGGTGGACAGGCAAAAGCGGGTGATCCAACCTGGATGATTATTGGGATTGGTATTAACTTACGCAATGCAGAAGCAATTGAAGCAAATCTAGATAGTGGACTCAAGGTGAGCTCACTATCTCAAATTACTCAATCCCCTCCTGATGTTGAGTACCTTTGGCTCAAATTAATTTCCTCACTTGAATATCATCTTGCAGAGTTTGATCTACATGGATTTCAGCCTTGTCAAGAACGATGGATGAAGTGGGATGCTTATCAAGATCGTTCCGTGTGTATTTCTGGGGCTGGCACAGATCCTATTTACGGCATTGCTAAAGGTATAGATGAATCTGGGGCATTACTTTTGCTGCAAGATAACAAAATAATCACCATTCATGCCGGTGATGTTTCATTGAGAATTCAATCATGAGCCTCTATTTATTTTTTGATGTTGGTAATACGCGCCTCAAATGGGCTGCTGTGGAATCTACTCAAAATCCTGGCGCACAACAAAAAAAGTTATGGGCTTACTCAGGATCAATCAGTAGCAAGTCATTGCAGTCTGCAGAACATCGATCTGAGTTGGCAGACTACATCTCTAAAACACTACCCAAGCCAGCAGCCATTGGATTTAGCTGTGTTGCCGGGGAAGAAGCGCTTGCTAATCTCAAGTCACTATTTCCGCAATGGAGCGATCTTGAATGGCAGCAATTAAGGGGCGATAGCCCTTACACAGGGATGCGCAGTCTCTATCATGATTCCAGCAAGCTTGGCGCTGATCGCTGGGCTGCCCTGATAGGCGTGCGTGTACTCTCCAACAAAAACACTTTAATTGTGAATGCTGGTACAGCTACAACTATCGATTTGCTCGGTTCTAACGGCGTACATTACGGCGGATGGATCTTGCCCGGACTGGCATTAATGCAGGCCAGTTTGGCAAACAATACTGCTCAACTAGATTTAGCAACACGCTCTGGGAATCATGGCTTTGGGACCTGCACTAATGACGCCATTATTGGAGGTTGTGATGCGGCACAAGTTGGTGCAATTCTCTATGCCATGCAACAGGCGAAAGAGATGAATATCCCAGTTGAAAAAATTTGGATTGATGGTGGAAATGCCAAAGTCCTAGCCCAGGAAATTGCACAAACGAATTTGCTAGCCAAGCAAATGATTGAGGTATCCGAAGGATTAGTACTGCGCGGTATTTGGGCGTGGTTACTGCAAAATCTTTAAGAGCGGATCTTTCCTAACAGGCCTGTGGTGGAGCGCTCATACAGGAACGGAATTGCAATCGCTTTGCCACCCCAACTTTTGACCAAATGCGTTTCAGCCAAGGTATCGATTTCATAATCCCCACCCTTTACATAAATATCAGGACGAATTTTTTCAATTAAATTGACTGGGGTTTGTTCGGTAAACAACACTGCCATGTCTACACTTTCTAGTGCAGCTAATAAAGCCTGACGATCAGCCTCAGAGTTGATTGGCCTGTCATCGCCTTTGCCTAACATCTTGACTGAGACATCTGAGTTAACGCCCACTACCAAACTAGCGCCCAAGGCACGTGCCTGGGCTAAATAACTAGCATGCCCACGGTGCAAGATATCAAAAACACCGTTAGTAAACACCAATGGCCTAGGAAGGTTTGCTAAACGCTCAGCAAGCTGCTCTGGTGAACAGACTTTAGCCTCGAAAGAAGGTGGTTGAATATCAGTCATGCCTCAATATTAATGGCAATCTTGCAAGGTCAGCGATATTGGCCAGAATGACTTAGACTTGGGCTCTAACTAGTGAATTAAAAAGGGCGCAATATGCACCGCTATCTAATAAATTGCCTATTTGGCTTATTTGCTTTCTTTTCTGGATTTCAGCTTGCCAACGCGGCACCTAGCTGCAGCCCCCTGCTATCCCATACATTTCCTCGCCTTCAGGACGAAGCGCCACAAAGTCTTTGTCAGTACCAAGGTAAAGTGATTCTGGTTGTGAATACTGCGAGCTTCTGCGGCTTTACGAGTCAATACGAAGGTCTTGAGAAGCTGTATGCCAAATACAAAGATCAGGGATTTGTAGTGCTAGGTTTTCCTTCAAATGACTTTGGGCAGCAGGAACCTGGCAGCAATAAAGAGATTGCGGATTTCTGCAAAAATACGTATGACGTGAAATTTCCGATGTTTGCAAAAAGATCTGTTTCAGGTAGTAATCCTAACCCCTTATTTAAAATGTTGATTGCTAAAACTGGCACAACACCAAAGTGGAATTTTTATAAATATTTAATTGACCGCAACGGTAATGTGATTGATTCTTTTGGAAGCATGACTAAACCGAGTAGCAGCAGTATCACAAGTCAAATTGAAAAGCTTTTAGGAGAAAAAGTGCAGTGAGTAAAAAACGGATTGCCATTATTGGCGCAGGTATTTCTGGATTAGGCTGTGCCTACGCTTTAAGACAACATCCTGAATTTGAAATTACCTTATACGAAGCTGACAATCATATTGGCGGTCATAGCAATACAGTCGATTTCTCTTACAACATTGATGGAAAGGAAGTAAGCCACGGCGTAGACACTGGCTTCCTAGTCTTCAATCGCAAGACTTATCCACGCCTAGTGCGACTATTTGAGGAAATTCAAGCGCCAGTAGCACCTTCAGAGATGTCTTTTTCTGTCTCCATTGATGCCTCTGGAAAATCTGGATCAACCAAAAAAATTGAATGGGCAGGCAACGACATTAATTCTTTTTTTGGTCAACGATCCAATCTTCTTTCTCCATCCTTTTGGAGGATGGCCTATGACATCTTGCGCTTTAATCGGCTGGCTACTGAATTAGCACATCAGCAAATTGAAGCGGGTCATTTATATAAAAAGCCTGATGAAAAAATTGCGGATTTTTTAAAACGCCATCGCTTTAGCCAAAGTTTTAAAGAAAATTATTTTCTCCCGATGATTGGGGCTATTTGGTCATGCTCAGTAGAGCAGATGCTTGAGTTCCCAATTCAGACTATGGTGCGCTTCTGTCATAACCATGGTCTTTTGCAGATCAAAAATCGTCCGCAATGGTTAACCATTCAAGGTGGGTCACGCGAGTATGTCAAACGGATCGTATCAGCACTTGAAAAACATCGGGTGGCTATAAAGCGTGAATGCGTCCTGCGCGTCAATGCTAATCACAACGGTGAACATGCTGAAGTGATTAGTCAGAATGGTTCGGCCTATTTTGACGAGGTGATCATGGCTTGTCACAGTGACCAAAGTCTAGACTTAGTTCACGGCATTGATCAACAAGCCCGGAATATTCTTGCAGCAGTGCCATACCAAAAGAATAGGGCAATATTGCACACCGACATCCGCTTCCTACCAGAAGCAAAACGCTGCTGGGCTGCATGGAACTACACTGCTAAATCTGGTGACAAACCAAATGCAAAACAACATGTCAGTGTTAATTATTTAATTAATCGTTTACAACCGTTGCCTGACCAGCTTCAAGATACACAAATTATTGTTAGCTTGAACCCCTCAGAAGAGCCAGATCCACAACTAGTGCGCCAAGAGATTCATTATTCACATCCAGTCTTTGATATGAGTGCAATACAAGCTCAAAAGGAATTGCCGTTAATTCAGGGGACTGCGTCTATTTGGTATTGCGGTGCATGGACTGGCTTTGGATTTCATGAGGATGGCTTGCGCTCCGGTGAATTAGTAGCTGAGGCTTTAATTGAAAGTATTCGCCAACCCACTAAAACCAAACAAGATGTGTAGCTGATGCCAGAGGCAAAGATTAACTTTGGAGTAGTCAAGCACCAGCGTTTGCGGCCGGCTAAGAATGCTTTTGGCTATGGCGTATTTACTGTTTGTATACCTATGCGCGCCCGTCGCACTAATCCCGACCTACTTCAACATTACGGCTTAAGTGATAACCGTTGGGGTCTGTGCGCTTTTTTTGATAAAGACCACGGTCTAGGAGAGTCAAATAGTCTTGCTTGGATCGAAAAGATTCTTGCAGAGAACCAGGTACACGATATTGATGGTGAAATTTGGCTTCAGACTTTTCCAAGAGTTCTAGGTTATGTTTTTAATCCAGTCAGTTTTTGGGTCTGCACTCGAGCCAACGGCAAAGTACAGGCAGTGTTAGCCGAGGTCAACAATACTTTTGGTGAGCGTCATTGCTATTTGCTATACAAAGATTCTAGTGAAGAGCTACGCTCAGGAGAAACACTCACCAGCAAGAAGGTATTTCATGTTTCACCGTTTTGTGAAGTTCGGGGTGATTACCACTTCCGCTTCTTGTTCCCCCAAGACAGTAAAAGCGGCAAAAATAGCGTCTATCGCATTGAGCTGCATGAAGACGGTAAACCGCTGATCAATACCAGCATCAGCGGTACTAGCCGCCCTCTCAGCCAAGCTAATGTCATTCTGGCGCTCATGCGCTATCCTTTAATGAGCTTAGGAGTGATTTTCCGGATTCACTGGCAAGCATTGAAATTGTGGCTAAAAGGTGTACCCTTTCACTCAAAACCAAAACCACCAGAACTTGAAGTCAGCAGATGAATCGCCCCGGACAATCCCTTCTCTCTAGATTAAATTTTTCTCGCCCTCAAGGCCGTATCAGTACTTCGCCGCAATATCAAATCAACTCGAAAGCTCTCCTGGCACTTTTGAATCAATTGAGTAGTGGCTTTTTAAAGCTGACATTACCAAATGGCGAAATGCGGGAATTTGGCAAGCATAGTGATACTTTGCATGCTGAAATTCATATCCTAGAGTGGTCGGTATTTAAGGAGATCATGTCGCATGGTGATATTGGTTTCGCAGAGAGCTACATCCAAGGAAAATGGAATACACCTGACCTCAAAGCACTACTTGAGCTAGCGATTCGTAATCGCACTATTTTAGAAAAAGCCATCTATGGCAATTGGTATGGGTCTATTTTTTATCGTCTGAAACATTGGCTCAGAGATAACAGCAAGGCGGGTAGTCGCAAGAATATTCACGCGCATTACGATCTTGGAAACGCCTTCTATACACTTTGGCTTGATCCCACCATGAGCTACTCGAGTGCCTGGTTCTCAGAGGGCGAAAAACAAACCCTGTTTGAGGCACAGCGCGCAAAGATTAGGCGCATTCTTGACTCTTTGCAAACAAAGCCTGGGGATCATATTCTCGAAATTGGCTGCGGCTGGGGCGGAGTGATGGAAGAATCTCTGAGCAGGAATAGAGCAATCACGGGACTGACTTTATCTTCTGAACAAAAAGCGTTTGCAGAAAAGCGTTTGACTGCATTCCAAGCTCAAATAAGCAATCCCCCAACATTTGCAGTTCGCCTTCAGGACTATCGTGATTGCCAAGAAAAATTTGATGCCATCGCTTCAGTCGAAATGTTTGAAGCGGTGGGTGAAAAGCATTGGTCAGAGTATTTTGAAACCGTTGCCCATTGCCTCAATGCTGGCGGTAAAGCCTGCATCCAAACTATCGTGATCGCAGATGATCTCTTTGATCGCTATCGTCGCAATACTGACTTTATTCAGCAATATGTCTTTCCTGGCGGAATGCTGCCCTCGCGAGCGAGCTTTAAAGCAAGTGCGGCTATGGCTGGGCTCAGAGTAGAGGAGGAATTTGCATTTGGCATCGATTATGCAAAAACACTTTGCCTTTGGCGCGATAGCTTTAATCAAAAACTGCAAGAGGTACGGCAGCTGGGCTTTGATGAAGCCTTCATTCGCCTCTGGAACTTCTACCTCATGTATTGTGCAGCTGGCTTCACAGAGCATAATATTGATGTGGTGCAATTCACCCTCAGCCATCAACCTTCACAAGCATCTTCTGATGCATTGAGCGCATGAAACAACAAGGCATCAATCACTTTTCAGAAAAAAGAGTCTGGGTCATTGGCGCATCGAGTGGTATTGGCGAAGCTTGTGCAAAAGCATTGCTATCTCAAGGTGCTAAGGTAGCGCTTTCTAGCCGAAGAGCGGAAAGACTAAACCAAATCGCCCTCATGGGACAAGTTGGTCAAACCCTTGTTATTCCACTGGATGTCACAGACAATGCACAACTTCAAGAAAGCTATACATCCATCTTGAATACCTGGGGTGGAATTGATCTTCTGCTGTTTGTATCGGGCATGTATGTGCCTCTTCGTGCAGATCATTTTGATATTCAAATTGCAGAAAAAACTATTGATGCAAACCTTTTGGGGCCGATGAGGGCTGTAGCCTTAGTGCTTCCGGAGATGCTCAAAGCCCATTCGGGACATATTGCTATCGTTGGCAGTGTTGCAGGCTATAGCGGCCTACCAAAAGCCTTGGCGTATGGACCAAGCAAAGCTGCCATTATCAATTTTTGTGAAAATTTATATTACGACTTACTACCAACTGGAGTCAGCGTACACATGATTTCACCTGGGTTTGTGGCTACAGAAGCTACTGCTCAAAATGATTTTGAAATGCCAGCCCTCATTACAGCAGATGTAGCAGCCGAAGAAATTTTGAGCGGTATTCAGAAGGGGGAATTTGATATTCACTTCCCTAAACGATTCTCAAGATTCTTAAAATTTCTCAGAATCTTGCCGTACCCAGTCTACTTTTGGATTGTGCGCCGCTTCGTCAAAATTTAACTGGCTTCAGCACATCACTTCTGCTGAGGCTACTGTTTGTATTTGTCCTTGCGGATTTTCTCTTCCAAATAATCCATCACAACGATCGCTTTAGCCTTAGATCCAGCAATGGATGGTGATGTCACGTACTTACCTTGCATCACAATCGTCGGTACTCCATCAATTCGATATGATTCAGTCAGCTGTTTGGCTGCACGGGCTTTTGAAACCACTGCAAATGAGCGATATGTGGCTAAGAAGGTATTGCGATCAATACCTTGAGATGCAACCCAATCCGCGATTTCATTTTCGGTTAGTAGGCGCTTATTTTCCTTATGCATTGCGTACATGACTTTTTCATTAAGAGCGTCGCCCTTACCCATTGCCTCTAAGGCATAGAACAATTGGCTGTGCGGCATGAAATCATCACGGAAGGCTACAGGAACTCTGCGAAATACAACATCTTTGGGCTGACGCTTTACCCAACTACTCAGCTCAGGCTCAAAGTCGTAGCAGTGCGGGCATCCATACCAAAAGAATTCAATAACCTCTACTTTTCCTTTAGTTTCTAGGGGCTGAGCAATAGGCAATATACGGTAATCAAAACCCTCTTCAATCTTTTGACCTTGCGCACTAGCTAGGCCACTCAAAGAAAGTAGTACTAAAACGGTAAAGCATCTTTTGCTAAATGAAATCATGATTTACTAGATTTAATCAAAGTTGGTTTAATGCCCATGCCACTCAATTTATCTCGTACTGAGTTGCTCTCTTCAACGCTGTTATATGGCCCAATGCGCACACGCCAGAGTGTATTACCATCGGCTGTTACCTCACTTAACTGTGCCTGAATTCCTTGAATAGCTAAATTTGCTTTTTGCGCATCTGCATCGGCACGCTTCACAAAAGCGCCGACTTGTAAGAAATAAATTGAATCCGCTTTTGCTGAAGGTGCCTCCACTGGCTTATCTGCAGATTTCTTACCATTTACTAGGTCCCCAATTGGATCTGCTGAAGTAGGCGCAGGTGATTTTCCTTGGAGTGGTTTATTGAGGTCGACTGGTTCAGCAGGCGTCGGTGCCTCACCTTCAGCAGTTGCTGGAGAAGGCTTCATCATCAAGGGCAGACTTGGGGCCCGCATGCCAGGTCTTTCTTGAGGGGTATTTTTAGAAAGATAAAAAGCGATGACAAAAGCGATTCCAAGACCAGCTCCTAAGCCCAAAATGAAGCCGAGGATAGTGCCGCCGTATTGGGCATCCTGACTATCGATGCGGCTAAGCGACTTAATGGGGCCAGTTTTTTGATTCGATGTTTTCATCATTTCCTCATCTTACCTCTTCACCTTACACCTCGCCATTACATCTTTGCTGGCGCGGATACTCCGAGTACTTTAAGGCCATTTTGTAAGACCTGACGCGTTGCCAAAAGCAAGGCAAGACGCGCTAGCTTCAAATTCTGATCATCTACCAATACACGATCTGCGTTGTAGAAGGTATGGAAGTCGCCGGCTAGGTCCCGAAGATGAAAAGCCAGCGCATGGGGTGCCAGCTCTTCAGCAGCAGCAGTAAGAACTTCTGGATATTCTGCTAAACGACGCAGTAAATGATCGGATGCTTTACTTTGCAAGAGTGAAAGATCGGCGTTAGCCAAATCGGTCGTTTGCCCACCCCATTGCTGCAAGATTGAACTAATGCGCGCATGTGCATATTGAACATAGAACACTGGGTTCTCATCATTCTGTTGTAGGGCTAAATCAATATCAAATACAAACTCGGTATCTGCTTTACGCGAGATCAAGAAAAATCGCACAGCATCACGACCGCGTTGCAGTGCTAGCTCTTTTTCTTCGGGCGCCATCTCTGGAGTAACACCGCCAGACCACTCAACTAAATCACGCACGGTTACATAAGATCCTGCGCGCTTAGAAATCTTCACTTCTTCGCCATTGCGCATCACAGTAACCATCTTATGCAAAACATATTCCGGGTATGTTTTAGGGATTTCCCAGCCACGTTTTTGCGCTACACCCTGTAAGCCTGAGCGCACACGGGCAATCGTGCCATGATGATCACTACCTTGAACATTAATTACTTTATGAAAACCACGATTCCATTTGCTGGTGTGATAAGCAACATCAGGTACGAAGTAGGTGAAGCTGCCATCCGACTTACGCATAACACGATCTTTATCATCTCCGTCATCCGTACTCCTTAACCAAAGAGCGCCTTCGGATTCATAGGTCTTGCCGATGCCTTGCAAGTCACCAACGATTTGTGCGACGCTACCATCGGTATATAAAGAAGACTCTAAGTAATAGCAATCAAATTTCACACCGAAGGTTTTTAAATCAATGTCTTGTTCATTACGCAAGTACGCGACAGCAAATTGACGAATCGCTTCAATATCCTCTTTGAATTCTGCAGAAGCTTTAAATGATTCAGCAATCTCTGCAATATATTCACCGTTATAAGCCTGCTCAGGCCATTGAGCATCACCTGGCTTTAAACCCTGTAAGCGCGCCTGTACTGATAAAGCTAAATTCGCAATCTGGACACCTGCATCGTTGTAATAAAACTCACGGTGCACTTGAATGCCTTGGGTTGCCAATAAATTTGCCAATGCATCGCCAAGCGCCGCCTGCCTTCCGTGGCCCACATGCAATGGACCAGTTGGATTGGCGGAAACAAACTCAATCATGGCGCTTTGGGCAGACCCCTGACTTAGAGCAGACTTACCAAAATGCACTCCCGCAGAGAGTATTTCCTCTACTACCGCCGTTTTAGCGGCATTACTAAGACGGAAATTG
>Ga0209189_1001523_pt1 | contig 17220 bp, 47 predicted proteins | sample C_130820_EF_Meta_FD_187308 | JGI IMG/M metagenome (GOLD analysis project Ga0209189, IMG submission 187308) | Freshwater microbial communities from Lake Croche, Canada to study carbon cycling - C_130820_EF_MetaG (SPAdes) (version 3) | ecosystem: Environmental > Aquatic > Freshwater > Lake... | reverse complement strand
CCCTGACAGGATCTTATTTTTCACTGATTCAAACTCTTATATTCAATCAAAGGAAATCTAATATGCAATGGGAAGTTACTTACGAGTTGGCTAATCCTGACCCGCGCTTACGTAGCAGCAATGGCTGTGGTTTTACTAGTCGAACAGACCTTAGTAATCTCAAGACTATTGTCGAAGCAGGCGGTCTAAATCAGGCCAAGCAGATGGTAGAAAGTATGTACGGCGGTTCCAGCAACTGTCGAGCAATCTACGCTTGGCCAGTTCGTTAAAAAGGTTTGACAAGCGAGCATCCGCTATGCTATACTTTCTTCGCGCTGATGCTGGCGCGAATAATTTAAAAAAATATTGGAGTGTATTATGACTGACAAAATCTTTACTGTTGCTGGTGTTTCTTCTACTGACCAGAGTGTGCCTGCCAAGACCTTCAAGGTACGATTCGCCAACGATATGGGCCGCATCAAGCGCCTACTCAAGAAGTACTCGGAAGCAACTTTGATGGAGCTGCCGCGTCCGATGTCAAAGCCTGAGCTGGTTGAGTTCCTCAAGACTACTGATCTATATCAGAACCCGCTGTATCGTGAGGCTATTGACAACGCTGACGAGAAGTACAACGGAGAAACAATTGTCAAGGCTAAGGCTGCGAAACCTTCCAAGAGCAAGAGCAAGAGCAAGAGCAAGAGCAAGAGCAAGCCTAACATGGACGATTTGAAGGCTCGTGCAGTGGCCAAGGTGATGGTCGAGGATGCTGACGAAGAGGCTGAAGAAGCCTAAATATCAGCGCACTGTCTCGGTGAAGTTAGATGATGGGTACCAAGTACGGTCATTTATGCTGACCAGAGGGGCTGAATTCCCGTCCTGTATGTTGGACAGCAGGCATCTTCACCGAGACAGGCACTAATAATGAATAGGTTTACGTAATGCTAAATAATTTAGCTACGTTGAGCGAGAGATGTCTGCCAATTTAGGAATAATTACACATTTCCAATGGGTTGTTTGAACCAAGGCATCTCTTTTTCTGCAATTTTAATAAAAGGAGAACAAAAATGGCACTAATTCAAGCAGCACTAGATACATTAGATTATGAAAACACAATTCGTTTAGCACAACGAATTGCACCCTATGTTGATATCATCGAACTAGGCACACCTTGCGTAAAATACAACGGCATTCGTATCGTTGAGGCTTTGCAGACTTTAAAACCAAGGCTTAAGATTTTAGCAGATCTCAAAACAATGGACGCTGGGCTATATGAAGCCGCGCCGTTCTACAAAGCTGGTGCCGATGTCGTTACCGTTCTTGGTGCAGCAGATGTAGGCACCATCAATGGTGTTATCGAGGCGGCAGTGTCTTACAATGCAGAAGCTCAGGTAGACCTTATCAGCGTTCAGAACAAAATGGAAAGAGCGATGCAGGTCGCCGACTTAGGTGCTCACATCATCGGTGTTCACACCGGGCTAGACGCTCAGGCCAGAGGACAGACGCCATTTGAGGACCTCAAGGCAATCGTTGGACTAAGTCTGCCAGTAAAGATCTCCGTTGCTGGTGGCATTAACAAGGATACCGTTCGTCAAGTCATCGATGCTGGCGCCGATATTGTTGTGGTGGGCGCTGCAATCTATGGTGCTGCTGATCCAGTTCGCGCTGCTGCTGAGATTCAGGAAGCTGTTAATCGTGGCTAATTACTCTGATGTTCTTGACATTCTAAGAGATGAACTGCTCTACACGGAAAAAGAAATGTGTACCGATTTTATCGATGCACTTTATGCGCCATATATGGTGCCGCGAATCTTTGTGGCAGGCGCAGGCAGATCAAAGATGGTTGCTAATATGTTTGCAATGCGATTGCTGCACTGTGGCTTGAGTGTTCAAGTAGTTGGAGAAACTACTACCAAGCCTATAGAAATTCGCGATTCACTTCTGCTTGTTTCTGGTTCAGGTGAAACCAAGCAGTTGATTGCTTTTGCTGAGAAAGCAAAGTCGGAGGAGGCTCAAGTATTACTGGTCACTGGAAATCCCGAATCTACTCTTGGCAAGATTGCTGATAAAACTTTTCAAATTGGTCCATCAAGTAGAGTTTTGTCTACTACCAAGATTCTGCCTCTTGGTAGTAGATTTGAACTTTCTACGATGATATTCTTTGAGACTGTGATTCTTAATCTTATAGAAAAACTTGCATTGGAAGAAGACAATCTCAGAGAGTGGCACGCTAACTTGGAATAATAAATGGCGCATCTGGTAGTAGACCTGAGCTAGCCGTTGTGATATTGTTATGAAAAAGTAATTCTAAACTTAATAGGAAAAATCAAAAAATGTCATGGTTACAAAAAGGATTGTGTGCATTTTTTGGCCATCAGTTAAAAGTCCTGAGAATTTTTTGGGATCGTACTCGCAAAGTTGAATGTGAGCGTTGTAAACGACAGTTTCGCGCCAATCTTTTTATGGAGCATTTAGAACCTTGGGATAAACGATTTGAAGAAATTTACAAGAATGATGATAGAAATTTCTTTAGTTCTTTAGATGAAAAAAATGAGGATGTAAAATGGATTTGAAAAAGTACCTGGTTGAGACTGTCAGTATCTTTAGAATGCGGTATGTGGTTGAAGCCAAAGAAGCAACTCACGCCACCGACGAAGTGGTGATGAATGTTGGCAAAGTAGAATTTAATGAATTATCACAATATCATGTGGACGAAGTAATCTCTTCGGTTCGTGAAATTTCTTCTGAAGAATACCTCAAGATTTTTAATGAAGACAATGCTTATCTTGAAAGCTGGTCTGACGAACAAAAGTTTAAGTTTGTTCATAAGATTGACTACCGTGAGGAATCTCTAGCAGAACTAACCAAGATTCACCAAGAATTAGATTCTCTTTGTGGTGATCCTGATTGTTGTGGAGTGTGCAATGATAATTCAAAATGAAGCACAGTGTAACAAGTGTAAGGCAATTGTATTCTCTGCTCATAGGCATGATTACAAATCTTGCGAATGCGGAGCCATTGCTGTAGATGGTGGGACAGCCTATCTAAAGCGTGTAGGCAATCCTGAAGATATTATTGAGCGTTCTATGATTCTAGATGAAAAGATTATAATCGAATGCACTAAAGCCGCTCAGTGGGGTATTGATACAGGTCGGAATGCTTACGGTATTGCTCTTGCAGTTATTCGTGCTTTGCGCGATAATGACTGTCTAAACCTTGAGAAATTTGGAGCATCAAATGAATAGAGAAGATGTGATTCGGCTGGCTCAGGAGGCGGGGTTTGATGTAGATCGCGACGAATTTTATAACTACAAACCTGAGTTGGTTTTTACTGGCGTTGAAGCAGACCTTCAACGCTTCGCCGCTCTAGTCGCCGCCGCCGAGGAGGCCAATGTGACTGAAAAATTCCTCGAATGGCACGCTGAAATTGTCAAACTTGCGGTGTTGGCTGAGCGCGATTCGTGCGCTCGGATATGCGACAACCATGCCGACGACCCGATGTACTGCGGGCAAGCAATCCGCGCAAGGGGGGAGGAATGAGAATTTGCTCAAATTGTTTTGGCGTTATTTACTCGAATGACTGGGAATGTGGTTGCGGACGGCAAAATAAAGGCATGGGAGTTGACCAGCAACTGCTTAAACCATTGGACGTAGAACAGAAACTCAAAGCCGATGGCTGGCGACGCTGCGCCGAAGGTCAGGGTGAGACGCAGTCCTGCGCGTTGCTGGAAGCGGCGGTGCTGGCCGAAAGGGAGGCGTGTATTAGCGAAGTTCGGGCTTACAACGGCATCCACATTTACGATGCGGAAAACATTGCAGCGGCTATCCGTGCAAGGGGGTCAAAGTGATTAATTTGTGGTCTTTCGCTGAACGAATCCAAATTATTGTTATTGGTATTTTCTTTTTGTGCTATTTCCTAATAATGACAACAGCTCGGTTAGATCGAGATTACGATTCATTGCTTGACTTTAGGTGGTATGACTGGTTGTTTGGATTTGTGCTTTCATTTCTTTCAACATTGTTTATACTATGTATACTTTTTCTTGGCACTATTGCGTATGTATCGATTAACGGTTGCAAGGACTGCGAGCAGAAAGCCCAAGCATTTGAACAAGCATTTGAACAAGCATTTGAACAAGAATGCTTTAATAAAGGTGGCATATTGAACAAGGCGCTCGATCCAAAACATACCACCTGTACTCTAAAAGGAGATTAAAATGGAAGTAATGATTAAACTAGATGAAGATCAGATTGATAAGATTGTAACAGATGAACTCAAGAACGCTATTTCCTTGCTTGAGATGGAACTGGATAATCGTAATCGCAATGCTAATTCTTTTGGTGTCTTTACCAGCGACAAAGAAAAAGATATTGTCGAAATTGAAAACCATATTTTGGGTATGAAGACGACTCTCAATTGGTTTGAACCTCGTTGGATGCGAGATGAAAACTTTTATTTCTAACACCCTAGACTGAGAGGTTCATAATGAGTTGGGCTGAAGACCAAAGGTTGGACTGTTACGATGACAACGCTCCATTTTTCCGAACAGGAATTTGGAGAACAAAAACTGGAAAAGAAATCCGAATTGACAAAATGACAGATAGACATTTGTTTAACGCATACGAACTCTTTCGAGACAAGGAATTGTTTGAAGAAATGGTACTTCGGTTATTCTTAGATAGAGTAACAGGTTCTTAAGATGACAAGACAAGAAATCGAAGACCTTGCAATTCAAGCCGGGATCAAATCCTATGCATTAGGAATGGCTACCGAAGAAGCGTGGCAACAAACTGAACGATTTGTTGAGTTGATCCTTAAAAAAGGCGAAGAAAAGTTTGCTGATAGACTGAAAGAAGAACGAGAGAAAGAGCGCGAAGCGTGCGCGAAGGCGTGCGATGAATATCCGGTAGTCGAGCAGGCCAAGTCTGTAACGCTCGGGGTTGCCGCCAGAATCCGCGCAAGGGGGAACGAATGAACCAACGAATTAAAGAACTTGCAGAACAGGCTTGGGATGCTACTGCGGTAAGCCCAGATTTTGGGCATCCTGTATCGTTTGCAGAGAAGTTGTCTGAGTTGATTGTGCGGGAATGTAGCATAGTCATTCAAGATTTTGTAGATCATAGAATTCCTGCCAGCGAATATCCTAACCGTTTAAAAGAACATTTTGGTATTAAAAAAAATTATTGACGTTTTATAAGCTATAGCTTATAATTAACTTATAAATTGAAACAAGGATTGAAGAATGAACGAACTAATTATTAAACTTGGACTGAAGGCGCATTTGTTAAATTACATTGACAATGAGACTCCTCCGAACTACTTTGTTTCAGGTTATGCAGATCAACAAGAGGTCATAGATTTTGCTCAATTCATTATTCAAGAGTGCGTTGCTGTTGCAGATCATTCTGTTGAAAATGGTAAAAGCATAATTGGTGAACGCATTAAACAACATTTTGGAATTGAAGGAATTAAAGGATGAGACCTCTTTATGTCCGTTGCAGCATAGACAGAACGGTGGCTGAAATTGATCGTAAAACACTTGACCCAAAAAGGTGTTCAAGTTATGATGCATATTGTTATAGTGATCCACGGCCTGATGTAGAATATATCGAGTATGAAGAATGGCTTCGATTAAAGAATCAGCAATGGGCCGAGCAGGCAAGGACATATTACCGTGATAGATTAAAACAACATTTTGAAATTAAAAAAAATTATTAAGGAGATAAAAATGGAAGAAAATGTTAGATATGTAATGATGCGTGAAATTGTCCAATACAATCACGCATGTGATCCAGAAATACTAGCGAGCATAATTACAGATAGTAATACTAAAGGAGAATGGTCACTTAAAAATTCAGAAGAATTTGTTCGTGATTACTTCGTCAAGGTTGGATCGAAGACTATTAGACTAGAAGGGTCTATTGATAAATTCCCTGATTTGTCAGAAGCTGAGTATGACGCTTTAACGGAAGAACAAAAGAAATATTGGACTTGTAATCCTAATTTAGGGCTTGTGATTCACCTAGTAAGAGGTGATGCTAGAGGACCAGACCTTTCAGGATATAGCCTCTTGAAAATAAGAGAGGGTGAGTGCAAAATAGAAGAATGGGTTCCTACGGAAAGACTAGAACACTATCTCAATGAAGAGAGGAAACTAAAGAATGACTGATAATGACGTAGTGAAGAAAGGTAAGTTTGGTCGACCAAAATATCCGTCGCATTTTCCGAATTTTGTTCGTGAGTGCATTGATCGTTTGATCCGTGAAGATGTTGATTGGATGATGCCTAATGACAAAGGGGAGGAATGGATTTTGGTTAAGGTCTGGATAGACGATTCTGAGTTTGAGATTGTTGCTGGCAAAGTTGAATACCAAAGCCAAATAATCAAAGACGGCGACGAGTAAACGAAAAAATGAGTCCAGAACTAGATAAACAACTGTGCAAAAAGTATCCTGTACTCTTTGCTCAGAGAAACGGTTCTCCCCAAGAAACTGCTATGTGTTGGGGGTTTGACTGTGGCGACGGATGGTATGATCTTATCAACTTTCTATGCGCTAACATTCAGAATCATATAGTATATGGTCGACGTGGTGATGCTCCTCAAGTCGTCGTTATGCAAGTCAAAGAAAAGTTTGGTGAGCTTAGGTTCTATGTTGACGGTGGAGATGAATATATCATCGGACTGATCACAATGGCTGAATCCATGAGTAGGCGTATCTGTGAAATTTGTGGTAACAAAGGCAAGATCAGAAATGATGGTTGGATTACGACTCGATGTGATTCTTGCCATCGTGTGGGAGAGGAATAATGGACATTGAAAAGATGTGGGAACGTCTAGCCCAGTACCAGCCCTTCGCCGACAAGCGAGGCTACGGCTCAGAGTGGGCACGAATGTGCGAACAGAGAACGCAGGACGCAGCGTGGGAGGCGGGTGAGGCGGCGCCGCAGTCGGCAGCGTTGCAGGCGGTGGGAACGGCATGGGAGGCGTTGAGGGCAGCGGAGGAGGTGGAAAAGCTGGCGACGAATGCGATAGAGTGGATTGAAGACGCGCTGGTGGATGAGGAAGCGGAGGAGAAGAATAATGGACATTGAAAAGATGTGGGACAGGCTGACCCAGCACCAGTCCTACGCCGACCAGCGGGGCTATGGTGAAGCTTGGACAAAAATGCACACTGAGCGGACACGGGAGGCAGCACTAAATGCGGCAAAGGCGGCGTCGGATGCGGCGGATGTTGTGAACTCGTTAGAGGATGAGGATGCACCAAAAGCGTCAATGGCGGCGCTGGCTGCGGTGCTGGTACCCATCACGCTGAGCGACGAGCTAGATACAGCGAAGGCGAAAAAGGTGGTTTTTTGGATTGAGAAGTCGGAGAAGAATAATGGACATTGAAAAGGACATTGAAAAGATGTGGGACAGGCTGGCCCAGCACCAGTCGTTTGCTGACGCCAATGGCTACGGCCCAGAGTGGGCGCGGATGTGTGAGGAGCGAACGGCGGACGCGGCGTGGGCGGCGGCGGATGCGACGGATTCCGTCGTCCTGGTGGCGTCGGATGCCTGCGAAGCGGCGTGGGTGGCGGCGGATGCGACGCACCGATGGAGCGCAACTGCGGCGGCGGCGGCAATTCAATGGATCGAGAAAGCGGAGGGGGAGAATAATGACTGAAAAGATGTGGGAGCGGCTAGTCCAGCATCAGCCCTACGCCGACCAGAAGGGTTACGGTGAGATGTGGGCTAATATGTGTGCCGAGCGAACGCAAGAGGTGGCGGATGCGGCAGCGATGGCAATAGATGCACCATCAATCACCGCTTGGTGCCATTTCGCAGGATCCTTAACCACGGTCTTCTTGCATAACGATGTAGACTTTCACTCTTTTGGTAGCGCGAGTGCGTGGCGCATCTCGGCGGCAATCGCGGCAGCTATGACAAGTTTAGCGGTAGCTCATGCGTCAGACAATGAGCGTCGGGCAATTTATGCGCGCCGGGCAATTCAATGGATCGAGAAAGCGGAGGGAAAGAATAATGACACTTGATGAAATATGGGAACGTTTAGCCCAGTACCAGCCATTTGCTGACGCTCATGGCTTCGGCTCAGAGTGGGCACGGATGCGCGAAGAGAGAACGCAGGACACAGTATGGGAGGCGGCTTACGCGGCGGAACAGGCGGCGGACGTGGCGTGGGTGCCTGTGTCAGAGGCGGTGTGCGCTTCCATGGCAGACTGGCAGGCTGGGCACCCAGTTGGCGGCCGGACGGAGGAGGAGGAAAAGGCGCTGGAGGCGGCGCGGGCGGCGACCTACTTGGCGGATGACCTCGTGTTGCTGGCGGGAAGGGCGTGGGCGGCGTTGAGGGCAGCGGAGGGAAAGAATATGACTGAAAAGATGTGGGAGCGGCTAGTCCAGCATCAGCCCTACGCCAACCAGAGGGGTTACGGTGAGGCGTGGGCCAAGATGTGTGCCGAGCGAACGCAAGAGGTGGCGGATGCGGCAGCGATGGCAATAGATGCACCATCAATCACCGCTTGGTGTCATTTCGCAGGATCCTTCGGTAGCGCGAGCGCATGGCGCAGCGCGGCGGCAATCACGGCAGCTATGGCAAGTTTAGCGGTAGCTCATGCGTCAGACAATGAGCGTCGGACAATTTATGCGCGTCGGGTAATTCAATGGATTGAAAAAGCGGAGGGAAAGAATAATGACTGAAAACCAAACACTGATTGAAACTCTTGATGAGCTTCGTCCTGTATTTCAAGAAGCAATGGCAAAAGAAGAAAAAGAATCAGAAGAGTTTTGGAATTCTCTTAGCGAAGAGCAACAGCTACAGGCTTTTTGTGCAGTGATGCGCCGATTGTATAGAGGTGAGATTCAAGAAGATCGAAGCTATCGTGGTATGTTATACGATGTGTTTGGATTTGGTCCTGAATCCTATGCGGTGGCTCAAATGTCAGGGTTCTTGACAATCCATAATTGCATTTGGACTTCGGAAGAAATAGAAAAAGAAGTCGTAAGAACATTAAAAGAAAAAACTGTCAGCAAATATAGTGACAAATACAGCGACATTATCAGCGACGGTGGAATGGATCCTCGCAATAGGCAATCGTAAGTCATTGATTTTACAATATGGAACACCTTATGAATATTCAAATTTTTGTGTTGAAATGTGGAAAGACGATTATTGGAGAACACCTTAATAACCCTGCTGCTTTTGATCACTATTGCGTTCGGCGTCCAGTAGAGATCAGGGGTGACGGTTCGAACATTGATTTAATTCCTTATCTGGATTTTGCAGAAGAATATGAAGATGGATTGCCATTCAATAAAGTTGCGCACGTTAATCATTTCTTGTCGCCAAAGATGGAATTGAAACAACGCTATATTTCTCTTTTTCCAGACACCACTTCCGCATAACCTAAGTCATTGATTTTACAAGAAAGAAAGTTGTTTACTTTTTTTAATTTATAGATTATAATTGACTTATAAATTGAAACGAGGATTGAAGAATGAAAATTGAAATCGAGCTTGATGATGCGGTCATGAAGGAAATTCTATATCGCATTGATGTAGTCTCCGAAAGGGCTCCATGGCCGGAGAAAGAAGTGATGGAATTCATTGCTCAGGATATAGCCAGTGTCTACGCGGTATGCTACAGTGAATATCTTGATAGTGCCATCATGGAAGACGATGAATTAGTCAGGAAAAAGCTGGGGATCGTATTCTGACATTCTCAGAAAGAATGGTTGTCTTCTAAGTGAAAGTATCCTATAATTGACTTATAAATTGAAACGAGGATTGAAGAATGAAAGTCTATATCGTTATGCAAGAAGACCGTGGTTATGGTCAATCCGTTGAAGGGGTGTTTCTTAGCAAAGAGTCTGCCGAAAAACAATTTGGTGAACTGCTCGGCGGCAACTATTGGCTAGAAGAGCACGAGGTTGCAGAATGAATGAAGTTCAGTTATATAATCTGCATTCTAATGCTGCGTCCCATGCCACCAACGCTGCAAAAAGTGCAGAGACATTGGCTTTAAGGCTAATGATCGTCCACCTGCGAGTGGAGCATAATATGGGTTTGTCTGTTATCGCAAAGCGTTGTGGATTAAAAATGAAACAAGTCAAACTGTTTTTGGAGAACATTCAAGAATGAACTCGCTAAAGATGGTGGAGGCTTTAATAGTTATAGTATTCTCAATCGTACTCGGTATTGTTTTCGTAGGGTATGCAGGCATTCGCTCGCTTGAACGAGAAGAAAAGTGTTCCAAAGTAAATGGTATTGTGGTACAATCTCAGCAAGGCTGGATTTGTATTGATTCCCATATTATTAAAGGATACAGAAATGAATGACCGAGAACTACTTGAGGCTGCTGCGAAGGCGGCGGGGATTGAGATTAAATACAACTACCTTGGCACGCAGGACGCACGATGCGCGTGGAACCCTCTTGACGATGACGGTGACGCGCTGCGGTTGGCGGTGAAGTTGAGAATGGGCATCAGCCTACCGGTACATAAGATCATCAAGGCTGACGTTGTGGTGTTTACCGATTCTTCTGTAAACGTGCGTGAAGAAGGAAACGACCCTTACTCAGCCGCCCGCCGCGCCATCGTCCGTGCTGCGGCTGAGATTGGAAGGGGGCAGAAATGAATGATCGAATTCTAGAATTGGCTGTAAAGGCTGAGTTATATATTGATTGGAATGGAAGACCATATCCTCGGGCTTATCCTCGGGCAATGAGTGCTGAGGAATCTAGAGCAGCCTATGCAAAGTTCGCCGAGTTGATTATTCAAGAAAGTATTACCCGTATTACTCGTATGGGTATCTTGAACAATTGTGAAGAACAAAGTAAAATGGCTTGTGATGAACTAAAAGAACATTTTGGAATTAAATAATGAATGAACGAATTAAAGAACTTGCTGAACGGGCTAACGCATGGTATCCATTGGGATATCCAAGTGGTGAAGGCGGCGATGAGGAATGGCAAAATCTTGTAATTTTTCAAAAAGAAGATTTGCAAAAGTTCGCTGAGTTGATTGTGCGAGAATGTATTGCACAAGTTCGGAAAGATGAAAATGGGCCAGCATATGAAGCTGCGGGAAGAATATGGGAACACTTTGGATTTGAAGAATGAACGACCAAATTCTACTGGCCGAAGAAACGTGGGAACGTCTTGCTCAAGATCAAGTCTATGCCGACGAGCGCGGTTACGGTGCCGAGTGGAAGAAAATGTATGTGGAGCGAACGCAAGAGGCATTTTATGCGGCACGGAGAGCGCAATTGAGGTCGTGCAATTTAGCAGCGGTAATGCATTGGCTTGAAAAAGCGGAGGAGAAGGAATGTTAAAAAATTTAGGATTTTACACAGCTTATGCTGTCATAGAATTAGATAACAAATTAGCGCAGTTAGGTTTAGACTTATCATCTTGTGCTGGCCCGAGCGAATATAATAGAACCCTAGCTTCTATAAGATTTTTGGAAACAAAAGAAGTAATAACAAGTGGAGATCTTGAGTTTTGTGATGCTTGGTGTGATGGTGTGTTATGGGAAAAAGAACAGGAAAAAATCAGGATTGAAAAACAAAAAGCAGAACAAGAACAAATAATGAAAATCTTAAAAAAGCGATAAAAATATTCTGCAATAAAGCTCATGTCACTGATAGTACAACTAGGACCAAACATGTCAGACTGTCCGATTCAGTGGCAAAACATGATTGCATTTTTACAAAAATATCCCAATCAGAAAGTCAGCAGATACACTATCAATTCAACACTGGCAGAATTTCATGCCTGCCTGATTCGCAGTGATCAGGTGGAATTTCAACATGAACGCGGATACACACACTGGCTGCTGCGCTTTTCATAAAAACTAATAAAATCAATCACTTAGACCAATAGTAAATTCTTTCAGTTAATTAACGTTTTGCTTAAAAATCAAGCACTTAGCTAAAATTGCTTGAAAGTAATATGCCGTTCGCTATCCAAATCGTGCAGTTTGCGGAAAATCATTGGTTGACAACTTCGCTAATTTCATTTATACTGCCTTCAGTTGAGTTAACGAGGAAATGCAAATGAAGTTCTGGCAAGAAACTACGCAGTGGGCAGGCAACACGCCCAATCATGTTTATCTGCTGAACGATGACCGCAGCAAGGCTGCAGGTTATGTTAAACACGGCACTGATCAATTGATTCTTTTTCCTACTGTGATTTCATTTAATATCAAAAACCGTAAGTTCAAAGAAGTCGCCAATCGATGGGATTACGTTGACCGCACAGTACAGACAAAGCAAAGCTGGCAGATTCTCGGCAGCAAGGGCGATACATACACAGTGGTGCGTGACCGCGATCAACTGCGCTGCACCTGCAGTGGCTTTAAGTTTCGCAGTCACTGTCGGCATGTTGAACAAGTTGCAGCCTAAGTTGGAGAGTTACACATGATAGGTATGAAAACCATTCGCCGCGTTGAACGATTACAACAGCAAGCCCGCGATATGGGACTGGAGTTTGCTGATTGCAACCATCATTTCGATCATGATTATATTGCACTGATTCCTTTGGATACTTGCTTGCCAGTTTACCGTCGCGGTGCTGAAATCTATGTTGGCACACTGGATGAAATCGAACAGTGGCTGCGCGGTGTTGTGTGGGCACGGGATTATGATAAAATGCTACGAATCAGCGACGACAAAAAGCGCGCTGAAGGTGAAAAGCGTGAAGGTGCACGTATTGCAGCTATGCTGTTAAAACAAGAACAAGACAAAGCATGGAAGATATTACAGGAGAAAATAACATGAGCACCGTTTTCTATCGAAAGAAGGGTCGGCGTTATGTGCCAGTGGCCGAATATGACCAGCAGTTAATGGACTCTTATCCATATGGTGCTACCATGGTGGTAGCCAAGTATGGCTCGACCAGTCGAAGATTTCATATCGATCCTGACTTTGCTGCCATGATCGCTGCTGGCATGTTGGGCGAAGATGCAATCTGCGCAGCCATAACCAAAGCCAGCGAGTATCGCCCAGCTAGGAAAGAACTCACGCAGACTCAGTTGGACGCCTGGCGGAAGCTAGCCAAAGCATTGGGCGACGATCTGGCGCCTATCACCTCTGCCAGTGCCCGTGATATCGCTGAGGCTGCCCTGACTGCGTTCCGTGAGGAAGCTGAGAAGGCTATGAAACACGAGTCCGTGCGCCAGGCGTATGAACACTTTCTGACAATCTGCGCTTTGGTAAACACTCAAGAATCTCAATAATATGAGTTCAATTCCTTAAGAAAAAGGAAACAGTAATATGTTATATAGTATGTTATCGAGCCCTACTTGTAGATGCACTAATTGTGGCAGCGACTCCAATGCAGGGCAATGGTGGACGTTAAGCAGTTATTATGGCATCACTGGGCACTTTTGCCCTGTGTGCTACGATAAGGTGTCGCACGACTCATACAGAAATCCCAATCATCCAGACGAGTATCTTTTGATACTGCTCAAACAGTCTAGTCACCCTAATTTTTCTATGATCTCTATTAATCGAGGGGAAATATCATGAGCCACGAAGTATTGTATGAAAACCATGTCACCGGCCCGGCACTGGATGACCGCAAGCATGAAATCGAACTCATGCTGAAAAATCACATTTGTGAAGTTACATTTGTAAAAGTAGATGGCACACTGCGAACCATGATTTGCACCACAAACGGCAGTCATATTCCAGCCCAGCCTGTGAAAATGCCCAAGAAAGCTGCGAATCTAACTTTAGATCAACTGTTGGAATCACCCAAGCCTAAAGCCAAACCCGCACACAACATCAGTGTTTGGTGTATGGATAATAATGCTTGGCGCAGTTTTAAGGTAGCCAATGTAACTCATGTAAAGGTGATCGATGGAAACTAAAAAGCACTGGTTCGCTGATGTGGAAGAAGATCCTGAGACAGGAGATTTGGTCATGGTTTTTCCACCTGGTTTGTTGACTGAACTAGGGTGGAATGAGGGCGACGCTCTTGTTTGGAATGTAGCTGATAACGGCGATGTGAGCCTAAAGAAAAAGCATGATCAAGATCAGTAGGGCGCCTGACGCCCACAATCTCGAAAAATGGCGACAGTACAGTAATATGGATCAGTGGAAAAACCAGCTGGGTCTGAAAACAGATCAAGAAGTTGAGAAAATCATCCAATCCCGTATCGATGGCTTCGCTGTTCCAGTGACGAAACTCGCAGAACCAGTGACAAACGATCTAGAGTTCGATTTACTCAGCACTGATTGGATCTTGGAAAAGGTGCGTGTCAGTGATGACTATGCCAAATATTTATATGCGGCACTTTGCAATAATAATTTCATTAAAAACGATGTGTGGCTTTTGTTGAAGGATGAACGATGGGCTATGGCCTGGCGTGGTGCTGGCAGAATCATTGCTGACATGCGTGGCACGGGCAACTACATGGATTGGTGTATGTCGGGCAACGAAGGATATTGCACTGATGAGGTCCGGGCAGACCTATTGCGTTTAGGCTGGGTTGTAATCGATAATACTAAAAGGTAAAACAAGTGCTTGCTAGTTTCTAACTAGTCACGCACAATACACAAATGCTGTTGAACGCAGCTGTTACATATAAGGAGAAATCATCAATGTCAATCAATCTAAAGAAGTTCAATCTCGAAACCAAGCAAGGCAAGCTATTCAAGGCACTGGTTCTTGACCGCGAAGCACTGACTGAAGCTCAGATGACCAAGCGATTTGGTCTGAAGAATCCAACTGCCCAGGTCAGCACGATCCGTCAGCGTGGATTTGCGATCTATGCAACTCGTCGAGTTGCTGGCAATGGTCATGAAATCACTGAGTACAAGTATGGTGAAGCTAGTCGCAAGATGGTGGCAGAATATTACATGCTGAAGTCCAAGGTTGCAGAGCTAGGTATGCACGCCTGAGATTGCTCTGATAGAGCGAGTTTAAAGGCGCTTAGGCGCCTTTTTTCTTGGGAGTGATTCAGACTCATTGGGATGACTAGTTTTGACTTGTCGATATATCCAATTAACTTGATTTGTTTGCATTTTTTTGTATAATTTTTGCATGTCTAAAAAAACTCTTACAACACCATCAAAATACGGCAGCATATTTTCAGTAGGCAACGCCAGTGCGATAAAACCAGCAAACGGACTTCAAGTATCAGGAAACGCGGTATTCCGGGGCAAGGTAATTGTAGAAGGTGTTGATTTGATGGAAGCGTTGGCTAAAATTGAAAAAAGATTAGGCATTTTAAGAACCAATTCAGAACTTGAGCAACAATTTCAAGAGTTAAAAGACTTGGGCGATAAATATCGCGAATTAGAAAAAGAATTCTCTGAAAAATGGGAATGTTGGAATGTTCTGCGACAACCAAATAATGATGATGCTGCATGATCAAAGTTCCAGTTTTTGAATGTATATGGGAAAATCCTGATGGGCCAGATCCATTTGACGATTGGCAAGACACAATCTTGGGAAAATGGGTAACTGAGCGTTCCAGCAAAATCACCATGTATTTCTCTATTAATCCAAATCGATATTTAGGAGAACTTCTTTACGTAGCAGAAATGACTGAACAAGATTACACATATCTGCAATTGAAATTTGGTCATTTGTTGCCAGAGAAATCAAAATAATGGGGCTAATACGAAGACCAGTGCAATGGAAAAAATCAGGCTTGTGCTTGAAAGCAGTTAACTCAGGATTATCTGAAAAGGATATAGATCCCATTGCAGATTGGTGTCAAGTCAATGCGTGTGGTCGCAGAACATCATTTGATACTTTTCAGTTTGACAATAAAAAACAAATGTCATTTTTTTTACTGAGATGGCTCAATGTTAATAATTAACCCCGACGGCAAAGCAATAATCGATTGGCTACAAGAAAATGTCGGTGTGATAAAATCACGAATTCCCATTCCAATTTCATATATAAAAGGCATGGGGTGGAATATTACCATCAGCACTGCGTTTAACCCCAACACAGGACAAGAATACGTCACTTGGCATGTTGAAATACAAGATCCAGAAATGCAGTCTTTGTTTGCACTAAAATGGCGGTAGCGTTCTGATGATTTTATCAGCGTGGTATCATATCAATGAGAGATTGCCTGAACAAGACGGCAATTATTTGTGTATGGTAGGTGCCATGATGACTGGCGGCAATGAAATCAAATACTGTCGATATCACAGTGTGTTCCAGCAATGGAAGACCAATGAAGGCACACAAAACGTGGTATTTTGGACACCAGCTGATCCTAAATCTTGGTATCAGGATCTTCGTGATGGAACATGTCCCTTGACTGAACATTCAGTGGCAGAACAAGCTAGACAAGAGCTAGAAACAGCGTATCAACACTACATTACTTTGCTGGAGCTTACCAAAAATACTTGAATGATGCTTTATTATCATGTATAATATGATTAACTGAATAACAGACAATTTATCATGCAAATCGATGTGAATTTTTTGAAATTTGTGGCGCGTGAAACGGCACCATTTATGATATTTCTAACGTGCTTAATTGCAATCTGGTTTTTGCCAGAACCATTTGATTTATTGCTTTCACTTATTTTGATGATTTATTTTGGTTTTATGGCTTGTAAAGCTTTTTATGGGGTCATGCGACTTCGATATGAAATCAAGCTAACTCAACAAGAGCGCTCCTGGAATATTTTAAAGGACAAAAAATGAAAATTTATATCGGCCCATATAAAAACTGGATTGGACCTTATCAGCTGGCTGATTTATTACAGAAAGTTGGAGTTAGCGAAGATCGATGTGCCAAGATCGGAAAATGGCTTAGTGAGACTTGGGTTAATACTCTTTGTGCTAAACTAGACGGGTTAAAACAGCGTCGAATCCAGATTCGTATTCATGAGTATGACACGTGGAACATGAATGATACATTGGCCATGATCATCTTGCCAATGCTGAAACAGTTACAAAAAACCAAACATGGCAGTGGATTTGTAGATGATGCTGACGTTCCAGAAGAACTGCGAAGCACCAGTGCACCAGCCAAGGAAAATGATTGGGATACTGATGATAACTTTCATCTTCGTTGGGATTGGGTTCTTGACGAAATGATTTGGACTTTTGAACAACTGCAGCCAGATTGTGATTGGCAACAACAATATTACACAGGGGAGGCTGATTATCAATTTGAATCCTTGGATGAAGAATATACAAATCCTCTCTCGGGCAAAAATGAAAAACTATCTCGAATGATACATGGCCCAAATCACACGCTGGAAACTGACTGGG